>Ga0209454_1000782_pt1 | contig 17789 bp, 10 predicted proteins | sample WorMetHERISLAND1_2_FD_187400 | JGI IMG/M metagenome (GOLD analysis project Ga0209454, IMG submission 187400) | Marine gutless worms symbiont microbial communities from Max Planck institute for Marine Microbiology, Germany - Olavius geniculatus... | ecosystem: Host-associated > Annelida >... | reverse complement strand
TTGACAGACAACAATAAAAGCAAGGACAGACAATAGTTACATATGACAGTAAGAGGGTGGTGTTAAACTAGACATTAGCACCAAACAAACATAAAAACTGTAGAGTAATGACACTATTAATTACTAATTACTGTTCGAAACGAAGATATTAAAAGTGGCAGTTGAACGCCAAGTTTCGCAGTTTGTTACTTGCGCATTTCGCGTTGACGTCGATTGCAGAAGTTCTCGTTGACGCGTTCAAAGTCTCGTCTCAGTTGAGCGGGTGACTTGAGCGATGAGAGAATGTGTCGAATGACGAAGAAGTCCAGTTCGTGCTTGCACTGCGGACAGTGGAATTCGTAGCCGCCGTCTGACAACGTGGTCTCACACAGCATCTTCACTGTCTCCACCGCTACACAGTACACACCCGCTCGCACACAGCCAGAAAGAATGTCGGCCTTAGGTGGCGGGACTCTAATCGTGATCTGTGACGTTCTTTCAAACTGAAAATCGGTATACCGCTCTGAGAAGTTTTCACATTAATTTTTGGCTTTTAACGCTTTTTTGTTTCAAGACCCCGTACAGAATAAACGAACGGTCGGACATACAAAAGCATGCAATGCAGCTTTTTTGACGGCCACACAGCAATGCCGTTCTTCAGCCTCGACATATAGGCATAGGCAAATGGCGAAACTAGATTTGGGTAAACTTTATAAGCTTCAATTTAAAAATTTACAAATTTAGGAGACGGCATTACTTAGCTACAAGAATTTGTGCATTGTCAGAAAAAAGAAGAAGAATCTTCCGAACCTCTTGGATTCATTTTTTTTATTCACGTAACCTTTCTCTTACAAGACTAGATTCATGTAATGCACATGCGATATGATACAATAAGACAAACAAACAGCTAAATCTGACATCTAGCGTAATACATCTTTTTTTGTAAAACGACGTACGACTGACCGATTGAATGACCGCAAGCCAGCTTCGCTCTCCATTCTCTGGGATTGTCGTCAGCCATAACACAGCAAGGTTCTTTGGTGAGACTCACGTGACCTTCAAGTGGTTGAAGATTACTGCCTCCGTCATGCATCTTCTGGACGTAGTTCAGCGAATCAATGTTCAGAAAGTGATACTCTTTCAGCAGCTTATTTCCATCTTTAATGAGATCCAGCGGTTTTCCTAAAAACAAAAAAAATTGTTATAAAAGTTTAATGTCCCAAAGATATTGACGCATTCACGTGCTACTCGCTTAGCTTTGTCAGCTAATGTTTTGTTGCTAGTAATTTTTTTTGTAATAAAGCATCGCGTTGTTCTTTCTTTCACTTTATACTTTTGCAGATCACAGGCGCGCGGTAGCGCAGCCCTGTGTTAATGGCGACCGGTTAAGTCAATGGAGAATGGCAAAATTTGACCTCGCGCAGATCCGAAACTCCTCAACCGATTGACACAAAATTTGAAACAGGTAATTACGTCCGCGAGACGACCCCCCGTGCAAAATTTCGTGCAAATCCATCCATTGGGGGCTTCTCGGCAAATGGGTGAAATGTAACGAAAAATTATACCTTTTTTGTTGACCGATCTACAGGTCAGACCGCCCGGCGGATTTTCACACGCGATGGCTCGGACAACGCGGCCTTACGCAAGATTCAAAATTTTTCGGAAACCAAAATCCCCCCAAAGTCGAAAATTGGGCTCAAAAACGAACTTTGAAATTTTCAATCAAAAACGCTCCTGTATAAAAATTTCACCTATAAACGGCCCCTAATCGTCAGCATAAGCTCATAAAAGTTGTATAGTGAATAGGCAATATGACCTCAGGAATTCCAAATATGTGGTCATTTTGGACTCCCTGCCTACAGCTCACGTGACACAGAGCATGCGCAGTGAACTTTTGGCCTTTAACATGGGCAATGCAACTTTGAGGCTGTATATCTCCGTAAAGGTGAAAGATAGACGCTTGGTTTCAATGGATCACCAATAAGAAACCACATATGCCGAGTCCAATAATCACATGACCGATGACGTCACGTGACCCAAAAAGGTCAAACTTGTGACCTCAAAATCTTTGAAGCCCCGTATCTATGTATCCGTGCAAGAAAGACCCATGGTCATCATTAACCACCAATAGGAAAGTGCACACGCCGAGTCCGATGGTCACGTTCCGATGACGTTACCTGACCCCAAAAGGTCAAGGTCGTAACCCCAATATCTTTGGGGCCTCATATCTCCGTAACGGTGCAAGATAGATGCATGATTACAATGGATCACCAATAGGAAACCACATATGCCGAGTCCAATGATCACGTGACCGATAACGTCACGTAACCCAAAAAGGTCAAACTCGTAACCTCAAAACCTTTAAAGCCCTGTATCTCCGTATCCGTGCAAGATAGGCGCATGGTCGTCGTTGACCACCAATAGGAAAGTGCCAACGACGAGTTCGATGGTCACGTGATCGATGACGTCACGTGACCCCAAAAGGTCAAGGTCGTGACCCCAATATCTTTGGGACTTTAAATTTTCATAACAGTACAAGATAGATGCATGGCTACAATGAACCACCAAGAGGAAACCACATATGCAGAGTCCAATGGTCACGTTACCGATGATGTCACGTGACCCCCAAAGGTCAAACTCGTAACCCCAAAATTTTTGAATCCCCGCATCTCCGTATCCGTGCAAGATAGACGTATGGTCATCATTGACCACCAATAGGAAAGTGCTTTCGCCGAGTCCGGTGGTCACGTTCCGATGAGGTCACGTGATCCCTAAAGATCAAAATTGTGACCCCAAAATATTTAAGGTTCAGTGTCTTTATGGCCGTGGAAAGCTGATGGATTATAATTGACTATTAACATAAAAACTTTGTTATTGTAATAAAGCAGCAAATATAAATGTACAAAACGTCAGTTTATACACTTGTTAACGGCTACATGCAATGAGTGACACATCGAAAACAGCAAAAATTAGAAAAAAAAGTGATATTATTCAACAGCACATTGACAGTTAGACGATGTGATGGTGAGTGATATTACCTTTTATGATTTTTGCTGTTTTCGATGTGTCACTTATTGCATGTCGCCGTTAACAAGTGTATAAACTGATGTTTTGTACGTTTATATTATATATAGCCTACCATAGACATACACCATTGTGAACTTTTGAATAAGCGTCACAATAAACAACAATGTTAAGCAGTCGATTGCTTTGAAATGTTAGGTAATTTAAATAAAACTTATATCAAAAGTGTCCAATTTTGTCACTTCAACAAAACATTGGCCTAAACAGTAAACAGTGTGCATGCCTGATGTTTGTAGTTAAGAAAATGTACCACAAAATACACGTATAATTTAATCGTTTAAAATTTGATTGGAAGTTATACTAAAAGTCAAAAATTTAGGTTATACCATGATTTTGCATGTGATCATTTTGATTGTAAAATCAGTGAAAAAAAATACAGCTTACCGCAGTAGTAAAGGTCAAATGAATTCAAGTCAGCGCCTTTCATTCCTGCAACTGCTTGGTACAGTTGCCTGACATTTCAGCCCTACATACGAATATACAACACGTGGCAATACAATTGTGCACATAGCAGTAAAAGAACTACAGGATGTGCGTTTTACATGATAGTGCGGTGACATAAATTAGGTGAGGTAGATAACGAATGTACTTTACACAATTTTATCGTCCTGTCGATCCGCACGGCAAAATTATCGAATTTGGTGCAGATTTAATGAAGTTCTGACAAAAACAAATTAAGTCATATTTTAACACACCCTGTACATAACATTAGTGTTTTTTCTTTTTTTGCAGTTTATGTTTACAAATTTTATCAGTATTTTACAAAAGCTGCATTTTTAAAACTGGTCCACGTTTTTACTCAAAGCTGAGTCTTCATAGCTAAATAGCATGTTACATACCAGCATATTGTCGCTGCAATAAAATTATTATTTATAATAATACCGTAGGCCTATGCTTTTGTTTACAAACATCAAAACTGTAGCTGAAACTAAACATAATTTAATTTAATTTTTGTACAAAAATTAGTAAAATTCAGTTAAACTCGTTTCAGACTATATTTTTTTGCATATGCATTATGGTAATTTTAGTGATTTTGTTTTTGATTTGTGTTTTGCATAAGCCTAGTAGTGTAGCAACTCAGTTTAGGTGTGGTGGGATATGTTACTAATGACTTACTGCTAAGTCCACAGAATTTGATAGTAAAAAAATTTTGACAAGAAAGCCCAGATGTTGCTAAGGAAGACGCGCTACAGATTATACAGTTTTGTTGCAGTATTGATTTTTTTACTGGTATGTCATTTCAAAGCCAGTATGCGACTTTCTATTAGTGATCAATAGCAATCTAGGCCCTATCTTTCACCGTTTCCGAAATATTTTTACAAACACAGATTTGTTATTTTTTTTATTTAACCCCAGATTTAAAAATGTTTTTTTGCACTGCATCCCCCAAATTATGTACGCAGAGAACCTCAGCACAGAACTAATTACTTGCGTAAAACGTTTTCTTCTAAGACTCAACGCTTAGCTACAATATATTCGTGACATGCGGACGGACAGACGACAATCGTGCCATAAACGCGCTATACAGCACAGCTGTAGCGCGTCAAGAATCGGTTAACTTTTTGCAAAAATATGGACAATGACAAGCTGTGACATTTTTTAAACATTATGTATAGAAAAAAATTTTTTTGAGCAGTCTAAAAAAGTTGAGACTTATCCTATCGACAGGTTAATAGAACTTGAAATCAGGCTACGGCAACGACTAGAGCAAGAGATTACCGTCCTAGTAATACCGGTACAGTTTGCAGCGTCGCCATACGCGACATGCGACAGCTAAGCCTAGTCGTTTAAAGCTTGAGACTTTCGGCCTGTTTGATAATTATTTTAAACCGACTCACCTCTTGAAGCACAATGCGTTTTCCATCAACCGTGATGACAAGCGCCATGTTATTGTAATAATTACGTTGATTACGTATGCTCCGTGTATAGGCTACGTGTAGGCCTACAAACCGCAGCGAGCACAAAGCTGTCGCCAAAGCGTAATGACGGTGCTTTCGTTTTCTCAATGCGCGGCAAATGTGCTGTTTGAAACTAGAGGAATTTTCACGTATTCTGTCCAATGACTTTCTAACCTATTAATAGAACGCCCTTGATTCTGTCCGAGAGGCGACATTTGCTGTTAAGTAACCTATATGTAGACACATGAAACAATAGGCCTAATTATTATTTCTGTTGATACTATTACAAGCTGAACGGTGGTTCAAGCCATGTGTTAACGGCGACTTTTTTTCTAGGCCTATGGGAAAGCCAAAACTGCGACCCACGCAAAATCAAAACCCCTGATCTGATTAAGATAAAATTTGGCCCGGTTGACTACGTCGGCTAGATGACTCTCAAAAAAAATCTAGGATTAAGGTTGCGCATCTGTAGGCGCATGACCGCAGAATATACACTGCATTTTGATCATGAACCGACATTTGTTTTTACGCAGTTTTTTTTACCCAATTCCATATAACTGCAATTCGTATTATCAGCATCATAATTTCCTGAAATACAAAAGCTCTACAAAAGCTTTATGCAGTAACAAACAGTGACGTTTTTGGTCTTTGCCCAAGCGTTTTTAATGAGCCATATAGGCCTATAGTCGAACACGACGCAGTAAAGTGTTTCAAACAGCGGGAATTGCAACAGATAATGTGCGAGTCTCCACTACAGTTTGTGTTCGTGGTCTGGACTGATGTAGTGGACATGCGTCAGTAGATCGCACCGGTCATGCTGGTGCCTGTAGTCGATCGCTGTGTTTTGTATGTCAGCAGCGTTGACTTGTATAAAATAATTCTCTTCCTGATGGGCAGCCAGTGGAGAGACTGCAGGAGTGACAAACAATTCTGACCAGACTGTCGAGCGACAACTCTGACGCACCGTAGAAGATTGCGTTACCATAGTTAAGTCTGGAGAATACTATGCTGCAGTGCTGCATGCAATCGTCCGAGCTGTTTTGTCGAACAACGCTTTGCGCACGTGGTAAAGCACGAATGTGACAATTGCACGACTTGGCCACCTCCTAGGCGTAAACCTCACGTTTTCCCTTTTCCGGGGTATAGCAAAGCTCCTGTATTTAAAACACATGTTAATTGCACCAATACTGAGTGCCCCTACCAAATGGCATCTCAGTCAAGGACTTGTGCATGGCAAATTTCAATGACAGTCTGATGCACGTCCTCAATAGCGAACATAACTGCACAATAGTCTACAGTTTCTTTCCGTGTTAAAGATTTTGTTTTGTGCTGTATTTTTCGTCACTGTTATCTAGATGTGTTTTTTTGACATAGTGCACAATAAACAGATTTTTTCATTACACTGTGGTGGCAATAAACAATAAACTTACGCTACATCTGCTACAATACGAGTACATGTGAGGGCATATAACTCAGGCACTGCAGCTGAAATGTGAGCAACAACTATAAATTTACCCGGCTGTACAATCCACAGCAAATAATTTATCATAAATCAATATCGTTTGGTGACAAGACAAAAGAGCAGAGCAAACTGAATACTTGCATAATTTAGTTTATATGACGTGTATAGGCTACAATTAACAGGAAACGCCGAACGTTCAGCCAATTTTGTCCATTGGCTTCAGTTCAGCTCAGTTCAGTAAAAGCATTTGTATAGCGCAATTAGAACAAGTGTCACATTGCGCCCCAGTCAGAAACTCTAAAACAAGTGCATTTTAAGTTCACGCCTATATGTTTTGTAAACGATGTTTTCGACGCGTAAGTCTAGGCCTACTGGGAGGCTGTTCCACACGAGTGGCCCGTCGGCAGCAAAACTTCTGTCGCTGAACGTGTTGTGGGTGCGTGGATGTGTTTAATAAACTGCTGTGTTGTGTGTAGTATTAAATAATGTTTTTCTACTAAAGATCAGTTATAACCATAACGTATGCGGTTTCGTAAGGGTGGTCACTATTGTGATAATACATCTATCTTGCGCGGTTGTAGAGATAACGACTCAAAGTAGCGGCTGTGATGCCCGTTCTCTATTATTCAGAGGTATTAAATCATAAACTGTAATAGACCTAATAATATTAATGACAACTGTGTTGTCAGCGTGCACTACAATAGCGTCGTTTTATCGATTTTAACCGACGGCGGCCATTTTGTCATTCGTTTTACGGCGAGCGTGTTGCCATAGGGCCCAACACAAAACAACACAAAACACAGCTCAGTGTTTTACTTCTGTTAGCATACTCATCACAACAGAGACAACACTGCAGAATTTTTCGTGTAGTTAAACGGTCATAACAAATAACCAAAGGAAGACAGAGAAATGGCGCGAATCCAAGTTTTGACTCCTGTTGCGTGTCTGATGATAATGCTGTTGGCGGGAAATGAAGCTGATCGGCAATCAGTAAAACTGATGACACGTCCTTCTGATGCAGCAGCTCTATGCGCGTTGGATCCTCCGACGCTGAATGCCACAATGTCCAACGAAATGCCAGCAGCTCCTGAAGCTGTTCGCTGTGCTATGACGTGCAGCACTGACGCAGCATGTAAGCATTTCAACTACGTATCAACTGAGTCACATCCGTGTCAACTCTACCGATACAGACCGGCCAACTTCGACGTCCGGCCCAACTGTCGGCATTTCTACCAGGCAGGTTAGCGATGCACTATTAATGTTGTTTCAATCTGAGCTGTCATAATGTCGACCGTTAATGACTAGTTTAAAACGTATATTTCCTGGAGCTGGTGAGGCGACAATTATCGGCAGGCACTTTGTCAGGCGACAGAATAACCGGCGACAGCTCACCGCAAGACAATCAACCGACAGATAAACCAAATGCCATTTCGAACAGTCGTCTACGCGTCCAACACCTTAGCTGTATCCCTGATTGACTAGTAACCGTCAGCAGTAAACCCTAAACTAGTTATCACTTAACCACTATCAAAGTTTGTATGTCTATGTTATCTATGCTACAGTATTATGCGGCAATGGGTATTGGTTATCGTACTTGAAACGAGCTATGGAGCAAACCAAACGTGATCTATCGCAATGTTGAATACGTCAAGGGATGCATGCGCTGCGAAACAACATTTACGTGGTTTTTAAATAAACTCATAGGTTGAAGCGTAACTTAATAAGTTGATAAATTCATCAAATTACAACCTTTTATATACATTGTACTTGTTGACGTTTCGGCAACCGCTGCTGCCTTCGTCGGAACGACTGTCCACCAGCTAGGTATCGCTGTGGCGGACAGTAAGTAATCATAGATGTGTGGAAGTTGGTAGGACCTCTCGTCTCGGTTCATCGACTTGTCTTGTTCTTTTTTAATGTGTATCGCTTCCCTGATCCACCAGTGTATATAAAAATTGTAATTTGATGAATTTATCAACTTATTAACATCTACGTGGTGTTGAGTCATTAGGAGTATGTGCAGTCACTGCAAGCAATTGTGTATTATTGTCAGCAACAGTCTCTTTATTCGTCTATTTGTCTACACTCGAATAAGTCGTCCCATAGCGTGTCGCCCGGTGAACTCTTACTAAGCTGACACTGGTCAATTAATTACATGTATGATGTAATACACAGATGTAGATAAATGCGCTGAGAACAATGGAGGATGCAGTCAGTTTGCAACTTGTACCAACGTACCTGACAGCTTCATCTGTACCTGTAATACTGGATACACCGGTGATGGATTTACCTGCACAGGTAAGATAATGTACAATGGTATTGCACATAAAATCAAACTTTTTGATTCAAAAAATGTATTAGCTAAAACAACAAAGACAACATGACAAGCGTGAACACACGTACAATGTTTGCACGAGAGTTCGGCTTAAACAATAATTTAGCGAGTGATCACTTGTATACTAGTAGACGTTAAATTTAAAGAACTCGTCAATCTAAATTTCGACAATTTCGTGAATTATTTTATACATTGTGACTAGATCAGCACGGTAACGACGCAACTTTAAACGTTTTACTTTAAGGGTTTTTGATCGTTTGTCGTATGCCGTTCGAAAACCTACCAGTCTTTATGTAAACACGTGTTGAACTGACTTTAATTTGTTTGCATCAGCGACACAACACAGCCGCAAGACAGGCGAACAAAATTGTAAAATATTTACATGCATCAACAACGAATAATCAAGTAGTAATTTTCTATTAACAGTTAAAAAGTATCGATAATATTTGAGAAAATCCGATAGTATTTGATGTGGATGAACACAGACGTAAACGAATGTGCTGTAAATAACGGAGGCTGCAGTGATCACGCCACGTGTATTAATGCACCTGGAACCTACAACTGTACTTGTCTTGAAGGATTTATTGGTGATGGATTTAACTGCACAGGTGACTGATCATCAGCTAATTGTTTATATTTCGTTTTCTCCGCAATAAGCATATAAATTAATTTGTTATTATTATATGTTATTTCCGTTATAACGGCTATATCTACTTTATATCCGATGAGATCGGCGGCGAGATGTTGGACAGCGTGCGGTTTGGTAACGGCGGCAGCGTTGAGTACGTACAGCGTTGGCATGGACTGCAGCTGATCATCGACATGCACGCGGCCTCCCGAAGTCTTGCTGATGTCCGGCGTACGTGTCTCTCGTTGCTGCGGACCACAGCATCGGATGGCCGTCGGCACGGACTGTCGCTCCTCGTCACGTTTAGATCGCGCCGTCAAGTCGACAGGGCGTCGGTTCCTGACAACGGTCCAAATCGCCCCGGACTGAAGTTTGCTGTAGACGACTGGTGACTTCACGACGCACGCAGCGAGGAGATTCCGACGATGGTGTTTCCCGGCACGGCAACCCCGGCGGCGGAGGCCGAGCTGCGAAATGACGTCACGAGTTTGTTCATTGATCTGAGTAAAGGTGTGACGACAGGTCAACTGTGTACTGTAGGCCGCGACCGTTCGCCACGCTTCACCGAGCATCATGCTTTAATATCAATCAAACAGACGGAATAATTCTCGCAAATAATTCAAAATTCACCGATTAGGTTGATAAACTGCGCGTACAGCAATGTTCACGAGCTCCAGAGCATCACTACAATTTAAAATGAGACGTTGTAGACTAATAAAAACCAAAACCGTAAAAAAAATCCAGCAACAGTAAAAACGTAACTGCAGCCAACAAACGGCGCAACAAACATAAAGATGCTAGCACCCTTAAAATCGCCTTTTAAATTAAATATTTTGAGCAACAGCAACAAATTTACATATTGCTCACGTAAGCTTTGTTTACAACATGGTTTGCATGTTGACGAAATGTTTATAAAAAGGTAAAGGTAGGAGATGTTATAGGTCTAACCCACAAGGGACATCGGCAGGGTGCTCATCTAGCTTTCTATGGTCGTTGAGCCAGTAGGTAGATAAACCACTGAGTCTGTGACGCATTGCCAGTAAATAGAGATCAGTGTTGTTGAATGCATTTCGTAGACATTACTTACATAATAAAGAACTAGTTTTTATTTGACTAATCTGAGCGGTGTGTTGCAATACGACAGACGTGGATGAGTGTGCTGTGAATAAGGGAAACTGTAGTGAACACGCCAACTGCATCAACACACTTGGAAACTACAGCTGTAAATGCGTGGAAGGATCGTATAACTTGGGTAATAAACATGTTTATTTTACGCATACATGCTAAGAGACAAGCCAAAACCAAAAAAATAGTAGTAGTTGTTATGATGCTCTGTCATTTTGGACGACGTTGGCGACCATGCGATGTTAGAGCACTCTGTCTTCCGAGAACATAATAAGAAAAAGAAAAGTTTAAAAAGTTAGCAACTGCATGAAAAGGCTCATAAAGAGTTACAAAAACAGGTAATTTAAAACCGATATTTAGAAGAAAATGCAGTTATTTTATAATAAACACATCAAACAATCCACATGCACATTTTTCTAAAGGAAAAATACCAGATACGTTTACAGTCAAACCTAGAAGAAACCACATAGGCCTACTTAAACGCACACAACGTTTAGGCTTATGTTTGCGTTCATGTTTTTTTGCGTTATACGGGTTCTTCGCGTAAAATACACAAAGATTAATTAATTAATTGACTAATTACGAGACTAAATTTGCTAAATCAACAAACGTACATTGTGTCCCAAAAAACATCCCGAACATTTTCAATTAACTCTAAGAAGGATTATCAGATCTTAATATTTTTTGGTACGAATATTTCTGAGACAATTATTGTCCATCAAATAAATTTACTTTTTTCGATTAACGTTTGTTTTTGCACTACTTAAAAATAACAAAACCAACGAAATATTGCTTTTTTATCTAATGCGGTATGATTACATAATCAACATAACACATTAAAACATCTTTTGGTCACATTTCTGACACTTCAATTGACTTTTTATCTAGTTGTTTATTTTTGCAACTGCTAGCAGTAAAATTGCTTGAAATGTCGGCCCATTATGCGAAGACAAGCATGAATACGCTTTTTCCATTTATTGACAGCAGTATCGATAATGTTCTGCTCCAGACTAATCTAGGCATTACCGGTCAGTTCTTAAATTCATAAACATTTCTGAACGTTGTCTCGTTGACACACTGCTACATGACAATCAAACTTTGTATAGACTGGTTGTTTAAATCCATAGATCTAAACATATGAAATTTTAAACAATGATTTAGTAGCTAGTTGTGTCAAAAAATTTGCCAAATTTTTTGAAATTTGCTAATCTTTTTTCGAATTACAATCGATAACGTCAGGTATGTTTTTTCAGGTTTTCTGTTTATTTTAAGGCATATTTCGTTTAATTTGTTTTTTCTAGGCAGTGCAGAAGCAGATAATGAATAGAGTAGAAAAATTAGTAGTTATTTAATGGTAAATTGCGTCAAAATATTTCTGTCAAAACTTATAAAAAAATCTGTTAACTGGTTTTTAGTGACAATCGAAAATGTCGGGGATGTTTTTTGGGGACACAGTGTATTAGGTGGTAAACGAACATAAATAATATAAACACACATTACTGCGTATTACTATTTTTATTAATTTTTTTATTAAACTGCGTGGTTTTAGAATGTCCTCCGGGTTTTATATCAATCGACGGAGTTGACAACTGCTACAAGGCAGGTACTAAACCCCTTAACTGGTTAGACGCAGCAAACGAGTGCCAACGGTTTAATAACTCTCACCTGGTTGTCATTGACAACGTCGCCGAACAGAATGCAATCAAAAACTGGTGGATGACTCATGTGGCAGGTAATTCGACAGTGATTTTGTAATTATAATGCTAGCCACATTCTTTACATAACGGCAAAACCGAATTAGTCTTCGAGGATACTACAAACTATAGTTTTTTTGTATTTTTGAAAAAGCGTTATAAAAAAAATAAAATAGGGTAGGGTATTTAACATCGCTACGTTAATTTCGTTTGCGAAGATCGTAAAATGAGCATCGGCACTCTACCTACAGCAGATGCTATTGTCAGAGAGTGTACATAAATATAAACTAAACTTTTTATCGTGCAGAACTAAACTTCGTTAGATGACTGTGCTTGTGCTAATACGTGATAAGATCACAATGCGACGACTATAATTAACATTTAGGCTTATATGTTTGGCGCAGTTTCTGATCCTTACTGTGTGAATGATCATAAAAGATTCTGGATTGCCGGAAAGCGAGCAGATCCGGTTACTGGAGGGAGGGTCACGTGGAAAATTATGACGTCAAATGGCCACGAGGAAAGGCCGTTAATCTACACAAACTGGATGACCGGCGAACCGAACGACACCGGCGAATCTTGTCTCACTTTCTGGGACAACTATGAATGGATTGACGCAGAATGTTTCTCTGAAGTATGTTATATGTGCGAATACGAGACATGGATGTCATTCGGTTTTACCGGCGATGGATACAACTGTACAGGTAGGCCTACATACTTGGCGACGCAATGAACTATCTGTTCTTTCGATGTTATAGAGGCATAATCAAATATTATCGAAAGAGACGTTTGAAACTAAGTTATAAAACATTTACAGGCCGTGGGCATTCTATGCAAATGCGCTGGCTTAGCTATGGCAGGGGTAGGCCCCTATGTCTCTGTCCGCTCGTTGCAGACTGCTGCTCTATCAAAAAAATTTTTAATGTTTTTCAACATCTCGCCAATAATTGTCTTACCATATCTTTATTTATCACACATTTTATGTCGTTTCCCTTGCTATTTATCGCTGAAGTGATGCTTGCAAAAAGTGGAAATACGTACTAATTATTATTAAAAGTACTTTTGAGGCAGGCCAATATACAAGCCTACGACCGCGGTACATCAACGTCACACTAAAGAGACAGATGGACAGACAGACAGTCGACATACGCTTGCATAGCCCGCGTCTAGCAATTTTGACGAAAGGGAGTCGTGACTCTTCTACATGAGGAGCCAATGACTCCCCTCTATATTTTAATCAGCACTCAGTTTTGTACCTAATTTTTTCACGCACTCATGTCCACAGCCACTACTGGACAGGAGTTTTTAATATGTTAAATCGTGACTATATTGCGAAGAAAAATAGAAGTAACAGCAGAAAAAAAACAAAAAAAAATCTATGAATTTGCATTTTTGCTCGTATCACAATTTTTTTACGATAAACAGTTTTATGCATTTTAAAGAAACAAACAACTCGTTTTTCCAAGTCAAATGTCTGATAAATTTTATATTTGTCAATAAACTCATAGTTTATACCGCGAAGATACCGTCTGGCATTTTGTTGTACGTCACGCAGGCTGGACGTGCGTAGAATAGTAACACGCGTGAGCATTAAGTTGACAAATTAGTTAAACGTTGTTTCTAGAAATAACGCCACTGTTCGAAATTCACAAATAACAGTCCGAAATTGTGATCGTAATCTTGTCCAATGTTTACGTACACACGATATTCTGCCAATGCTGTGATATAAACTTAATAATTATATGCACGCTGATGTTTTATGCCACAGATGTGAACGAGTGTGCTGCAAATAACGGAGGCTGCTCTAACAACGCTTACTGTACCAACTCACCTGGAAGCTTTACCTGTAGCTGTAATGATGGATATGATGGTGACGGATTTTGCTGCAAAGGTAATTTTACATCGGTGAATGTTTTCTTGTTCGCAAAATTAAGCATACTCATTTTAATTTATTAACCAAGTAAACAATTTTGTAACTGTATAAGTAGGATTCGTAACTGGTTGTCGGCTGAGAGATTTGGAACGACTTGCTAGAACGGGAGTCTGCTGAGTCGCTGTTTACATTTCACCGGCGAGGACACCGACTACGATCGTAACTTAACTAAACACCGGACATGATAGTGTGATTTGGCCACCTTGAAATGTCTGATTGACTGATGTTGTAACACAGGCTCACTACTAACAGACGCATGTCCGGACGGATGGTCCAGTTATTCGTCTTACTGTTACTACGTGTCCAGTGTGACTGCTAACTGGACGACAGCGCGTGCTTACTGCCTGTCGCAGAATGCAGACCTAGTCAGCATCAATGACAACGACGAACACCAGTTCGTCTACAGCATTTCGTAAGACATTTCGTACTTGTTCAGTCAGACTCGTTTATGCACGTAAATTACAACATAAATATGAGTATGTCGTTCGTATGTCGCTTTCCAGAGTGCATGTTTTTTTTTGTTTAAAAAAGTTAGGTGAGACTTGGTATTCTGGGTACCGTACACCATTCTACTGGTGAAAGATAACTCAATAAGTAAGCAAGTGAAAATTTTAGCTGAACTCTCCAAATCTTACCTTTTCCCGGGGGTCAAGGAGCTTTATCTAACGAGGTGTTATTGCAAGCGTACCTGCTAACTGACATCTGAATTCTTCGAACGATTTAATCAGGGTGCACAAGTGTGACAGACGACAAACAGACGACGCTACGGAGATATGATTAAGTATATAGCTAAAACGGTTTCGCCAAAATTTGCAAATCTACTGCATTTAACAACAAAAAGTAAGCTCAAATACGTAAAAAAATATAACTTTTTTGCCGGAGACTGTATGCGGTTTTATGTTATAGAGCATCTGGTGGCAACGACTATTGGATAGGACTGTATAAGTCGGCACCTGCTAGCACTGACAACTGCTACTGGCTGGATGGGAATCCGTCAACTTTTCGTGAGTGGAAATACGGCGAACCAAACAGCCGTGACATGTGCATACGCATAAACGACAATGGAGAATATCGTGATATCGGCTGCCATCGGCCTTATCGCTACGTCTGCAAAGTGCACGAAGGTATTTTGCATTCATGGGTCATTTATTTGCACGGAATTATAATTAAACAGACATTTTGAGCAGTCCAGTCATTGTCGTTTGTATCGTCGTCATATTTAGTATTTAAAATGAAATGGCTAGCTTTCTCCAACATGCAGGTTTATAGCCAGCACATACTAATTTTGTGACATAAATCTCGAAATGTAGCCTATAGAGTAGCGACGCATTTTAAGTGTGGTGGGATTTGCTGCAAGTTTTTTCGAAAAGTGTCACATGTTATACCAGTAAAGATGGTGATATGCCTGTTCCGATGTGCAGTTGTATTTTCGAACACACACAGTTATAATCTATAACTCGATAGGCTATGTCATTTCCAATGTTTGAATTGTGAAAAATTAGCTAAAAGTTGAACTTTTCGACGGTCAGAGCCCGACCAAAATTGTGATGTAAATCGTATGTACACTGTGTCTCAAAAAATGTCCCACTTTGTGATTGTCTATATCTTTGTCAAATATTGACCGATTTTCAAAATTTTTTTACTGGCACACTTTGTGGACAAGTAGCAGTACTATTATTAAACATACCACCACACTTTAACTGCGTCTCTACACTACCATGTGAAACCTTAATTGTCAAAAATGTCAAAATCTTAGTAATTATGCAAACATTATTTTCTAAAAACAATTTTTTAACAATTTTTATATTAATAGTTAATAATGTTTATTTTTTTATACATTTCTTGTGTTTCTAAACAAAAGCAGATGATATTATTGTAAAAAATAATTTTTCATGCAGTGACAATACACCGGTAATGTAACGTGCATTTAGCAATGGGGACAATGCTTTAACTAAAAAGTAAGAACTTTTGTGAGTCCAAAAAATGCAGTTCGCAAAAAATACTGGCAAAATTTCTGAAAATAAACAAAAAAAGAAAAAGACTGGGACACGTTACTAAAAAAAGATTTGGACAACAGGAAACGCTAAACAAAGGCACGAGAGCGGCAGATTGAAGCATGCAGGTACTGAAGATAACGTGACCACTGTGGATGAACTGGTAGTCTTACTAAACCACGAAGGCCAGAAACAAACACACCGTATAACACGCCTCGATATCCACAAAAACGGGTCTAATACAACGTAGCATTGTACAGATCATTCGTCGCAATTTTGGTCTGAAGTGTCTTTCATCTTCCAACATGCCTCTTGCCTAATATTGCTAGTTTTTTTCTTGCATTTATATTTCACAAGGTAGTGTAGCGACCCAGTTACGGTGTGGTGTGATATTCAGTAACAGCTTTATTGCAAATTGTCCATAGAGTGTGCCAGTGACAGTATTTCGAAAATCGGTTAATATTTGTTAAAAATATGGACCGTTACAAAGTGGGACGTTTTTTAGACACAGTGTATATAGTACATAGCTGACACCCAGTACATAATTTGACTGTGTTTGGGGGTTAAGAAAATAGTTGGGGGTTCAACCCTCTCAATCCCTTCCCCCGGCAATTCAAACATTGGTCATCCCCATTACAAGGCATTCGTCAAAGTCTCAGGCATACTGTTCAATACAGCACCCCACACCCCCCGCCCACACACACAGTTGTAATAGCTTCGTCGTTTATCCGTTGTCGCGTTTTCTGTAGGTTCCTGGAAGTCGTGCTGAACGCGCAATGAGTGATGAGAAGAGACAAAAATTATTCTCACAGTCGACAATTGGAACTCGTGTCAATGTTATAATTACTCGTACTTTAGTTTTAAGACTATGAAATAATGTCAACATATCATACAGATGCTTAATGATGTCGTTTTTGTTATTTTACTGTCTTAAATGTATATAGTGCAAAACGCAATATCGCCGTTAAATGTACGTTGTCGTGTGACTTTCCATATTATGCAGAGTGTGTCTAAGAGACGCTGGCTTGTTGGATGTTCTAAAAGCTGTAGTTTTAGTTGTTGCAACCTTAATAAAATGCACGTAAAACAGCATTTATTGTGTAATAAAATATACGAAAATTAACGAATTTTACTTGAGCAATTTTCAAAAAATGCAGGAAACAGTAAAATCGCAAAATACGACGTGTGCGTTCTGAATACGTTTATCGGGCACAAGCGTTAATAGAATAGTCGTGCTTTGAACTACAGAATTATAGGCCTATACCAGAACGTGCAAGATCAATCTTTGTTCAGTGTTCAATATGACCTTTGCCAGCTAAAAACAACTGTGCAGCTATTTATTCAGTTACAGGCTGGGCAGTTTTTTGTCCATTTTTGACTAACTCGTTATCAAAATTACACCGCGACGCGTGTAGGCCTACAGGTGAGTTGACAATACATTCTGACCTGCAAATTACTTTAACATAAAAGGAAGTTGGACTGGTCAGCTCCTGTCGTTTTTGTCAAACATTACTAACATTATTATAAAGCGTTAGAGTTATTATAAAGCATTCCTGTCGGCATTTTCGGTAGTCCACCAAATAAGTAAATGCATTAATGAATAAATGTAGCATGTTCAGATAAGCAAAACAAGCAAAGAAACAAAAAAAATATATAT
>Ga0209454_1000779_pt1 | contig 17796 bp, 8 predicted proteins | sample WorMetHERISLAND1_2_FD_187400 | JGI IMG/M metagenome (GOLD analysis project Ga0209454, IMG submission 187400) | Marine gutless worms symbiont microbial communities from Max Planck institute for Marine Microbiology, Germany - Olavius geniculatus... | ecosystem: Host-associated > Annelida >... | reverse complement strand
CAATACCTTTAAAAAATTCGCTCAGTTGCTCCATCATAAGAGAGGGATGTTTTTAAGCCGTTCAGGGGCAACGGCTTAGTGGGTTCAGAGCTGCAATACTGGTGTTTGAAATTTCAAGTTTGCCTCCAATTTTCTCAAAAATGCGGAACTTCCAGCTACTAATTTTTGAACAAAGTTTCCCACAGGCTGAAATTTGAGGAGGGGGCAGTTGTCCCTGCTGCATTGCTCGCTATATTATTGAAGGGGGAAGTTGGTATTATTTAATTCCTAAGTCACCTATGGAAAACGCCAAGTCATGAAAATATCATTTGTTAACATTTTTTTGTACATAATTCAGTCTTTCTAGCTCGCTTTGCTTCCAAATGCTTTTACCATAATTTCCCAAGCAAGAATGTCCCAAAATCGATGGCAACTTACGGCAGACCCAAATTAGAAAGCATAGCGCCCTACTGCGTACGAGATCCAGTAGTTGGATTTAAAAAGGGAAGGACAAAGGGAGGAGGAAAGGGGAATGGAGGATGGAGATGGGAAATTTTCTCCAAGGTTCCATGGACAGGGGATTAGATGCCCTGACCACTTGCACAAAAGGCCTGGAAAATGAAAGGGATTTGACCACTGTCAGGAAAATGGCGGGCAACTCACAATAAACTGGGTAATTCTCGGAGAAAATATTGCCAGGAAACACTGTTTAACTTTATGCCTAGGGCAACAGTAATGGCATAATAGGAGCTTGATACTTCTGACGGTGCACTTTTGGGTGTATTACATTCGTCACATTGTGTTAATATATACTGTTATGATTCATTACTGTTACATTTCACTATTGTATGTTGGGTATGCATGACTCGTAGCTACCTGTATGGTACTTTCCATCACTATATATATGCAAACACTGCCAAAATGCTGCACGGAATAAAATAACATTATTTTATCAGGTGCATAGCTCTGTAATAAACAGCAACAATTTAGATCATAGTTTGGAAAAAAACGGCTGAGCTGTACAACGTAAATGTAATTCTGGCTTACTTACACACAGACATTGTACCACATATATCAGTGAATTATGGGGGTCAAATACTCTGACCCACTGACAAAAGTTGCCTAGTACACAGATTCTTGTAACATTAATTATATTTCCCAAGACTATTGGCGGTTTCTTCTGTCGTGATCTATCACAGCATATACATACCTTAACAAGCTCCCAGTTTTTACTGCCCGGTCGTTTCATCGACGGTTCATCATTAGGTCAGTTCAACTCCGGTCATTCATCACAAAAACTGTCGTACACAACTGTAATCATCTTCAGTAGGCCTATATTGTTCGGTATCGTATACAACACGTATGATTATTATCAGGAAAATGTCAAAGCTAAACTGTAAATTTAGAAATCATTTTACACAAATAAAATCGCACAAGCAGTATGCAACAAACGGTCTGCCTAAACACCACATCACCACAGATCAGCTGTAATAGCAGAGTTAGTTACAATCAGGGTTAGGAGGTGAGTAGGGTTTAACATCCCACCTGACACAGTATAAGTCATTTCGAGGACAGCCTTTTCAGGCAGAATGCACACAAACACAATAATGTAGGTTTAAATTTTACAAAAAAAAAGTTTAACCTTTACAGAAACACGAAAAACAAAATTGTAAGAACTCCACTATACACGTGCATATGTAATTAACAATGGTAGTTCTAATAATCTTCCCTGTTATCCTCCAGACAGTCATCAATGTGATAATGCTGTCGACTGGAGGACAGGGGAATCGGGGATAGGGTTAGGAGTAGGGTAAGTGTTGCGGCAAAGTTGGTTAGAGTTAGGGCAGAGTTGTTTAGCGTTAGGGTTAAGATTAGGGTTAGCATTAACAGTAGTGAGTGCCAAGGCTGATCTGTGGTGTTTAGGGAGACCCCGCAACAAATGAACAAAGTACGCAACAAACGATGCAGCATCAAGTTTAGTGGCTGTCGCCGTCAGCATCCAGAAACTGGCAACATCTTTGTGATGAATCAACCTGCGATGAATTGACCTGTGATGAACCGTCTGCAGGATGAACCAACCGCGTTGAATCAACCTGTGACCTAGATTCCCTGGCTTGTATTAAAGACATGACTTCCAACCTGAAAGTCGGCTTCCATTGAAAGTTTTCCAATCTCAACCAGTGTGCATAGTTCTAACAATGATACCATTGATGGCACACAACACAGTGTTACCATTCAAGTTGTCAGCAAAATTCAAAGTTCACAGTTTTAATCGTGACTTGGCAGTCAGTCAGCAGGCCCGAAGAGAGCCACAGAAGACATGTTTGTTGGCCCTATTTAGTCTGGTGTTTGCCGAATGAGCTAAAATACTAAATACATTCATTCATCCAAAGTCAGATTTGTTGAAAAATCGTCACAAAATAACTGACAACTGGCATTGGCTCAATTCTGATGATAGTTCTGCTATCAAACATAATTATAGCACATATATTTTTGAGCGATGTTGAAACCACCTAAACGTTGCGGGGCCTGGGAAAGCTTTCCCCCTTCGTTCCCCTCCTGACGGGTCTGTTGGTCGGTCCAGCAAACAGTACAGCACAGGTGGAATCGGCCAGTAGTGTTTCCACTCAAGTCGTCAGCATAGTTCACAGTTTTAGTCGTGACTTGGTGGTCGGTCGGTCGGTCTCAAGCTCATACTCAATCTCAATGTGTCGGCGTTTGCGTTGCAGGTCAACCTGTGCACTAGTTTCCTCATCCTCGGCTTCAACCTCCGATTCAAACTCCGACACTTCTTGTTTCACGTCCTGCCAATAACGATCATCATCGTCATCATAATACATATAACCTGCATATGCCAACGCCACTTTGGCCTCAAGGACTTAACATATCTCCAAAACATAACAGTTTTCAAGTGTAACCTCTAACAACACAAATATGAACAAGTAATTTGAGCAAAGCTCACGAGACGCGCGAAAGCCTGTACCCCTCTTCGATGCCCTCGTTCGAGGGGAACCCCTGCACCCAGTGGCACGAAATTTTGTCACGATAAACTAGAGACCTTGGGGCAGCCCACAGTAAAGATTTTGTGATCCTAGCTTGCACCGTTTTGATGCAGCTCACGAGTGTGACAGACAGACAGATGGACAGACGCCCAGATGATGGCAAAGACGCGCGAAACATTCTGCTTTCACGCGTAAAAAAAACAGGGTGGGCCAATAAAAAACGTGCCACTTTACTTTTGTTTATATCTTTGCTAATTATTGACCAGTTTTCAAAATTCTTTCACTGGCACACCCTGTGGAGAATTTGGAAAAATGTGATTATTATGTATCCCACCACACCATAAAAGCGTCTCTACACTACACTAGACTGTGTGAGTCTAACACAGTCTAGTGTCATACGGAACATTCATCGCACTGGACTGAAGTTTTTTTCATTTACATGAATGTTTGTTATTATCATTGGTTTTTCTTACATTTATATGTCACAAAGTAGAGTAGAGATGCATTTAGGGTGTGGTGGGATATATAACAATCACATTATTGCAAATTGTCTGCAGAGTGTACCGACGCAAAAATTTTGAAAATCGGTCAATAACTGGCAAAGATATGGACAAAAGCAAAGTGACACATTTTTATTGGCCCACAGTGTACATTCTTTACAAAAAAATGCAAACATTTGCGACAAAAAATGTCTCGTGGCATGTGCGTAAGCTAGAAGCGACTTCAACTGCATACTTGTGAGGAGAAGCTCTATCATTAACAAACAGAACAGAATAGTGAATGTACACAACAACATTCAATGATGACAGCTTAAACATGCAACGACGTGTCTGTGGTCTTTGTGTAACATTCGTATAAGGAAATTTAAATCGTTTAGTTGTGCTGTTTTGGAGTGAGTGGGTGAGAAAGTAAAGTTCTACATTCTGCTGTGGACACATTGCAGTAACCAGTCTTTCCAGGTAATCACATGCATTGGTTCTCAGTGGCTTCTGTCGTCCAAATCTGGAATCGAAATCGGGTGCAACTCGCCCCCCAGTTCTGGGCTCAGGTTCTCCCCAATTTCCGACTCAAGTTTTCCCCTCCATTTTGGGCTTCTACCCCCTCTAGGGTGAAAGTTTTGTTAAGGGTGTAGATTGAAAAATAGGGGGAGGGAAGTAAAAAATAGGGGGAATTTTGTTAAGGATGTAGTTTGCCCAGTGAAAATAGGGGGAAGTTTTGATCTGCAACCTTATCAAAACTTCCCCCCTATTTTTCACTGGGTGCAAGCTGCAGGATAGAAACCACTGTTGGTTCTGTCAACAAACTACCAGTGTCTTGGATTGGAAGTACAGGGTGTGCCAAAAAAAACTGACCAACTTGTTTTTGTCAGAACTTCATCAAATCTCTACCAAATTTGAAAATTTTTGGTACACAGATAGCCAAGATGATAGAATTATGTAAAGCACACTCATTGTCCACCTCACATAATTTGTATTAACGCACTACCATGTAAAATGTAGATGCTCCAAATTGTTACATTACGTGGTGATTATCAATATCAGACTGCTCACTTGTGCATTATCAATTCCACAAAGGACACCATGGGATTTAATATTAATTAAACATTTTATGCTGAAAACAGCAGACAACAAAATGATTGATGAGCTTAAAACACATTTTATCAATGAATGAGTGCTGTGCATTTTGATCAGTTGATAGTTAATGCCACTGTCAACCGTGGCATCATGTCAGGGGCATCATTTCAGTAAATCGTTGGGGTCTCAGTGATCCTTTGGGGTTTAAGTCTGCGTAAAGTATTGTTTTTTTTGCAGCAGTGACACTGTTTCAAAGGTGTGATTTACAGGGAAAACACTAAAATCGTAAATCCTTGGGGTCCATAGACCCTTCTACCCCCTAATGACGCCCCTGCATCACGTCTAAGCCATTGTGCACACTTTGGACATAAATTCTGATAATTTGAAAACAAGTTGTTACAAAAACTTATCATTCTGGTAAATGAATTACATTGTGGTTTATTGTGTGCTTGATAAGTCATTTGAACTTTTACGGAGACAACAACTGAGCATTATGCAACAATTTGGAGCATCTGCATTTTACACGGTAGTGCATTGACATAAACAAGGTGAGGTGGACAGCGAGTATATCTTACATATTTCTATCGTCTTGGTTATCTGTGTGCCAAAAATTATCAAATATGATGGAAATTTGACGAAGTTGTGACAAAAACAAGTTGGGTCATTTTTTTGGTACACCCTGTATTTAAGGCATAACTATTGGGCACTAAAGTCTAAGGCTGGCAATTTTCATCTACTGTTATCTGCAATATGCAAAAACAATAAAACACCTAACAACCACTGCCTCAAAATATAACTTGATGACATATATAAATCAGTGTTTAAAAATTAACACTCACCAGCAATGTTAAGACTCAACCTTGAACTCACGTTGCACGGCCCTCAACTTCTGAACAATTGCAAACTTACTACTAAGCCAAACTTGGCTTCCACAAGTACTGTACTATGATATAAGCAAGCAGCTTACCTCAATATCGGATGTATCGCTCTCTTCAAAGTCATCAGCTGCTACATACTCTACGTCTCCATCCTGTCAACAAAAAACAACAACCAAGTGCCTTGAAATAAGAAGCGCAGCTGTCGCTAGGGTGGGCCGACCATGTGCCAGTGTCCGAAGGGCAGCAAATGTGAATGCCTAGTACTGATTAATAGCAACCTTTGCCCTATTGCTCACCGTTTCTGAGATGCCATACCGTTTAGCCACAATAGCAGATACTGACCTTCAAGGTCATCCAAGGTCAATGATTTTTGTGTCATCTGAAAGGCAATATGCGATTTCTTATAAGTGATCAATAGCAACCTAGGCCCTATCTCTCACAGTTTAGCCTAGTTGCAGACGGACGGACAAACAGCCAGGCCAGGCCATAGGGCAGAACGGTCGGCCCAAATTCTTTCAAACATTTTCCCTAGGATTTTCTTACATTCTTCCTATAAGTCAGCAACTCCGTTATGCATAAGTATTTTAAACATCTTCAACATTTTTTGTAAGTCACATTTTCCTTTTAAGATTTTTGGCAAGTCTGACTTTTTCATCAGATTTTGGCAAGTCTGACCTAAAAATTTCTGTAAAGTAGGCACTGCCAGATATGCTGTCTTGAGGCTCTGGTCTTGGTCAAGTCTTGAGACTGAAAAATGTGGTTTTCATCCAAGTCTTGAGCTCATACTCACAAAATGTTGGCCTCAATCTCACATTTATAGCAAAAACAAACAGACAGATTTGAAAAGAACCAAAGTCATTTCGTAAGAGATGGAATCACTCATCCATGCTGCCACCTGGTGAATCATGAATTGACTTTTTTTCATAAGCTGCAAGCAACTGCATGTTTTGGTTATGGGTTTTATATGGTTTAACCCCAAAATATCCCCTTCCGCTGGAAATCAGAGACCTCCATCATGTCACTGGACCCACAGGTGTTCCTGCCAAATGGCATCTAAATGCATCAAAATGTTAAGCAGAGTGCACGAGTGTGAAAGATAGACAGACTAACAGACCACGCTACAGAGAAAAAGAGTAGCAGTAGGCAGAATCACCCACACTGCAATCCTAGTGGCTTCTATCTCCCCCTTAAATCTGGAAACAAAATTGGGCTCGAGTTCCCCCTGCACTTGGGCTCAAATCCCCCCAGCCTCCCTCCCCTGTCTAGGGGGGATGTTTGGTTAAAGGTGTGGATTTAACAAAACTCCCCCCCATTTTTCACTGGGCAAAAGCTGCACCCACCAGGTACAAGGATAGAAGCCCCTGAGTGATACCACCAAAAACTGGAGGACATGTCAAAATAATAATTTTTCATCAGACAGACCTCTCGTTCATCTTCCAGTTCCGATGCAGACTCCTCATCCGCAGCCTCCGCATCTTCCTCCATCTCCTCATCATCAAGAGCTTTTTCAAACACTGCTTGAGGAAAGTTGTAGATCTCACCGTACTACAGCACCACCATATCATGACCACATCTACGGATCCGCCGTTCGCTAGATGCCGGTTGGACAGTTCCGACGGTTCTTACAACCAGGGCTTGAGAAAAGTTGTGGATTTTTGCCAACAAATCGAACAAACAAAAATATTTCGGTTAAGACTTACTAGCAGATACTATTCCACCCGGCTGTCTATGGGAATCACATGTCTTACTTTTGCTTGTTCATTAATTTCAATGGCAGGCTCGAAGCCAATGAGCAAAAACAAAATGATGTACTGTACGGTAGAACAAAGAACACAGGCTACACATGAAGTCTTTTGCAAGCCATAAGGCTCATAAAGCAGCGCTGATCTTCATTTCCTTAGCCAGACACCAGTTTATAATGCAAGAACCATGTATACAGGAGTAGTGCATTGTACAGTGTTCATCCCAGCTTTTGCCAGTACTCACTGCACCTACCCACAGAGGGATGGCCAGGCTGAGTTGATTGGTGGCTGGGTCACCTTAGAAAAGCTGCAATTTATCCCTATTCCTAACTGTAACCCTATTCCCTAATCCTTGCGCTGCTCAGTCAGGCAACTTTTCTTAGCCTACCCGATATAGTGTAAGTCTGCCAAAAATTACAAAAAAATGTAGAATCTGCCATACGTCCTAGTTATGACAGAGCAAGAAGGGAAACATAAATTATATGCATGTATAATATTGTATATTTTACGTACAGTGCCCTGCTTCAATCTTTCCAGTAATTCTTTCTCGATCGCATTGTCCAGACGAGCGGCAGTCAGCGCTTTTTCCTGTCACAAAATAACCACAAACCTCTTAGTAAAGACTGCGCGTGTAATTTGACGAATTTGTACAACTCATTAGTAAAGCTGCGAAAATTAACAATTAATTAAAATCGATTAATGGTTCCAATTGTGAGATGTGAGGATTGGTCTGATGCTCCTATCATTCTATTAATCTTGCTTGGCTGTGAGAGAGATAACGGGCCGTGAGACACAAAAAACACAACTGATACAGTCGTTCACAAAGCAGCGCGAGCACCGCACATCTATTGACTGCAAGATCTGAGCAGCAACTGACTGAACGATATCTGACTGAACAATAGCTGCTGTGTTGCGCCGGCCTAGCCGTTGTCTGTCAAGTAGAGGCCTGGCTATTAACTCTTTCGGTGATGTTAACCCATACACTCTCCCTCCCTCTAACAAATAACAAAAAACTAAACTGATCAAAATGTTTTAATCGATTAAAATTCGACTTAAATTTAAATTTGAAAAACATCACCAACATCACTAATTTGCACTTTTCAAGTCAACTGCAAACTACAACTCATTAGTAAAGCTGCAAAAAAGGCAGCAATGGCAGAAGCTAATTTCACGTACGTCATGAGATCAAGATTTGTAGGCCTACATGTAAATAGTCTGCACTTAAGTCAGTTTTGACTACACAGTTTGTCTGCAGCATCATCATCATCATCTCTTTTGCTTCAGTTCATGAAATATAACAATGCTCCAGTAGTTGAATGAATTATGAGTTTTTGGTTTTTCAGATTGACTACAAAAATTAATCCAAATTAATCGATTCATTTTGAGAGACTAACTGATATTTAATCAATCGGAAGCACACTGAGTGCATTTGAGGTTACTTGCAGTTTACATGCTATACAAATTACTCGTTACCCAAACAACATAAGCTGTACATAACATGTCTCTGTGTGGCCAGCAAACACGTCAAAAATGTGACTCAGCTTACCTCTCGGCGATTCTCTTTCCTCTCCTGTTTGCGACTCAAAGGAACCAGCTTCTTTCTGCAGAAAAACAACCACAAACCACACACAGTCAAACCAAGTCATGCCATTGTCATAATACAAGCTAATGGCACTAACCCGCTATTCCGAAAGTCCACTGCAGATATGTGCTACAGTGCTAAAGTTAGGTTTAGGGTTAGCGTTAGGTTTAGCTTTAGGGTTAATATTAGCGGGAATAATGGACTTTCGGAATAGTGGACCTTCGGAATAGCGGACCCAAATCGCAAAAACAGACTGTTCTAGCGCAACAGCAAACTGTTCTATCAAATTTCCTGTCAACATGGCTGTTCAATGCATTAATGACTACCCGAAAAATTAACGCTAAATTTTAATATACAAAAAAAACTTCTGCATCTCACTCTATCTCACTGTGCTTATGCATCATCAGATACATGTGTCAACTAATAGAGAGTGAGTGAGTGAGAAGAGGTATAAAGGTCCTGATCAACGCATAACAGATCGTTTCGGGAACAGCCTTTCTAGGCAGTGACACAAATATATGACAATTGAACAAAAAGTTGAACCTTTACAGAAATACCTGATATGGAACACAAAACACAAAAATGACCTTAAAGCATCAAAAACAAACCAAACAGAAATCCCAACAATGATGCTATGTCATTTGTGCTACCACCAAGCTCTCTGTGAAATTCTTAGACTCTGCATAACTCTATTATTAGACATTTCTATGCTGATAAACTATAGGCCAGTATTCAGTAGCAAAAAAATGGCCTTGTGTCATTTGATGATGGCTACCTGTAACAAGTCTTAAAACTGAGATCAAAGCACAACTAAATAAAATAATTAATTGCAGAAGAGCTCTAATAAAAACATATAAGACAAATAGTGTATGCATAGAGGGACTTGTGAATCAATTTTTTGTAAATTCCTAAAATTCTACTTAATTCTCAATTATGAGTCTGTGACAGCATCATACATACTGTCGTTTGAGATGAAGTCTGCGTATCCGAGTCAGGTACTGTGTAATCCTGATGTAGCGTTGCTTGCACTTCTGTATAATAAACCTAGCACATTTGCAGACACATAAAACCCACTGGGTAACAGTAAAAACCACCGAAACATGCCCCATTAGAAAGATCATTATTAATAACAACCAAGATCTGATAAAATTACACTCAGTACACTGCTACTGCATTTGATCTAATGGACTACTGGTAATCTCAAATACCATCTACACTAAGAACAGATAAAACACAACATGAGCAGTCGTTAAATTAAATTAAAAACAGAATGCAATTTATATTGTCCCATGCAACATAAAAAGTAAGGTATTTCCCAAGCTATTAGGCCTGTGGGTCAGCGGTAATTGCCATTTCTATAGCCCTCAGCCAGACACCAGTTTACACTGCGAGAACATAGATACAGGGTTAGTGCATCACACAGTGTGTCAGCTATCATCTCAACTTTTCCTGGTACTCACAGTACCTACCTAAAAAGTGATGGCCAGGCTAAGTTGACCTAAGTGGCTGGTTATATGACGAGATGATTTATCTATCTGTCAATGATCAGTCGATCACCTGTCAGTGTCCAAGTACTGACCAGGTCGAGTGTTGTTTAACTAAACTGGCAAAACGAACTTTATTAATTACAATTACAGCAATAGATAAAAATAGTTACGTTGGCCAGTATATAAGGTGCTCATTAATTTGTTGCAGAGCCCTCTCGTAACTCCTAGAAAGTTTCACTTTTTCCCAGAGACGAGCCGGGAATGCTGCTCGTTCAATAGTCTTCATGTACAGGTAACAAACACCTGTGAAGAACAACAGACAGGTAAAAACTGCAATACAAGTATAAGTTGTTGCTAAGGTAATTTGCATTGCATCCATATGATTTCAGGGGCGGTATGCATAACAATGTCATAGATTAGTTTGGACATAAGGCCCAATCTCGCACCGTTATTTAGATATAGCAACTTATTGGCCAAAAATCTCAACTTCTTCCCATTCCCTCTCATTTAGCACCCTTGTTTGGGCTGATCCCCTTCAAATTTATGGAAAAGCTTTATGGTTCCTAAAGCTAGAGTCCTTCATGCAGCCGACGGTGAAGATTCGGTGATCCTAGCTTGCACTGTTATGACTGATCCACCCATGTGACGGATGGACAGACGGACGGACGAACGGACAGAAATGCAATGGCTAAGACGTGCTGAAAGCAGTATCTGCTTTCACGTGTAAAAAAAAATAGAATTTTCCTACTTCAGTGCCGGTGTTAGTGAACATCACTAGTGTACCTGCTAAATGGCATCTGAACACATAAAACAATTTAAGCAGGGAGCACGAATGTGACAGATGACGGGCAAACCAAGCTACAGAGCAAAGATATATGTAGCAATAGGTAAAATCGCTTGTGCTGCAAAGAAATTCCACCTAATAAGGCCTGCAAAAAGCTAGTAAAACAAAAAATGACTATGTCTGACACTGTGTATGATACAATAAACTAGAAATTTGGTGCAAAGCCCAATGTGAGTCCGCCCAGCGCCGTAAGTCCAACTGGGGGGAAAATTTATGAGGATGAAATTCCCCCCGCAGCAAAGTCATGTGGCCCGAACTGCAATGCATTAGCATATGTAGAACGTGCATTGTTGACTTAGGGTAGGTCGACATCCTTGCATGTAACTTTTTTGTTAGTGGACGAAAGTTCACCAAATTTCATTGCCCAACCAGCCAAGATCGATGTTGATCAGGTTTGTTTCCGATTTTTGATATCTCGATTGGTTCCTAAGATATTCGCGATCAAAGTCAAAAGTTGTCTGAAATTCGGCCAAATTTTTGACTTTATGGCCCTTCAAAATTTCTGGGGTGCTGCCCCCCCCAAAAAAATCTGTGCACAGGTATCATGCAAACACCTTATGGCCCATCATGTGGCAAAGTTACATGGGGTAATACCTTTACCCAAAAGCTACAGGCACAAATATGTCAAATTTTAAGCCAATTATTGACCCCCTTTGAAAAAAAATTGTAAGGGGGACCCCCGGCCCCGCGGGGGGGTGGTGCGCTAGTAACACCTGGTCATTCTCTAGCACGTGTAAAAATTTGGGAGCACAGCACCCCTTAGGGGCCAAAATATGATCTTCCGAAAAACTTGATTTGTGTGGGTACGATTTCATCACTATATCTCATATCTCAGTGACTATTGGACCAATGTTCACCAAACTTGCTTCACACAACACGGGAGGAATCGCGGCAGAGAATCTACTTGTCCAATTCTGAATAACTTCATCCATTCCGGAGACATTTGCCGTTGAACTTTAAAGTCATCCTAAATCGGGCCAGATTTTGCATGTTGTGCCTCCTAACATTTTTGGGGGAGGACCCCCAAAATTTTGGACCAGCATTATAAAATTTGGCCTACTACTGATTACAGAGCAAAATTTCATGCTGATTGGCCAACGCATCTCGAAGATCTCGCATTGAAATAAAAAAATAAAAACATCTGCAGTAAAACATAAGTCTGCTCCGAAAGCTATCACTTCCGGGCAGACTAATTATTGGCGACATTACCATTTTCCTCTCGTATGGTGGCATACTGGCTGTTTGCTAGTGGACATGACGATCGGTTGCACAGCCCTGTCAAATTGAACTCATTACGACAGAACTTTTGAGTCTTTGTTCTGTGGAAGGCAAACATCAAAATAGTAACCATGACTGTAACATCAGACTGTACAAAAACCATTACTAAAAAACCACTGTGATAAAACTATACTGCTAATACATTCAATCCAAATGGATTACTCGTAATCTCTGATACCATTTACACTGAGTGAGAATGGATAAAACATAACATGAGCAGTTTTTAACAAATACTGATAAACAGAGAAAATATGATAAAAAAGATAACTTAATTCAGATTCTGCCAAGTCCGATCATGCCATGCAATCATTAAGAAACATCAATTTGCTATCAAAAACTAGCTGTTAAACTTCTACTTTCTAACGTCTACAACATTCTTGTGCATAAAGAGCATAACAATCTTTTGGACAGCTATCTACTCTCTCATTCATACCATGAGAAATAAGGTATGCTCAGTGCTCATGTGGTTGTACCTATCTATAATCTATCGAAGCAACTAGCTACTTACAAAACTTTATGAGAGCAAAAGGCACCATTAATAACACTCCAAATCACCTGAAACAGACAATGGCATGAACCGGGTAAACAAAAATTGCTTTCTTTTTACAAATATCTCAGACATACATTCCACAAATAGCAGCACAGAAATAGTCACTTCCACTCACTCACTGTTGTATAAATATATATGATTGTCACAAAGATTAATAATGCTCAAACTGTCATCATTTGAAAGAAAAATAATTAAAGTGCCAATGTCAACGATCGCCGTATCGCACTAACATAAATTGTAATTATGGATTTGTCAGTTATACAATTCAAAAAAGGATCAGATGTTATCACAAGGGAAAATGCTTTATAGACTTGTCTTGACCTTTGACCTTTGAGTTTATAGACTTGTCTTGACAGAATGTCATAATGTGCAATAAATATGTCTCAAGTCACTCACCAACCAAATCACTAAATTTTTACGTTTGGCGTGTGTAGTTTCATACACTTGGTTTGTTTTTGCAACAAAACATAAAGCTTCAGCAATCAGGAAGATGTACTTTGCGGAATGTGGAAATTTGAAAAAGTGTATTTTGTGAAATTTCACCTGCGGAACGTTCCGCAAATTACACCTTAAGAGTTTTTCCGCATTCTGCAAAATTCAAATAGGCCTACTTACAAAAATACCATCTGCTTATGTAATTAAGAAAGTCTTGCATTGTATCGCACGATCAAAGACAATTGCCACTGCCGTGAATAGTTCGCGGATAGTTAGTCCTATACCTAAGCAGACAGGGACACTATATTAGAGCCGTACATCGCAACGACAAACGTACAGTATTTGCATATTGGCATACCTGGTATTGGCCAAGACTGGCCGGTATTGGAGTGGACCGGGTATTGGACGATATTTTTATGACTGTGAAATCCAATACCGATATCAGTTCACAAAGTATAAGTGGTCGCCGCCCGCTGCTGTCTGCAGTCGGCGGCGGCCGCTATACAATGATAATTATCTCAATTTGCTAGCAAACAACAGTGGCAGGAAGAGTGGGGTGGGGAAGGTGCACCTGTAGAATGGTCGCCATTCATGAGAGATTGGAAAGACTGTCTCCTCTCCGCCACATACCGTCTCACACTCTGGGCCTAATAACTGACATGGACATGCTCGATCGCAGCAGTTAACAGTCTGAAGTGGTGAAGCTAAATAGAAACTGTATAGCAGCAGCGCCACTGCTAGACTAGCAATTAACAGTCTATCACACTTGGCACCAACACTAAACATTCACTGTACCGTAAGCTGGTCAAAGGTCATCCATAACTCAGCTAGTAAATGACAGACATTTTGCTTCATTAATTAACGTCAACACCGACCAGCCAAAGTCTATAATTGATTCTAGGCCGACTGCAACTGTCCAAACTTAATTAAAAGGCGACGGTCAACTGCCGTGCACTGGCCTTCATAAGCATCTGGAAAAAAAGCACCACGGGGAATATCGTGCACTGATGGATGATGCAAAAGTCATCATCAAAAGTAAAGTCATCGTCGGCATCCACGTTGATGTCATAATCCGAATCGTCATCATTCTGTGTCAGAAGAAGGCAAAGCACCGGTGCAGCAGAGCATCCACAAGGCATTCAATGCCAAGCGACCTGGGGACATTGGTGACCCATGATCACGTCACATGCACCAGCTCACCGGCTCACGATTGCTAATCCGTGATTGAAAGTGATAGACTGTGCGACCATGTGGCACGCTGGCTGGACTGGGCATGCAAACTGAAGCGCTGTTACGCAGTAAATGTCTAGATGGCAGTTAGCGTGGCAGGCAACGTTTGTTGTCACTGGCAGTTTCATTTTCAGCTGACACAGGTGCCCTGCAATGCAGGTTACCGGTGCCAGGAAGCACACGAGATTGTGTGACGGTTTGTGTACCTCATTTACACGGCCTTTAGTGCTCCTAGTTGACGGCTGTTGTGATTATACCACCAATGCTGCATGGAGACAGCGTTAGAGTAAATCGCTATCGAACAAATGACGACAACGTATGGTAACAAACAAACATCGTAGTAGATTCAACTGTACTACCAAAACTGCTGGTTTTGATTGCTGTATTAGAGTGCTTTGGAGGTTAAATTTTGACGTTATGCACTAGCACTATATAAATTCGCTTTTTATTTACTTGCTAAAATATATATCAATTAATCATTGATTCAAGCACAATCCACGGTACCCTACTAGCCTAGCACAAGAGACATAAAAGAAGTGTATGAATTGTCATAATACCACAAACAGTAGGTTGTCGTCTGTCCAGGCACATCGTCCACTGAGTCTGGAGTGGAGGGGAGGGGAATACAGGGCATGCTGCCACAGTATGTGCATGGTCATGCTACCAGCCAGTCCCACGGTATTACTGTTTATTCACACTAGACGGGGAACCGCACCTGGAAATTTTAGTAGCTATAATACAGTGTAGTCTAGTACCATACATGACCGTGATGATCAAATGTGGCTGTTTTATTTTTGGCACAGCATGCAACACAGCACACATAGATTGAGATGGAAAAAACAGAGAAAGTGAGAAGGGACATTGCAGAGTCGACGGTGTTGAATGGTGGGCGTGTGCACTGCGTAGGTTGCAAAACAAAGCAAACAGATTACGTTACATTCATTACAGTAACACAGTCTGCACAACAACCATTTTACTTCAGAAACTGTCAGGGCTAGACATAGGTCTAGCCCTGACAGTGCCACAGCACATGGTGGAAGGCCGATAATGTGACGGGTATCGGTATCAGTATTGAATATTGGTATCGAAAGGACCCAATAATATTGAGCATTGGGTGGCTTTTTTGGTATCGTTAAACCCTAATAAACAAGCCTAATTGCATTAGGAAGACAGAGATAAAATGACTATTTACAAAATATAACGCGGGTCACTTATTAGCCTTATACTAAATCAAGGTAACGTAGGCCTTTCTAAACAATAATAAAAATTAGCCCACTATCTCCTGCAAGGCACAACAAGACTTCTGGGCATGGTAGTCAAGCGCTCTTATTCAACTGACATAACTCAACAACAAGAACGTTTTCCGCAACTTTAATTCCACAAAATACACCTTATTCCGCAAAGATTTTCCGCAGGTATAATTCCGCAATATACACCTTTCGAAATTACGCATTCTGCAATCCACATTCAGCAAAGTACACCTTCCCTCAACTTAAACTTGAACTTGAGCGGATCCGTTGCCGGACACTCCTCAGGAATGGAGAGTTGTCTTCTCATCCGTATTTATTCACAATCGTCTTTACTTTTGTTCTTTCTTCCATTTTCTTTCTAACTATTTCCGCAGACTGACTTACACTGTTTATGTCGTCTGTCTGTGGGCCTTCTTTTCCAATCATCTGTTTGTATCTTTCTATGGTTAGTCCTTTTACTGTGCTTCCTTCGCATTCAAATATGTGCCGTGTTGTTTCTTGTTTCAGGAATCATATCAACATATTATCGCTCACGTAACAACATACTATCATAAGCACAATCAAATCAACAGAGTCACTGGTTATTCACATACGTCGTCGTGTTGCATTTGTTCTCGCAAATAGTTTCAGCTCTCACACTGACGATTACGCTGAAACTAGACAGTAATAAACAATAAAATAAATAAAGCTTCACAAAACATAAGTACACAAGCATAGAATATTGATTACAAAATGCGTTATGACAAATGGAGATGGGTCAATATTAAAATTCAAATTTTAATTCAAAATAAGTGCAATAAAAAGACAAATATTATGTCGATTTTCTTACAAACAACATTGTGCACTATTGCAAAAAATATATAACCATATTTATAGTTAAGCCTAATGATGATTCGATATATCGAAAATATCGATATATCGTATCGTATCGTATCGTCGAGAAAAATATCCAATTTTTCGATATGCTCACCTGGTAGCTCACCTGGTGTGGCCACACCAGTTTGAGAGAACTTGTGTAGCCATTTGGTCGTTCTATTTTGTATGTTTATCGCGATACTTTTTAAATATCGCGATATTTATGATATATCGAGATATTTTACGCCTAAAGTTTATATTTTTTCAATATTTGTGGCCTAATGTCAGTAATTTCGTACAGTGAATAGCGAAACATCAAATATCATTGCTACAGAATATTATTACAAAACTATAGTATTTTGCACCTTTATTACTTAGTCAAGTACTCGTTAACGCATTCGGCGCTTAATCGATTAATAAAGTTACTAGTACAGCACAGCCCAAGTAGGTGACATACTAACCTATTGTTTTTGGTTTACACTATGGTCGCCATATTTGTTGTTTGGTTTTTGTGTGTCAACAGAAAAATTAATCAGCTATTGTAATTTTGTGCTTAATACACCAGGTATTATTTTTTGACACTTGACATTTGGTCGTTCTATTTTGTATGTTTGTGTGATGCTTGAAATTTGCTTGTAAGTGTCAAAAACTGTTGTTTAGTTTTGGTAACAAACACGTCAGTAACTGCGCAACGTTCTGTCTGTCTTCTTCATCTTTTTTCTCTTATGTTGGGACAGAACCGATGACTGAAATAAAAACAGAACTTTTAGTGGACAAAAACAGTGAACAATACAGGTGTTGTTAATTTGCGGAATGCGGAAAGTAATTTGCGGAATGAAATCTGCGGAAGTAGGCTGCGGAACGGTGGGTAATATGCGGAATGACCGACCGACCGATCAATAACGCCCCCGGCCGCACTCGGCATTTATTGCCACTAATTACTGAGCAACGTAGGCTACTGTATGCAATATCTCATGCTTAGATTAAAATACGCCGCTGTCATATCTCATCTTTGTCATTTAAAATTTGTTAAAATAATTTATTGATTGCTTGCTAATTGTTTAAATTATAGGCCTGTGTTTCTAAATGTTATGTTATTTTACTTTATTT
>Ga0209454_1000776_pt1 | contig 17811 bp, 10 predicted proteins | sample WorMetHERISLAND1_2_FD_187400 | JGI IMG/M metagenome (GOLD analysis project Ga0209454, IMG submission 187400) | Marine gutless worms symbiont microbial communities from Max Planck institute for Marine Microbiology, Germany - Olavius geniculatus... | ecosystem: Host-associated > Annelida >... | reverse complement strand
GGTGTCATTAACATTAAAAACCTAAAAGGTTCTTAATTCATTAACACTTTCAGTGCATGTAACTCTACAGTGACTTTTTTATTGATATTATGGTTTAAACAACGCATTTTTAATGACTGAATTTTAACTAAAATTAACGATTAATTAATCGTTAAATTTCAAAAAGTTAACTATTAAAAAAATTTTAACCGTTACCAGCCCTAATTTATTTATATATCACTGGATGACCTATTTTGTGCTGATGTGCCATTAAGAAACTCATAACTATTGTTATTAAGTTCTTTGTTGTTAGTTTCATTTTGTGCTGTTGATTTTTGTTGTCCGTACCAGTGCAGGTGATTGTCTGAAAGAGCCGTTTCCGGAATGGCATGTAGTGTTCCAAGCACTATGTAAAATCTCACTCAGTTACTGATTGCATGTTGGTTTTTTAGCGGTCATTTACAATGGATGACCGTGTGGCATGGACACACGTGACTATTCCTGACCGAGTGATGAAGGGTGAGACAGTTGATGACTGGTATCCTCTGAGTGGCAAGCTCGGTGATGAACGCGAAGGCACCATCAACCTTGTCCTCTCGTTTTCTGTGAGTTTGACATTATGTGTTAATGTCATTCAAAATTGATGAAGACGAGTTGTTAGTCCACCCGGAAGCAATAGCTTTCGGAGTGGGCTTATGTTTTACTGCAGATGTTCATTTATTTATTTTTTTGGTTTCAATTGCGAGATCTCCGAGATGCATCGGCCGATCAGCGTGAAATTTAGCACAGTGCTCTGTACTGGACCAGGTTTTGCAATGCTGGTCCAAAATTTTGTGGGCCTTCCCCCAAAGAAATTTTAGGGGCCAAAAACATGCAAAATTTGGCCCAATTTCGGTCAAGTTCAAACTTCGGTGGCGAATATCTTCGGATGAAGATGTTGACTATCCGTGATTTATTGTTGTAGTTCCTTCTAAATTGCATTCTGATAAGTATCTTCTTGCTGCCAGTCGAAACCAGGAAACGTTGCATAAGTAACGAAAAATATTATGACTAGATGCAATTTTTAAGTCATAAATATATGTAAAAGTGCATTTACGGCCTGGGCTTGCTGGATTAGTGGAGAATCATTTAGCAGCTTGGGAACAAAGTCATAGTATTTGGAAAAGTCTGACTACGGTTTAGCGGTTTAGTAATGGATATGTGGACTAGTTGTGCTGGATGCTGCCTGTGTGTTCCAGCGAGTGCCGACGCCACCCGTACAGCGACTGATGTACACTGCACCAGTCTACGGACCAATGTATGGAACACCCGCTACACAGCCGGTTGTGGTCATGCCACAGGGTGCCGTGCCGACAGCCGTACCAGTCTATTACCCCACCTACCCGCCAGGTAGTAGTATCAGTATCTCGCTGGTGTCAATATATAGGGTCATTACCTGCATTTCATGGGGTTGCTGCATTGATTAACTAATTGTCCGTTCTATACGTCATTCTGCTTATTATGTTGCATTTGATCAGAGGCACTTGAACTTGCCAAGATATCGTATTAAAACTATGGCACAGTCGTGAGTTTCAGCTCATCATGAAAATCATGATATTAAACTGCTGTTCTTTTGTAGAAAATGCATTGCATTGGTGAAAAGTAGGGATGAATGTGGAGAATTTTACAGCCTGCAGATCACGCATTATGGCGGAATTTTAAATAATGATTTTCCTGAAATTGTCTTTATAATTTTACCATGTTCATGGACCTCATTGGGGTTTTGCAGTAGATCTCCAGACCTCTCAGTCACATCTGTTTGTAGCCCTACTGTGCTGTTTGCATTAGTGCTGTGAGCAGAAGAATGTCTATACTTACTATGTAACTAATTATGTAAAGACACTACAGTAGGTGGTGTGAACAGGATCATGTAAACGTGTCGGCAGTAAGTTTTCCATGTTCATGTTATTGGTGCATTACAGCCAGGAATCCTTCATTTTTTGAGTCTACAGCCCTATGATCATCAGCATTAGCAGTAGCAGTCAGTTGCAGAATGATAATACGATTGACTGATTTATTAATACATATGGACTACAGTTTTGTGTGAAAATTTTTTCAGAATTTCATGGGCCAGTTTGCCATTTCTGCAGCTCACCACAGCAAATTTTCTTAATTCTGCGGTGTCCCATGTATCAAGTGTTCAATAATCATTGATTTCACTGTGCCTCATCACTCGTCAATGGTGGGAATATCTTTCTTGTTGCAGCAGACTTTTGCAGATTGTTGAAGTAGTCAGACGATATGATGGTTAAATGTGAGATAGCTTCAGAAACTAGGATTTAAATTGCACAATAATCACAATCACCGGCCAGTACTGAATTCCGCACATTTCCATGGAAAACGTGGAAATTCTGTGGCAATGATCAAATTCTGTGACTCGACTCAAATTCCGTGGTCCTCTTAAAACTGTGGTCGCTATTTATCTGCAGTGCAAATTTTGTATTGGAAAATGAGTGCTGGTGGTTTTACGTCCATTGCTAGAGAAGAAACGGCAAGTTCTGCCACAACAGTACGCTCTGTTACCAAGATTGTTGGAATACTGACGCAGTCGGTTGAAGGTGCTGGCTGTTAATAGAGTCAGCCATTTGGCTGACTTCGGTTGTGTGCTAGCTTAATTGGGTTTAACTCTCGCTGTTTCTAAGTGCCGCAAAGGGGATGAGCTTTCATGCGTGTAATCTTTTTCTTCTTAGTGTATTGCAGCCAGTAACATGTGGTAATGTTAGTGTGTCTGTCTCTGTGTACAGCCGCACCTACCGGTGGTGGGACAGCACAACTCCAGCCTGCATCACAACAGCCGGCCCAGCCAGTGGCCATCTCGGATGAAGACGTCGCTGTCGTCAAGGACATGTTTCCCGACGTAGAGGTGGACGTCATCAAGTCCGTGCTGGAAGCTAACCGCGGAGACAAGGACGCAACCATCAACAACCTGCTGTCAATGGAGTCATCCTAATTCCACCATTTGCCCTTCCACCTGTCTGCCATACGCGTGTTCAATTCACTGTGAATGGATGAACTGATGTGCAGTGCTGCTGCTTGCTTTGTCTGGTCTCCACTGTATCTGCTGACGGCTAACTGCAATGTAGTGAGTGAAGTATTTTTGTATCTGTGTGCAACTGACAGCATGTACGTAAGTTACTTCTCGTGACTTGCAGACTTGTGAACTGATGAACATGCTGATTGCGGAAGTTACTGCAAGAGATGCATGATTTTTGCATTTCGCTGACCTGCATTAGTGTTTAGCCATTCCCGGCATCCTCTGCTGTGTACGTTTTGTGTCGGTGGCAATTTGTTATTTGCCACTTTGCCAGGTTCTGCAGAGCAGTGTATCTGATCATTCCTGCTAGTGTGACGAAGTAATTCAATCTAGAGCTGTCCAAGTAATGCATTAACAAACGTTGAACTTGCGTCAAGGAGTTAGTCACAATTAAAGGAATTATTGCAAAACTGTTAAACATTTTAATGCAAGTTATTTCTCAGCAGCTGGCTGATTTCTTTTATCACTGTCTGACTTTGCTGAAACATTACAAAAAGTATCAACAGAAGATGCCAGAACTTCCCAAAATCATACTTGCTACATCACCTACAATACTTGTCGGCCAGTGTTCAGCTGCACAAGATGGCCTCCTGTCATTTTGATGATATCTGCGTGCAGCACAAGCCAGGTACACATTATAACTGTGATTAATGCACCATTGCAGTAACAATTAGTCATCTAATACAATTGAAAAATAATCATTGGACAGCTCTGTTAAATGTGGGCAGAATGTTGTATATGATGATGTGTAAAGTTTAATAGTTGTTAACTGACCTGCTGGAACTACTGATTTCATTAGGTCTGTACTGGATTTCAGCTTGAGTATATCCACATACCCCAGTGAGGACAAATTTCGGAGAAAGTCACTGCACTTACATGTCATTGGTAAGATGCGTATACTTACATTTTTAGTTTTTCGTTTCATGCTGCTGACATTGACGGTTTTGCCCTTAAATCACTGAACTGATGACAAGCATAATTCATGTCACATTTTTTCACATACAAGTCTGGCCAGAAATTTGCCAGAAATTTGGCCAAATTTGCCAGAAATGGCACTGATACTGGACATGTAACATGTCATGTTTTGCAGTCAAGGATTGGGTTAAAAACACAAAAATACCCACTGGAGGAGCTGAAATCCAGTGCATTCCTGTTTTCTTGTTGAAGTAGTGAAATATTGTTAATCAAAATGTTTTTAATCACGCTATGACAGCTTGCAGATATTGGCCCAGCAGTGTAGAAATTTGCTATTTTTGGATGCTGTGTGCGGCAGTAAGAATTGCTGTGGGCATTTGTGGTGGTGAATTTGAGTTTGGATGTTGAAAACTCACATTGTTTTTTGTTCAGTTCAGGCTCCTGCAGCCCATCAGTAGTAGATGATTATCTTCTTGGATTACGCTGATTACAATATGTAGCACATCTGTATCCCTGGTATAACCAATGTTGAAATAGTTGCTAGCACCAAGTGATGTTGTTGAGTCCTCTTTGTTAAGAGTGCTAGTCTGAGTCACTTAGGGTCAAGTCAGGAGTTTCGAATCACAAAATATGGACTTCAGTCTACTGCCGAACTTGTACTACAGCACTGGTACTCACTATCAAATTCTTGGCTCTAGGTACCATTATTTGCACTAATCATAATTTGCTGTTATGACTAGTGTTTATGTTATGCTGTGACGCTTGAGTAGGCAGCCACGTGAACATGTACAGAGTGGTCAGTTCTCAGTGCCAGCGTTAGAGAGTTGGAGCCCCCCCCCCAAATACAAGTGTGAGGCCCCTATAATAGGGAGTCTGAGGGTGGAGCCCCCAGCTGGGTCCAGGGACAGAGCCCCTGATCAGGGGGGAGCAAAGCCCCCTGAAGCTGAAACACTTGGCTTTTGGACGTTCACTGAAAGTTGCAAATTTGCCCACTTTAAAAATAATTTGAAACACCAAAAAATCTGATACAATTTGTGTTATCTTTTTTTAAAAAAATGACGTCTATAGGCTGCAATACGTCATAGATTACTGTACAGTAATGAAAAGTAATAGACACTGCAGCAGCACTTTGGGTAAACTTTCCACATGTTTATTCATCTTATATTATGAATATATTTTTTTAAAAACTAGAAAATGTTTTTCACACATAGCACGAGGGCCCTGAGCATACATGAGGCTCCCCCCAGCCGGGGGTTACGGGGGCCCTTCTGCCGACTCTGTCAATTCTCATCTAAACATGGCAAAAATTGGTAGTAGGCTTATACTGTACTTTCTCTGAACCACTTACTTGTGTGGATAAGAATTTGATTATAAATTTTGGGATATAAGTTACCTGAGATCTATTGATGTCTGATATATGTTATTGCAACATTTTTGAAACAGTCACGAGCATAAAAATCTATTGGATATTGGCTGCTGTAGCTCATACCTTGTACATTGTTGCTAACCAACTTTGCTGTTCATGCCCAGTGAACAGTAAGTGTTGTTTGAAACGTTTCTAAGGGTTAAGTTTTGTGCTATATTTAAGCCTTTGTGTGGTCATTCCAGTCGCCAGATTGCTGTATAATTGCACGTGCATGGCTGTGTAGTTTAAGTTAAAGGTCCATGGACACCAAAATTAACATATATATTGTATCCGTTTTTCTAAAGTTGCATAATCTTCTGATAATTTTTGACAGTAATATCATTGCCCAGCGTTTTGTCAACACGGAGAAACTTACATTTAAAATCGACACTTTACAGACATGATCTAAAAACGCGACACCATTTTGGCTAGGCTTTACAACCGGTGACGTCATCAGCACGGCCTATCAACATCATGAATAGTTAATGACCTAGCGTAAGCCTTATCTAATGACGACACTGGCTAGGCCATTAATATTTATGATGTTTATGGGCTAGACTGATGACGTCATCGGTTGTGCTAGTGCCTTGATTTTTTGGCATAACATCATGTAAAGCCATATTTTCGTCACAATCAGGCATTAATTTAATATATTTATAAAGCTTAAATCAACACATTATATATTCAAGATGAAATGTCTAATTAATAGCTACATAAATTGTGCGAGTGAGTTTGACCATGGCCATGGACCTTTAAGTAACTATGTGTAAGTTTCAATATCTTTTCTTGGACTCATTTGTTGCTCTGCAGTAGAAATGTTACTAGATGACATTATTTGCGGATCAACTGCTAGCAAGTGGCTTTGAAAATTGTAAAAAACGCGACACCATTTTGGCTAGGCTTTACAACCGGTGACGTCATCAGTACGGCCTATCAACATCATGATCATCATTGCATTGAGTATTTTGAGTACAGTTCTTCTTGTTTCAGTGTGTGTTTTCTATCTCTGTGATTTCATATTGATGTCATTTCTTATGCGATTATGCGATGTCTTAGCCATCACAGTTCTGTCTGTCTGTCCGTCCGTCTGTCACATGGATGGATCAGTCAAAAACGATGCAAGCTAGGAACACCAAATCTTCACCGTCGGCTGTCTGGAAGACTCTAGTTTCAGGAACTGTAAAGCTTTTCCACAAATTCGAAGGAGGTCACCCCGAACGAGAGCGCTAAACGAGAGGGGGGTGGGCAAAATTTGTGATTTTGGCCAGTAAGTCGCTGTATCTCAGTAACGGTGCAAGATAGGGCCTAGGTTACTATTAATCACTAATAGGAAGTCGTACACTGGCTCTCGATTGGCGCTGAATTGAGTGACGTTGAATGCCAAAATAGGGGGTTTTATGGATTTTTTGGGCAATTTCGGGCTGCCACACAATTCTATATCATTCACAAGGTGATGCCACGGAACTATCGTTATGTGATCCAGATAGAGAATTTGGTATTTGTATATTAACCTAGCGTGAATACCTCAGTATTCAGCTAAACTACTGAACCGGAACAGCTATAGGCTTTCGTGCGTCTCGTGAGCATTAGCTCAAATTTCTTGTGTACATTGTGTTTTTGATGCAACATAATTAGCAAATTTTGTTGCAGAGTTTTCTACGTGTATTTAGCGAACGGAACTAAGAATTATAGTATATGCAAATGGTCTTAAGCCGAATGCATTCTTTTCTTATCTTGTTATTGCATTGAATAACGGGTGTGAAAATGGGTATGCCTATTTAAAAACTGATAGAATCAAATAAATATTGTTCAGTGCTATGTTGTACTTTTGTGAATAGAACTAAGTAATATTTGGGATAATACCCAGGGATGTTAAGTTATCGAGACCAGCGTGTGATCTTGAGGCTGAATTTAGTGTTTTCGTTCTCGGTCTCATTGTTGTTGGTTTCGTTCTCATTAAATTGCTCGCGTTTTCATGTGTCTTGGTCCCGTGGCCTTGACAGTGCAAAAATACCCATGCCTTCTTACTTACACTGTCTCATAAAACATCCCAACATTTTCGACTGTAACTTGAAGAAGGATTATCGGATTTTTATAGTTTTCGGTAAAAATATTTCTGAGACATCTGGCTATCAAATCATTATGTAGTTTCCCACCTCGCTCATCGTATGTTTCTGCTCTACCTAGGGAAATCTGAACCAACAAAATATTGCATTTTTACCTAAAGTGGTATTATTACTTAATGTAAGTAACAGACAAAAACACATTTTGTTTACATTTTTGACACTTTGGTTAACACTTTATCCAATTGTTTCATTTTTCAGCTGCCTGCAATAAAATTATCAATATGTTGGCCAGTTGTGCAGTCACAAACATGGAGACAATTTCTCCATTCGTTGACAGCAGTATCAATAATGTTATGCTTCAGACTAATCCAGAGTTCACCAGTCTCTTCTTGCATTCATAAACATTCCTTAACATCATGTGGTAGACAGACTGCTGCACGACAGTCAAATCTTGTAATCGACTGGCTCTTGGGAGCCACAGATCAGAAGAGACGGAATTTATTGACGTTTTTTTATCATTTCAACGCGTATTTTACTTGGTCTGATTTCCCCAGGTAGCGCAGAAGCAGACATTGGGTGAGGTGGGAACTTAAACAGCCATTTAACAGCTAGTTGTGTCAGAACTATGTATGCCAAAAATTGTTGAAAGCTGATAATCATGCTTTAAGTTATGGTCAATAATATTCGGGATGTTTTTCACGTTTATTTGCACATTTCAATGCATATTTTGCTTGGTTTTCTTTCCTGAGGTAGTGCAAAAGCAGACATTAAATGAGGTGAAAACTGTACGGCCATTTAATGGCAAGTTGTGTCAGGAATATTCACACGAAAAACTATGAGAATCTTGATGATTTTTGTTCAAGTTTAAATCGAAAATGTCCAGGATGTTTTTTGAGATACAGTGTATATACTTATTGCACACCGTAAATTCTCAAAGTTGGATATTTTCTAACTGAAATCAGTTCATTGGTATTGCTGACTGCTGTGTCAACTGTTGAATATTACATTAAATTTTACTGTTTGACTGTCCTTGTTCTCCTAGTTATCTTCTCGTTTTCAACAAAAAATTTTTCAGTTTCGTTCTCATGCTCATTCAGTTGCTCTTATTTTCACCATATTCTGGCCTCATTAACGTCCTTGGTAATACCCCAGACTGACAACTATTGCGACATCCTTATCCAGTGTTTATTGGGCGATATAACTATGACACTTGAGATTTAGGATGCAGTCTATGATTATGATATCATGATTTATTTGTCAGTTGTTGTATTATTTGTACGTCTACATTATTCTTTGTAATCAGTACGTTTCATGTGATACTGAGTTTATTGCTTCTTGCGTTGGCACACGTTTTATTAGACTGATTATTTTGTATAGTATATAGTTCTGCTGCGACTGTTTCTTGTTCAGCTTGTGCAAGAACATGTCACGTTGTTTGTCAGTGTATTAAAAAGCTGAGGTGCAAAACAGAAGAACACGTTTGACATTTTCCAACAGATAGTTGCTTATTTCTGACAAAAAAGGCAAAGCGGGGGTTTTTCAACTGCATATCTTTGCTTTGACAAAGAAAATTTTTATTATAATACGCACAAATTATTTTCAAATAATGCAGAAATTTTTGAGCAGTCACAGCAATGTGGCTGGGATTGGAGCACAATTGACTCAGTGTACCGGTACTGGGTTATGCGTTGGGTATGAAACAGTGAGGAACGTTTTCCTTCAGTCGTAATGTATTGCTGATTTCTCATGGCCGGCTGTATACCGTAAAATTGCATTTGACTTAGACCCCCAGCTTGTATTGAAAACCCGGCTTCTATTAAAACATCAGAGTTAGACCCCTGGCTTGTATCAGGGACTCGGCTACTATATGAGACCAGGCTTGTATTAGAAGTTTTACGGTATGTTGCATTCATCATGCATGAGTTACTGAAAACATTTGCTGAGTGCCAAGCAAATCATCCATAGATGATGTTTAAGTAGGCATAATGTCAGATTAAGCATTTGAATACCTAATGCTATTTTCACAGATTGTCAACCCATATCATCCTATATTGTGTTTTCGATGTAAAAACAGTCATTATTTGCTGATTATCAAAACACATGTAGACATTATTATTTACTGTTGTAACATTATCTTGCATAGTTATGAAGATACCTCGCCACAGTCTAAAATGTGCAGAGTTTCGTGGCTTTCAAGTGAAAATGCACAGTTTACTAGATGCAATGGCCTGCAGCTGGGCAGAGATGTTTTTACATGTAAACTAGGCGAGCAAAAGCCCACCCACTCGGACAAATCACCACTCTATGCATTTTCTCCTGGTGGTAACAAGGACAGGGAAAGGGCCCCTCTCAAAAGGGGAGAGGCAGAAGAGAGAATGGGTGAAGGAATAGAGAAAGAGGGAGGAAGAGATAGAAGGACAGGTATCGCCCGCCCACTAATTTTGACTTAAAGTTGCTGAGCTTTTGTTACGGTCAGGATTAGCCCAGGTATCATCTGTCACTGCCATTGTAATTTTTGATTGACGTCACAAGTCTGTCAAATTGAAACCGAAATATTAATGTGACACGCACAACTCAAAAGTAAGTAAATGTGCTTGATAACTTGTCATGTAAGTCGTAGAAATGGAACAGAAATTCAGCAAAAGTGCTTTCACTGGCCCAGATTGAACAACAGTGTTTGTTTATTGATTTATTGCAGCAGACCAGCAGTTCATCCCTCCAACTATTCACTACACATCTATGGTCTATGGATTAATACACGGAAAGGGTCCTACATATTAAAGACGGCACAATCAAATCAAAGTACTTCAAGTTAAAGACAAACAATACAGTACTATCAGTACATACACCGATTTGACAAGCTTAAAGCTTTGTTGCGTATACTGAAATAAGCAACTTATGTAAAAAATAAATGAAATCATCAATACACATAACAAGAATGCAGAGCAAATTGTATCGGTATCTGCTGTAAGATACTGTTCATTCCTGTGCTTCATGTGAGGTAATGCTACATTGTTACATGTCCAATAACACGCGTGCACATGCATCTTGGGTTAGAACGTGGTTGTAAAAATAAAACATTTCAATGCAGTCACAGCAGTGTATCATCAACATGACATGTTTAAGAGGCTAAAAATATTTCAGAAGAAAACGCAGTGCAATCATGTTATTAGGCAACCATGACGAAAGCATATCTGCAATCTATGCAGCTTGCTTATTCTTCACTTACAAAACACGACGATAATTTTGATACCACCGGGCAGTTTGAAATATTTGACCACCACATACTTTACTAGCAAGACACTGAAATTTTATACCTGGTACACTAATATATTATGCTAACTGTAACAACAAATATGTGTCCACATATCTTTGGTAAAATAACAGCTGAAACTAAAAACATTATAAAAGATCAACTTATTAAAAGCCTTCAATGCCAACACAAAAATAAGTTGACTCTTGTTAAACAAAATATGCTGCAGCTTAGTTAACAACAGACACATTATTAGGTCTTAAGCAACAGATTCAAAAAGGCGCAGAGAAAAGTCAGTGACAATGCTCTAAGCTTTGGCTTTCTTTGCTGCAGCTTCGCGCTCCTGTCTGCCTTGCTCCTGCAACTTGGCCATTTGCGCCAGACCTTCCTTTTCCAGGCTGTACCCAGCTTCACGCATATCACGCCCAGTCTGCATTGCGTAAAGGAATATGACTGTCCAGATGGCGATCATTGCAAGCATTGCGCGACCACGGGCGATGTCGTAGGCTCGTTTCAGCCGCTGATGACTGACAAACAAAATCATGCATGCATCATCCACCATTATGATAACGTAAGATGTTCAGTTTTTTGATATTTTAAATATTATTATACTTACTGGACACTACATTATCAGAGAATATCTTTGCATCAGTCTGTTGATGCTGCTGGTTGGATAACAGAAGGCTTCCAGTCCGCATTACATAAACCAGTTGCAGTAATCCTAGCTAAACAAGTTCTCTCACAAGAATTCAACCCAACTGTGTCCCAAAATTAATGACCCCTATAGAAAAGTTAGTGTATAATTGTTAATACCTGACAGATTTTTTTTTTACAAAATTTGAAACATTCAGCCAATCATTTTGAACAAGCACTTAAATTTTAGTGTGTATGGCATGACAGTTACTAATGTTAAGATAGTGCAGTGTACAATATTTTGCTGATGTCCATGAACCACAAACTGAATTAGGTGTGTTTGAAGCAGGGGGGTTGCAAATTTTGGGACATGGTGCACGTAGAAGTTATGCAAATTTGTACTTCAAACTAGCACTGATGTACTTCAAACTAGCACTGACCAGAGACCTCAGACCTCTCACAAAACGGTGCTGCCACTAAAACCAACGGATCTAACAGTTTTTCCACTGACCTTGTTCTGTCCCTTCAAGAATGTAGGAGTACCAGTGATGCAATGTACTTCAAACTATACATGGGCGGCGCTAGGAATCTGAAGCTGAGAGGGTAATGAGGGAGTGCATGGGCACTTTATCGCCATCAACTTTTATCTGGGGGGGACAGCAAGGGGGCATGGGCACATGGGGGCAGCTGCTCCCCCTACCCCCCCTATGGTGCCACCCATGATACTATAGCAGGCAATACTACTTGCTTAGTTTCACAAATGATGTATAATTAAAGCAATTCCCAGCAATTATCATATTAGTGAACCACAACAAAATAAACTGCAACTTTTTACAGTTGTAGTTTGTATGTCTATTGTATACATCGCACATTCTGACAATAATTCTACTATGAATGCTAACACACATTTGCCTCTGTTCTTTTTACTTTTAAGTCATGTATTATGTAGACCCTATGCAAACTTGCATTAACTGGCACAAACCAAGAAAGACAGTACATAACACACTTTCTATTAAACTTTCCCGTAAGACAACAAATATAAAAATTTTGATACTTCAGTAGTGATGATTTCAGTCCGCTATTCCGAACTAACTCTAACTCTAACCCTAGCCTGCAGAATAGTGGACCTTTGGATAGAGGGTCGGTACCAGTAATGACAGTTCAAAAAAAAGTTAGCAACTGCAGACTGTTCTACCTGACTCTGTCGGGCACACTGCGGGGATTCTTGTATACACCAGCAATAACAAGTATGTATTTCTCATAGTTTTCTGGCTTCACCATATACTGCATATCTGAACAGCATAGAGACATTGCAGACATGCAGTCTGAGCACAAATGCTATCACATTCTATTAATTACACTTCCAGTTTCTCAAATAATCGTACATAAACAGTGTTACGATAAGACTTCATCATTTCATATGTATCAGTGCACAATGCTATTATGATTTTGGTTTTTTGTCATTGGCAGGATTCAGTTTAGGGGAACCATGTTATTGTTTTTACAAGTGTTTTATCTAGGGCAGTCCAATTTGTTGCAAAAAGATTTGCATTATACTCAATGACAGGCCAAATTAAACACAATTTCCTGCATGTGACTGACATAGCACGCTGCCGTAAAGCAGTCCGACATGCCGTACAGACACTATCTGCAGTCATCACTGACACAACAGCTGAATGTTAACCAGTCACAGTACGCAACTGTTGGTGACCGAGCCTTCACCTTCGCTGGTGCTTGGTTATGGAACAGCTTGCCACTAGACATTGTCGCATGCAACACACTGTCACATTTCTGCTGTAAACTGAAAACATCTCTGTTCAGGCAGTCTTGTCCATCTGTTGTGCTTTTATCAGTACTTCCACTTTTACCTGTGGTCCTAGCAGTTTTTACTTAGGCCGCGTAAAAAATTTGTAATGTAATGTAACATGACATGCATACCATATAAAAACACAAACACATACATAGCCAAAAAACAACTAAACATAATGATGTAGTTTAGGGTACTAAAATCATGTTTCCGCCTTACGTCATTACCAAACCAAACTCATACAAAAACTATACACGCAACGCACCTGCCATAGGATTGACATCTTTATTCAAGACAGCCCTGGTAGTAACAACGCGTCGAATGTTCGAAACCGCTTTAGAAACAACCGCTGAACGTCCTCCGAGATTCCCAGTTATGCATTTCACGGCGCCGAAAGCTGATTTTAGCATAATTGTAACTGACACGATTCTGTTTGCAACAGTGCAGAACAATGGACAGAAATGTCAATAATCAGAACAGCTGAACCAAAACAGTAAACAACCCTGACCTTCATAGGTCGCACCTGCAAGTAACATAACGTAAGCCGTACAATGTAGGCCAAGGCCTAACTTTTTACACAGCATAAAGTAACTCGTAGTATGTAAGCCCCCTATGCTGTGCTTTTTGTGTCCATAATTCAGTCCACTGGATGAAGGAGCAATGAGTTTGGAGCAATTGCAACCAAGGTGGGCAAAAAATGGATTTTTTAAAAACAAGTTTTATGCTTTTAGTTTTTTCGGCTTTTAGGAAATTTTTAAGGTAGTATATTATAACCACAGTATATCTACGTACCGATAGGCATAGGCAACATAGCTTACAGTGTACCGTTACAGATAGGCTAAGAAAAGACGACGACACGAGCCTACAACACATGTTCACAAGTAATTTGAGCAAAACTCACGTGACGCGCGACAGCATTGGCGCTACGCTGTAATAGGCTATGTAACGACTTTTACGGGGTACCCATTTTTGATGCCATAGCTCGTACGTGAAGCCTTCTTCAGCGTAAAAGGTCAAGACTTAGACCGTTAAAATCTACGCTCAATGCTGAAATTTCATGTGCAGATTGTCCTGTCTATTGATTTCGGCGCAATATTCGCTCTTGAAATGTGTCTCGCGACCCAAAATCGTAAAAAATCTATAAAAACTCAAAACACAAATAAAAACACAAGGTCATTGCTTTCGGTGTCACTGTGCACGACTTCCTATTAATGACTAATAGTAACCTATAGCCCTATCTCGCACCGTTTTCGATATCCAGCGACTTATTGGCTAAAAATCGCCAGTTTTTCCTACCTCCCTCATTTAGCGCGTCCTCGCTTGAGGTGACCCCTTTCGAATTTATGGAAAAGCTTTACGCATTCTGAAACTAGAATCTTACGGACGGACAGACGGATAGACAGACAAACAGGCAGAATTGTGATGGCTAAGACGCGCTACAGCAGTAGGCCTAGCTGCTGTCACGTACTCACGAGTAAAAATTGCTAAACGCCGTCGTTAGTATATGGTCCGGCCGCTAAACGTTATGATGAAATAAAACGAATTTAAAGAAAAAATGGCCTAAGATCGAAGAACTGATTAGATTTACTAAATTTGGGCCTACTGATCTAGATTTTGTGGAGTCTGCAGAGTGATTAATTATGATTCTTTTCATTGCGAAATAAGACGCAAAATGACAATTATTTTTCATTACATACATAAACGGATTTAGTTGATATTTTACGCGGGCGTAGAGTGGCCCAAGGATCAAGTACTAATTTTTGACAATTCGGTTTATGATCCGAATCAAGGAATTATAAATGTATCCGGGTCACAATAATCAGCTACTTATCGAGTCTGTCAGATCGCCGGGCGACAGCACCGTTCTCGGCGGAGGTTTGTGCTGTCCCATCGCTGATTTTCAAGCTGAAATACAATAGGCCTACGCAAAACTACATTATGCTAAGGCCTAGGCCTATATGTTACATCTATAGGCTATGCTTTTCATCTCATTATAGGCCTACCCAAACGAGTCAAGAAAAGCTGCTGCTCCGCCATGCTATCTCTCAGCTCTAGCTGGTAATCGGATTATTCGCATCGCCGTATTGTACCTGAACAACGACACTGCCAGTAACTGCGACTTCGTGGTTCTTTTATCAACATGTGACGTTGCTTTATTAACTGCAAAAAAATAATAGGCCTAATGTGTAAGTGTGTAGCATACACAGCCTACACGGTGAACGATCGACTTCAGTTTTAGGCCATTCATCGGCTTGGTCTGAGCCAATATTTTTCCTGGTAATATTTCATTCTAACCACCTGCACAAAGTTCTGTGAATTTTTGGCCGACTGTTAGGTCGTGCCCTTGGTACGATATAGCGTCTGTCGTCTGTCGTGTGTCTGTCCTGTAACGCACGTATTGCGTCTTACCGGAAAATTTAGTAACGATTAATTAGCCCGGCATGCAAAATTTCAGCTATTTAGTTTGAGGGAACACTTTGAAATTTAAGGTTGAACAAAGGTGAGGTAGAAAATATACGCTTTTTTCAACCGATAAGTCGATCACCGTATCTTAGAAACGGTGCGAGATAGGACCAAAATTGCTATTGGTCATTAATACGAAGTCGCATAAGCCCTTTCAGATGACACGAAAATCGTCGACCTTGTATGACCTTGAAGTGTCATTACGCACTATGTTATGCCAATAATGCGGTATTGTCGCTAAACAAGACATCGTAGGCTATGGGTCAGCAACGGTACCATTGGATAGAGCGATGACGAGTTCTTACAAGCTGTCAATAGTAGACATGTCTCTATCTGCAGCGGTTTGGCCGCAATTTTAAACGCAATTTTTTTGCCTGCCACTATCACCCACGTGCGCCGAATTCCCGTATCGTGTCCTAGCGTTGATTGTAGCGTTTGATATAGCAGCGCCAGCAGCGCCACCATAGCGTGTATGGGACTGTAATCACTCTGAGAAATCGCCTTTTTCCGCTACCAGAAGTCGGACGATGGCCTTCGGATATAGTAAAGGCGCCGGGGCGGTAGTTTACGTTCGGCCCACCCTAGCGACTGCTCGGCTTCTTGTTCGATGTAGCAATAAGGTGAAAATAATTTTTATCACTGTTATTTAATCAATGCAACTTTAGACATATTTTTTGCGCGTATATATATTATATAGTGGAATTAAACGAAATGAGTCTCCTCGCTACCGTGTCAGGATATTCGGGCACCGGGCGTTTTCTGTTGCAGCCCTGGCGGTCTGGAATTCATTGCTAGAAGTTGTCATCGTCACCATATATTTGTTTAATTAAACGTTGACAACCGCAGCCTGTAACAACACAAACATAAAAAATACATTTTAAGATCGGCTATACAAACATTTACAAAAACATCTCGTCATCATCATCATCTTGCTGACGTTATCGAACAATCGAACAAGAAGTGTTCGTTTCACATTTTACAGACATTTGCTAAAGACATTTAAAAAAAATTTTTTTCACTGTCTTAGAGTGTTCAACGGCTCAGAGCGCGAGCATGCGGCAGCACTATAAATTCGCGTTTGACACAATGTGACGCAATGTAATAGCAACATGTCGTAGCATGGCCGACTTTCGCCAGCACACGGATCCTCGGTGCATGTTAAAACGACTAAACGTAAAGAGTGCAGAGGCGTATTGTAGTGTAAAAAACACCAAAAGCACCAACTCGTCAAAAACACCAACTGTTCGGACGGCCGTTCGGACCGCCAGTGTGACCCCTTCTTAAGTGTTGTCCTATAATGATACCTCAATACGCATTCGCGTCACGTGTGGTAGACGATAGGTCTAATGTCGTCATTCCGGCCACTTAATTCGTCTCCATCTAAGCGCACAGACGGTCCATCAAGGTGTCGCATGTCGTACTATGATTTGCAGACACACTTTTACATACCTCTGACAATTATGATTAATAATTCAACATCATTCTATACTAATGTGCAAAAAATCTCCTCTGTCATATGTGTAGGCGGAATTCCAAGTCGTGGGTGACAGCAGACCTTTTGCGAACCGTACAGGCCTACGCGCTGCATCACTCTCTCAAATCTCGATTGTTTACAGAAAATGCACAACAATACTACACACAGTGTTCCGAAAAACGCACAAATGCACCGTAACTTTACCGACCGCAAGTCACAGACTCCCACGTTTTCACAAATATGTTCAGAAACTAAGCCAGCATTTTGAAATACCGAAGTCAGCGACGGCTGAACAAAAGTAAACCCATAAACCATTTCTCACAAGTTTTACGTGGCACTGACAAAGTCTTATCACATTTTGTGATAGTCAGTTGTTGAATATTCTGCATCGAATATAGCTCAATTTTTTTCACTATACAAGTAAAAAGGTAGCAGAACTAAACAGCAGCATGCAATAAATGGTGACAAGTTGTTTTCATTTGCTCTCTGTGCTATAGCATAATGTTTTTACAGCAGTTCGTTGTAGTGACTAGTGATCTGAAGTTTGGCATTTTATAACATCGGTAAGACGTATGACAGCTATGCATAAAGCTGCGATATCGCGCTGCCCTGCTGCTGCTGCTGCTGAGCGTGACGTCACTGCTTCAGCGGCAAACTGCTCGCAGACACGCACACATACAGCAGCAGTTCTGAGAGTTTCTGTCAAACCAGCAGCTGCTCGTCCGAGATAAAATTGTTCCGTA
>Ga0209454_1000775_pt1 | contig 17817 bp, 10 predicted proteins | sample WorMetHERISLAND1_2_FD_187400 | JGI IMG/M metagenome (GOLD analysis project Ga0209454, IMG submission 187400) | Marine gutless worms symbiont microbial communities from Max Planck institute for Marine Microbiology, Germany - Olavius geniculatus... | ecosystem: Host-associated > Annelida >... | reverse complement strand
ATCCAGGATTCCTTCCGGATCACCCCCAAAATTGAATCACTGGTAGTTTTTGCCATTCCCGACATTCCCAGAAAATTTCAGAAAGATCCGTCCATAACTTTTTGAGTTATCTTGCTGACTGTCAGACAGACAAACAAAAACCGGCAAAAACATAACCTCCTTGGCGGAGGTAATTATATGGTGTACAGGTCAGGAAATGGAACAAAATGTTTTTGGATTACGATGTGACATGTGTGCTCTGAGATTAATTTCTTGGCAGGCAAGAGGGTTCAACAGTGTCCTTTACGATCTATGATTATTAGCGTCTTTGAAGGCTAGGTCATCATGATGCTCTGCAGAGGCGTTTCACTAAGCAGTTACATGGATTAATTAAAAAGCTACACTTACCAAGAACGTCTAAAATGCCTAAACGTTTCCAGCCTTGAGCTTTGTCGATTACTTGGTGATCTAATATTAACTTACAAGATTCTTTCTGGTTATGTGGATTTAGATATAAATTTGTTTGAGTTTTGTTCTACTGTGTCAACACACGGACACTAGTTTAAACTTTGTAAGCATCATACAAATCATTGTGCACTCTTCGTTCTTCTGTGAGTGCACTATAAACGTTTGGAATTCACTTCTGAGTAGTGTTAATTTTAGAAGCCTCAACATTTGTCTATAGGTTCTGTTGATTTTACGGTATTTTTGAAGTGTTTTTAATTTGTTCGTTTATTTTTGCTTGTGTTCTTTTTATTTAAGCTTAAAGGCAGCTGTCATTGTTGTTTCAATCTTGTCGTTCCTGTTTATTACTTGCGACCTTGAAAATGTGATGTTCTGTGTCGGTGAACGAAATAAATGATGACGATTGAATGTGTGTGATTTTTTATGCATGCATTTTTGTATTCATTTCCATAACTTGTTAATAGATTGAAGTTGTGTGTAGCAAATAGAAGACAATTGGAGGACGGGGCAATTTGGCATGCAACGCATTCAGTGCAAAAGTGAAGCCAGCAAAGGTGTCTACTGTCTTCAGTACGATGACCAGAAGATTGTTAGTGGCCTACGTGACAACACCATCAAGGTTAACTACATTGTCCTCTGTAGAGTTAGAATGAACTACCAGCTAGCTATCCAGTACCTAATATTATTGGCTTCTGCCAGTTACCAATACCGAAAACGATATCACCCTATTGTGCTCACTAGGTCCAACTGCGGTGGCTCATCCTGGTTGTATCAACGAAGTCGATACTGCACATTTATGCAACTGCACTTTAGTTTGGTCAAGTTTCTAAATTTTACTAAGTAGCATAATATAGTGACATAGGCCTACTAGACAACCTGAGTAGCATGATGGCTGACCTAACAGTGAGGAATTTTTCTTATAGCAACGTTACGCATGCACACACTAAGAACTTGGTTTGTTACAGGCAGCATGTTTATGAAGTAAGTAAGTTAGTAAAGTAAGTGAAATGTGAATTTATATAGTGCATATCGTTAAATTAACCCCTAGTGCGCTTACATAACGTACCGTTAGTGTAAGGTGAATCATTAACTTTTGTTGTGGACCAAAGTGTACCAGAACCTTCTAGCTAAGTGTCTTTGGTTTGCAGTCCATTTTTCCATAGTCACTATATAGCTTGGTTCCAGGGTATTCCAGGGTCCAGATTTATCCAAAATTGAGTCAAATTTTTCACATTCTGTGCCCACACATTTTCGATCATGTGGTAAAGTTTAGCAGTGATCACATGTAAGAGTGGTGGTAACATTGTGAATGCAGATCTGGGACCGTCAGACGTTGGAGTGCCAGCAGGTACTGAAAGGTCACACCGGGTCTGTGCTATGTCTACAATATGACGACAACTATATCATCTCTGCATCCAGTGACTCCACCGTCAGGTCTCTCTCTCTCTCTCTGCCTGCAGTCGTCTTATTTGATATTTCATTTTCTGTCCTCCAAAGTACGATTATTCCGTATTCATATTATTATTTTTATTCGTTTTAGCATCACAGTCAGTTGCTCTTGTTTACGAGTACACATTGAATACTATTTCATTATGGAAATTGCTGGATGAAAATTTACGATAATGCGGCAGCTAAAGGTGGAGCGCTTAACGTGATCATTTGTCTGAAAAGAGTTTGTAGTCTGTTGTATGACCTAGAACTCAGGGTACTTAACGTTGCAGTATTGACATTTGTTTATCATCATTATCACATCTGTCATAACAGAGAACAGCATTGCACTGTAATGCTTTTTGTGGCCGCAAGCTGGACAGTCGACTCATGTGTCGCTAGACCTGCTTGAGCAGGGTCGCTGAACGAAGTTTAATTTGATTTACATACTTATGAAATTGAATAGTGCGTCTTCGGGGGAAATTTGATGTGATTACGCTTTACATCGAGTCAGGTCGTCTAAAAATTATGTTTTCCAACGATTTTGATTACTCGTACTTTGTATGCATTTCTGATTCTGCTTTCTGGGAGGATTGAGAACGTGTAAAAACGTTGATAGAAATGTATCAATCACATGGTTGTTTCTGGGATGTGAATATCGCGGACTACAAAAATATTGCAATAAAGAAGAAAGCTGAGGAAGAAATAGGAACGCACTTTGGACATAATGAGAAATGTAAAATAATTATTAACACTTCTTTGCTGACGACAGCTGGCTCCCGGCCGGCTGCTCAGCTGCATCCCGGTTGCACAACCAGGTCATGTGTCGCTAGAGCCACACATCTGGTGCGGCCGGATGTGCGAGCTTCCCCGTGTGGCCGCACACATGGCTCGTGTGTCGCTGGCTTTACGCCGCAGTATGGGTTTTGCACAGGTTGTTAACTGGAAAACTGAAAGGTGTAGAAAAATCTGAAATAGTGTTGAACGTTTTTCATGGCTGTGGTAACCATTGTACCAGTCAGCAGTTCAAAAAGTCATATAGGTTAAGTGTGAGTTAAGGTTTGAATTGTGGCAGATGACCACATAATATGTTCGCACTGGGCCAGCATTTTTTCCAACTATCACAGTGATAAGTGAGCTGCTGTTGCTGCAGGGTGTGGAGTCTAAAGACTGGAGAGTTAGTGAACACTTTACAACATCACAATGAGGCCGTGCTCCACCTTCGCTTTGCCGACGGCATCATGGTCACCTGCTCAAAGGTTTGTACTACTTCTCACCACAAGCTGCCCGCTAGGCATTCATGATTATCTAAGTATCAAATATGCACATGATGCATCGCTTCTGGTTCCTACTGTATCTGTCGAACATGTAGTGACCTATGTCGTGGGCTGGGTTAGGCAAAATAAAATTATCGTAAACCTTTTAAAGTCTGTCTGCCGACGTGCCAAACTTTTCTTGTTACTGCCGGACACCATCGAAGTTCTCCTAGGAATTTTGTTCAGATATGATTGCTCTTCAGTTATCTTGCAGTCGCAAGAGATCGTGTGAAAATTGGTTCATCTCTTAAATGACAAGTGATTTGTCGAGTTGGACGTTAAACTCAGTTCACTCACTCACCTGTTGTGTCTTCCCACACGGGTATGGCCAGGCTGAGTTGACCATGTAGTCAGCACCAGTGCAAGTGATTGCCTGGAAAGGCTCGTCTCTGAATAAAAAAAGGTAAAGGTGTCAATTTGTGTAGCGCATCTCGTGTACAACGCCTCTAATGCGCTTTTTGTCACTAATCTGAGCCGCCAGCCGCATGGCCACCACGTGCAGCCTGCAGACACAGGCTAATGCAGCGGCCGGCTATAGGCACCCCAGTCAGCTGTACTAAGGTCACCACCTTCCGTGACCCATATAAATGAGTTACTGCTCATTTTACTGTCCCACGGAGGGTAGAAGGCTGAGTCGATCTAGCTGGCAGGCTTCGCACCAAGATGGTTTACCTGCCCGCAGGCAGTCACTTATCGCAGTACTAACCGGGCCCGGCGTAGAGTAACTTCGTTTTAGTCGAAACGCGTTACCAACTACGCCACGCCCCCAGCCTGTGAATGACCTGTTATATGTCGAGTGGAGTGTAAAAATCTACTCAATCTCCCACGTATTCACTGTATAAGTAGTTGTGATTGTGAGCTGATTGTGTCAGGACCGGTCAGTAGCGGTGTGGGACATGCACTCGGCATCTGACATCAGCCTCCGTCGCATGCTCGTCGGTCACCGTGCTGCCGTGAATGTCATCGACTTTGACCGCCGGTACATTGTTTCAGCGTCCGGTGACCGGACAATCAAAGTGTGGGATATGTCGACGTGCGAGTTTGTGCGGACGCTCAATGGGCACAAGCGAGGCATTGCCTGCCTGCAGTACCGCGATTCACTTGTTGTGTCCGGCAGCTCTGACAACACTATACGGTCTGTCTCACTTTGTGCCGAGGGTGCGAGAGTTTTTTTTTTTGTTACTATAATCTGTTTGCATGTTTACTTTTGTTTCGAACAGATCAAATAATTTGTGCCAGTTAAATAACTTGGCCATATATTACCAGTCTCTGTGTTGCTGATAGTATTTGAGATTTTTTAATGTTTCTGCAGGCTACATAGTGATCAAAATTTACAAATTTTTACAATTAGCCCAAAGACATAATTTTTGAGATGGCCATTTAATCGTTTTTTGTGTGTGACATCAGTTCATTCCTATAGGTCACTGATTAGCTGTAGAATTCAAACGGTGAAAATGCAGCTGATGTAAACTCATTGTCCAGGCCACGACATAGATTTGATCACAATAGTCTGGACTGAGAAGTGAATAAGTCGGACTGGACCAAATAATTGAGGCCTCGGGCCAAATTTTCGAAACTTCTTAGGAAGATCTTTGGAAGACTTCTTTTCCAAAGAAAGTATGCAGATTTTTGAAACTTCTTTGGAAACTTCTTAGGAAGAATTTAGGCAAATATATAGGAAAGCACTAACCTTATCCTACATGGAGAAAGCTCTGTAATAAAACGAAATTTGCAAAAAGATACACAATCTTGACACTTAGCTTAGACTTCATATGTGACATCATAGGTTATTTGCATAATGCTGTGGTAAACTCAGCAATGAGTAAGTAAAGGAAATTGACGTTTAGTCAACTTAAAAAACGAAGCGGTGTGTAAAATGTGTTTCCCGTGGATGTGTTAAAATAAGAAGTTTTCCTAAGAAATTTTGATTACGTCACATGGTCGGTATAAGTGCATCTAATTGGTTGAACTAGTTTAGGAAGATAAGAAAAGAAGAAGTTTTTTGGAAATGCAAAGAAAGCCGTCAAAAATTCCGATATGAAAACTTCTTTGGCATTCTTAAATCATCTGACATAGGAAGATCTTTCGAAAATGTCTTAGGAAAGTTTCGAAAATTTGGCCCCTGATTCTTTGCAGTGAACTTTCTTGTGTGTGTGTGTGTGTGTCGGTCTGTCAGACTGTGGGACGTTGACTGCGGGTCATGCTTGCGAATACTCGAAGGTCACGAAGAACTCGTGCGTTGTATTCGCTTTGACCACAAACGCATCATCAGTGGTGCTTACGACGGGTGAGAACAATATTTTTGCTCTTAGTCAGTGGACCTAATACGAGACTTAACTTCCCGTATTGCCATTGGTCGTTTACAGGCAACCTTGAGCACGTTTCTTAACTACTGGGTGATCATATCCACTCAGCTTTGTACCCTCATACAGATGGAAAACGAGTAAAACTCACATGTTACAGGGTGAAGGCCTAGTCTGGTAATGGACAGCTGTAGATAATGGACAGCCGCATAATGCAGCATCATTAGCTCATTTCAATCAGCTGCAACTTCTGAGATTGACAAATGCTTCTGACGATGCATCTCACTCATCTAATCAGCACTGTAGCAACTGCCTTTTGATTGTTGGATTTTTGTTATAAACTCTACAGTGTGTTAATGGGATGATACGCAGTTATGCGTAGCATTTCCTTGACCAGGTTTCAGTCAGCTAGACGTCAGAAAAAATTATTTAAAAACATATACTGAAAACGAAACTGCTGCAAAGATATGGGAAAAGGTGGATAAAAACTATAGCCAGACAAACTGCATATCTACAAATTGGGACCAGATGCTCTTTTCCCATCAAAAGTGTTGATAAGATGAGGATGAATATCATTTCCCCAGCTGGCTTTGTGGCGTAATGGTAAGGCGTTGGACTTACGATGAAGAGGTCATGTGTTCAACTTCCGGTCAGGTCACTATTGAGTGGCTATATCTTGACCGTCTGTGGACAGGTAAACCATTTTGGTACCAATGTATATCCAACCATTCAGTCCAACTCGGTCTTCCATCTTTACATGAGTTACGGAAGGTGGGGACCTTGGTACAGCTGACTGGGGTTGCCTAGCCGGCCGCTGTGCCAGCCTGTGTCTGCAGGCTGCACACGGTGGCCGTGCGGCAGGCGGCTCTGGTTAGCGACGAAAGTGCATTAGAGGCGTGTTTGCGATGATGCGCTATGCAAATTGACGACCTTTACCTTTTACCTTTACCTTTATTGGGTAGATTAATCGAGTGTGTGGCTGAATAGAGTCCATTCACTTGTGTTGGTGTGATCTCATGCGATCGCGTGGCAAGCGATGCTTCGTAGCTCTGAGACGTGTTTACGTAAAGAGCAGTACGCAGCTTTTACCTTTCAAATCATCTTACGTTGGTTGACGGATGATGTTGAACAGGAAGATAAAGGTGTGGGATCTGGCTGCAGCTCTGGACCCACGAGCACCAACCGGCACGCTGTGCGTCAGAACACTTGTGGTGAGTGATGACACTACTGCTGCACAGACAGCGAATCTGTATGAGTTGGCAAATGTAGCTGAGTTGATGATCAGTCCCTACTTGCTACGTTTCATTAAAAATATTATTTCTTACCAAAGTTATTAAATGTTGAATACCGGGTATTGATAACAAAATATCTCTGTTACTAATATGGCGTTACGCAAGTAAACCCCCTTCTTACTTTAGATTTGCGTAACTCCAACTAACAACAACTGATTCAAGCAAAAATTTTCACCAACAATGCGCCATTTATTGGCAATCAACTAGCTGAGTTGATGATCAGTCCCATAGCCAATTGGGTTTGATGGGTTTGACCAAACCTCCCACAGTCAGCCCCAGAATCAGGAAGTGTCTTGTAAACAAAAAATGTCACAGCTAGGCTACATGTGATTTCTACGCGCAACAGCAGCTACTGCTGTAGCGCGTCTTAGCCATAGCAATTCTTGTCCGTCTGTCACACGGGTGATTCAGTCAAAAACAGTGCAAGCTATGATCACCAAATCTTCACCCTCGGCTGCCCGGAAGACTCCGGTTTTCAGGAATCGTAAAGCTTTTCCATAAATTCAAAGGGGATGAGAGGAGGGTAGGGAAAATTTGCGATTTTGCAGCCAATACCGCATTGGCTGAGCGAGACAGCTCATGCCCTCTGGTGAATTAGTATATACATTGTGTCCGGTAAAAAACTAATCCCTTAGACATCGTGCAGTAAAAATGTCAAATCTGAATGAATCTGAATAAAGTTTTGTACACTTAATTTCCAATAAATTCCTGAAGCCATTGCCAAATTTCTTTGAAAAATATTATTTTTTAGCAGAGTTTTTAATTGTTGAATTTCAATAACAAAATATTCTCGTTACCAGTCGGGCATTATGAGGTAAACCCCTCTGTTACTGTACACTTGCGTAACTTCAACAAACAACAACTGATTCTAACAAAATTCTACGTCCACAGTGCATCATCTGTTGGCAGTCAAACTGCCAAATTTTAGTAAAACCCACCAAAGCAAACAATAGCTGCAGCAGTTTTTGTGAGGTCACCCCAAAGCACTTCAGTTTCAAGTCTTTGTGGATAACGTTATCCACAAAGACCTGAAACTGAAATGTCTTGGGGTGACCTCACAAAAACCGCTATAGTTATTGTTTGCTTAGGCAGATTTAACTGAAATTTGGCAGTTTGCTTGCCAATAAATGGTCCATTGTCGATGTAAAATTTTGCTAGAATCAGTTGTTGTTTGTTGGAGTTACGCAAATCTAAAGTAAGAGTGGGGTTTACTTGCGTAACATCATATTAGTAATTGAGATATTTTGTTATCAATATTCAACATTTAATAACTTTGGTAAGAAATAATATTTTTTAATGAAATATAGCAATCGCTTTAGGAATTTATTGGGAATTAAGTATGCGAACGAAACTTTATTCAGATTCATTCAGATTTGACATTTTTATTGCCCGATGTCTAGGGGCTTAGTTTTCTACCGGACACAGTGTATATTTAGCTCTTGGTCGTCTGGCGCCCTCTGGTGACTGACTTAGAGTTTGTTTCACTGGGCTTTCAAACATGCAATGCTGTTGCACGTTCATGTTTGCATTAGCAGGGTTTTTCTTGTTAACTTTGAAATGCAGAAAAATGCAATTTTGACCAGGGCTTTGCTCCAGACCCCGTTGGTGGCATAGAGCACTCTCTAAAGCCCCTAGGCAGACTACAGTGAGTTCTAGCAGTGGAATTGAACCCCTCTGGAAAAGTTTGGTTATTGGCCTCACAATGGCTTGTTTTGGTTGGTCACACTATACACTGTGTTTCATAAAAAACCGGACTCTGAAACTTCTTGTTATAACTTCAAGAGAACTGCTTTAATATCGAAAAATTGTTGGCACAAACAATCTACATGTACGACTAAAGTTATAGTGAATGTTCAAAATGTTGTCCTTTGGTCTTGACGCAGGCTTTGAGTCATTTCCTCCACTGGCCAATGGCCTCGTCCACAATCGTCTGTTCCAAGTCAGCCCAGACCTTAACAAGTCGCTCCTGTTGCCATGGAAACCGTGCAGCTGGTACTTGGCCCATTACAAACTTTTCAAGCACAATGAATCCACAACTGAATTGCAGTGCACTGTGTGAAAAATCATTTTAGGCAAACTTATTTTGATAAATTTATGCCAACCTGCCATAGGAGTCCGGTTTTTTATGAAACACAAGTGTAGTTTTGATCAACATGCTTACTCTATACCGGGCCTGGCTACTACTAGGATGGGTGACTGCCAACTGATGGCAGTGTCAGTAATAACAACTACTGTAACCAGCTACCAAGGCCAACTCAGCCTGGCCATCCCTTCTTGGGACAGAGATTACGAGGAAATGATCGTGTGTAAACTGACACATTGCATGATGCATTAGCCCCATTGTCTGTCAGTGCAAGCCGGTGTCTGGCCGAGGGCTATAGAAATGAAGATTTATGTTGCCCTATAGACTTTGGGTGGCTTGGTAGTTTGTTAGCATGTCAAACTAAGGATTGCAAGCTGATTGGTTCGACTTTTGGCCATTCTAGTGCCAAGTAACAATTCTAGCAAGTTGTTCGTACACATGTGCCACTGTCACCAAGCAGTATGAATTTTTTGTTTGTTTAATCACAGGAATGTATATGGGAGAGTTGTGACGTACCATCCATATAAGCAAGATGTATTTGCTGCTTAGGGCCAGCAAATTGGCAATGAGAGACAGCTATGTTAACTATCATTAATTTGCCCTTGCAATATCTATGGGCCTTGTGGCTTGAAAATGACTTTACATTTATGTTCATGTGTGCGTTGTATGCTGTCGTGTGTTTAGGAGCACACGGGTAGAGTGTTTCGGCTTCAGTTTGATGACTTTCAGATTGTGAGCAGTTCGCACGACGATACGATCATCATCTGGGATTTCCTGGATGCATCTTTGCCACAGCCGTCGTCGGAGTCTTGAGTGTTTGTTTTACGTTGTTACGTATGTGACAAATGACAGACAGTTCATTACCGTACTCAGCTGTGTGTGTGTGTGTGTGTGTTCTGTGTCTCCGTAGGCTGCTGCTTGCTGTTGTTGCTGTCTTGAATGTAGCCGTGATTCGCAGGATGACTGCTTGACTCTGGAAAACCCGGAATTGTTGAGGAGTTTGGGAAAAGTCTTCAGACACAGCAGCAAAGGATTAAAATAAAGGAGTTTTTATGTCGATGATGATTATTCTGTGTGAGCAAATGTAGTCGATTTTTTTATTTTCATGTGATTGGCTTATCATAGGCTATGTTGACTCAGTTGTAAACTATGGCAATGCTTGTTTGTTATCAACCGTACATTTAGTCCAACGCGATATGCTGTGACATCTTGTCTGGAAAACAGGGAATGTTAAAGGAATCCTACAGCGGTCAGTTCCAAGTCCAAGGGTTGACCAGGTGTCAGAGAATTATATGTTTCTATCAGCGAATTAACAAAATATTCTCTGAGGGAAATTCGTCGGTGAAATCAGTGTGTTGTCTTGTATTATTTTGCTGTTGTTGTCGATATAGGTTGTACTGTTGGTAGGCATCACTCGGGTTATCGCAGTAAGGCTTTAAGCGTTTCAAATTATCAGTGCGTTTCATGGTGTTTGAGAGTGGTCACTATGTATATACAGAAGTTTAGCTTTGATGCATGTTGCAGTGGTTTGTTATGTGGTGGTTTGAAATTGGGATGTGAGGTGACTATTGTAAACATAATTTTTTTCAGCATGGCTGGTATGAGCACAGTAGGTAGTTTGTCACTTTGCATTTTGTTGAATAGTGCCAGTGTTAACTAGAAAGTAGTCATAGCCTGCATACCTCTGCCAAGGCAATGTTGTTCACTAGGTGGCAGCACCATCTTCGGTTTGCCAGCGGTTCCCTTACGCCCCATTGAAAGCAATGGTAACGAAAATTTCAAAGTGATCCAGAATCCAGGATTCCTTTCAGATCACCCCCAAAATTGAATCACTGGTAGTTTTTGCCATTCCTGACATGCCCTCAAAATTTCAGAAAGATCCGTCCATAACTTTTTGAGTTATCTTGCTGACTCACAGACAGACAAACAAAGTCTGGCAAAAACATTACCTCCTTGGCGGAGGTAACTATTCTATCAGTATGCAAGGTTCAGCATAAAACATCTACTACATAGCAGATAAAGAGAAGGAAGCTAATCATGTCAAGATATTGTGTTGAACTTGATTGTTGAAGTGCTGTAGTTTTTTTTCCTGGTGATAATGATTTCTGACATTCAGACTGACAGTTTACTTTTGCAAGCGACAAAAACAGTTTTCCTAGTTGCATAGAGTTTTCTTAGGGACAGTTTGCTTATATGTGAGTTGTTAGATCAGAGTGTGATCGTTTGAGTTGGCACGGCACTGATGATGACTGTCAAACCAATGCTGAATATGCCCAGCCTTTTTATGGCTTATACACAGTTGCACATATTAAATAAAGACAGTAGAAAAATCGTAGCAAAAAATGGTTAAAAAATCGTAGCAAAAAATGGTTAAAAAACAGCAGACTTTTTTTGAAAATCAAAAAAATCATGCCAAAGATATGGCATCAAATCCTGCTCTTGAAGACCATTATGCAATCTGTAAAACTCGACATCTGGCATTCACAACCATCATTACATGCAGTCCAAGGTTTTCATCTGCAAAATTTTGTTGCTATGGAGCTTTAACTAAAGTGTATTGGCTAACACTGTGCTCTGCATCAGCCGAATTCCTTGAACAGATATAATATTATGTTTTTAATCTGCAAAAATGTCGATATCGAACAGCTTGGGGAACTGCTCCAGACTTGAAAGGCAACAGTAAATATTTTTGGTGTCAGAATCACACAGTAAACTTATTTTTGCTGATTAAGAACAAAATATTATTGTAAGAAGTAAAAAACTATGGCATTTCAGCAAAAAAACACAGCATTTGACAAAAATCACAGTTTCTGTGATTTTCTACTGTTTCTAATAATGAAGGCGAGCGCTTCATTTTCAGTTTGTACACCATGTGCATCTGCAGAAAGCCAATATAACTTATTGACCACACTTACAGCAGTCATGAAAGAAGTGTTATGTGTTCAACGTAACCACACTTCCCTGCAATGGTAGCGGCCGATGTTGTTTCTGAAACTCTTTCTTTCACTTGTTCATGCGCCATCCTGCATTTTTCTAACCTTTTACTTTGCATTCAAACACGATGTAATAATAGCATAATCAGGTATTGGCTTGATGCTGATGCAGTATTTTGACTATGGCTGGCACCATGGCTTGAAGCTTTGCATTATCCTTTGCCATTCATTTTGCTGCTGGTCTAATTATCTGCTGTTCGAGTACATTATTCCGTATGCATGATAATGATAAAAAAAGTTATAAGCAGTTATTCTCAAAGCTAAAACATGTGTTATATACCAGTATCTGTAAGGTATTGGCAGTGATTGATCACTTTTATTTAGCAATTGCCAAAATGTAACATGGCTGAAATATATGTGTATGAGTGCACAATTTCAGTTTATTTTAAGTTTTTGTATTGCAGTTATGCTGTACTTTCGGTAGTTAACAGTTCAGTAATATACTGCATACATATTCTGCCTGTATGTTCGTTTGCAGTCTTTTAGCGTGTCATTTGCAGTTGTAACTTTTATTTTGGTCATTTTTACATATGCTGAAATATGCCAGTTTCACTGCATTGTCTGCTAAGACCTGCAAGCATTGATCGTAATATTTGTTGTAAATATTAGTTATTGTTGCACGTTGTTTGCTTTAGCGAATGATCTAGGTGGATTTGATGCAGCAACAAAGGATTGAAATGCTGTAGTTTTTTTCTGGCGATAATTCTGCATGAGTGAATGTTGTAGATTGATCAACCTGACTTATTTATTAAAGATTCTTTTTTTTGCATGGTTGGCTTATTATAGGCTATGATACCTCATTAATAAACTGTAATATTCATCAAATTACACACTTTATTTACTAGTTTTTGCACAGTTTGGCAATCGCTGCTGCCTACGGCGGAAAAGTCGGTGAATAAAGGTTGCAATTTTGATGAATTGTTACAGTTTATTACTTACTGTTACAGCCTATGAGTTCATTGTCAAGTGTGTAATATGCAGGACTGCATCATACTTAGGTTATTTTGTGATTGATGACTGGCTGTTCTTTGCGAATCGACTTTGATGTAAAGATTTTTTCTTTGATGTAAGCATCGTAGGTACTTAGTAGTCGAGCAGTTCAGTTCAAGCATGCATTGACTGTATATAAGTTCGCATAACGTGGCATTCTTTGTTCTGTCACATTGATCTTTTTGCAGCAGCATCTGGACTGAAAATGTTTGTCCATCATTGGGTGACATTGTGACAGCAACGGAAGCTATACCTGTAGTTGTCCTGTTTCATTTTAGCTGAACGTTTGGGCCAGAATTTGCTATTGACTGTTGCCCTGACTGGCTTTGTTGGGGCAGCAACTACTGCCCGTGCTGCATAGGTGTTACTGATTCGACACACCAGTATTTGTTGCTTTCTTGACCGCTAGGCAAATTCAGTTATAATTTGGCAAATTTATGTAGCTTGTTAGTTACGGTACTGTTTGAGCCTATGAGTTTATTGGGATAATTTCAAGTTTTTGTTGTTGTGTTGTATTGCGTACGTCACTTGATGAAGTGTACAATAGCTGATTCTGTTAACTGCCTTGCTGCTGCTGCTGTCTGTAACTGAACTGATTTCCGTTTCACACTGCGTGATCTTTTATGCAATTCATTTGTCTGTGTGTGCATGTGACACGATGTAGCTTTGTTGCTGACTTACTCTATCATAGGCATAAGCAGCCTCCTTACTTGATGGGGCCAGTTGTCCCATGACCAAAAATTTGAAGGACAACCCCCGCCCCCACAGGTGTTTCATTCAGTAGCATTTTTGCAGTTGCAGAATCAGCCAATTTCCGCATCTCGGCTCATGGTTGATCTTCAGCGCCAGTAAACCAGTTTGCCATTGTATAAAAAATTATGGACGTCAGCACTATGAAATATGCAAAAAAAATATGATAAAAATTAGTGAGACCTCATTACATTGTTGTAAATAATATTATGCGCCGGTAAATAATCCGATGAAACTATTATCTTTCTATACATGTGGATTTTTATGAAATAGTGGAGACTCCTCTTTCCGGAAAAGTGGGAAATGCTGCCCTTTAACTCCGCTGCAGCCTGGTGCCAAACTTTGTGAACATGATTCAGTGTTTGTCGGTTCGATAGTTGTTTCTGATGGATGGTTATTATTATTAGTTATTTATTCTCAGTATTCGTGAGATGCAGCTTTTCGTTGCGTTGAGCTGTAAAAAAATAGCGTAGACGTAAGCTATTCTTGATTGGCGTTCGGCCACATGTTGAATGCTGTGAAACTGATTGTGTAGCTCGGCTTTATACTCGGAATTGAATTGAACTGAATTAAACTGAGTCTGAAGTCTGCCTCTTTTGGTTGTTGCAGCTATTAATCTGCAATTACTGTCTTTTAAGACTCATAATCTCACTCCTCAGTATGTGATGAGCTGTCCACGTTTTAATAACGTTGAAAGAAACACAGCTTAGTATATGCTAGCACCGTTATTCTAGGCACGCATTGGGTTTATTGAGGGCCACAAAGCACTGAGCTATATTTAGAATAATCAAATCAGTAAGCCTAAGGCATTGACGTCATACATACATAGCTAATGCTAAGCAAGCGCGTGGTCAGTGGTCATTTGTTGGCCAGCGACTCGTTCTCACGAGTATTGTACGCTGTCCGCGTTCTTTCCTACTTACGTCACGTTTCATAATCATAGTCATGCATGTTATAGTGAGTAGCCTGTCTACATCGATGAACACCAACACTGCATTGGTTTTACACGCTATTCAACTTTGTTCCCCTTACATGACGTTAGCAAATAAATAACAAGAAGCTCAGCTGTCGCTTATTTTATTATAGGCTAGTCGATCGTACTGGTTGTCAGTGACCTACAAGGTCATTCAAGGTCGATGATTTTATCTCATCTGAAAGCCCGTATGCGATTTCGACTTCCTATTAGTGATCAATAGCAACTTAGGCCCTATCTCACACCGTTTAGCCACAATAGCACGTACTGAACTTTAGGGTCAGCCAATGGTTTTCATGTTCTACGCACCAACAGCATGCAGGAGGCTCCCGTCACTATAGAGGGTTCAGTGGTGGAGGATGTGGACGAGTTTGTGTATCTTGGCAACAAGGTCAGTAAGACAGGAGGCACAGACGAAGATGTCACAGCCAGGATTAAAGAAGCTCAGCAAGCCTTCGCCATCCTGCGACCTGTATGGAAACTCACGGCCATCTCCACCAGAACGAAGTTGCGGATCTTCAACTCCAATGTCAAAGCGGTGTTACTATACGGAGCAGAAACCTGGAAAGTCACCAATAGCATTTCTAGGAAGATCCAGACCTTCATCAACAAGTGCCTCCGACGTATCCTCCTTCTCAAGTGGTATGATAGAGTGCCAAATACCGACCTGTGGTCAAGGGCAAATCAAGAGCCGATAGCCGTCCAGGTCAGGCGAAGAAAATGGCGATGGATTGGCCACACCCTGCGAAAGGAGCCCTCCAACATCACTAGGCAAGCACTCGAGTGGAATCCACAGGGCAAGAGGAAGCGAGGACGCCCGAGGCAGACATGGAGGAGGAGTCTGGACAGCGAGCTGCAGGTCGTCAACCTAACCTGGGAGGCTGCCAAGGTTCAAGTCAAGGATCGGAGACGGTGGAAGATGACTGTTCAGGCCCTATGCTCCACGAGGAGCGAAGAGGACTAAGTCTAGTAAGTCAATGGTTTTCATGTAGTCTGAAAGGGCGTATGCCACTTCCTATTAGTGATTAGTGTCAACCTTGACCCTTTTTCACACCGTTTCTGAGATACGGCCACTTATAGCTTGAAACTTTCCATTAATAATTGCGGCCAAACTGCTGAAGACGGAGACATGGTTACTATTGACATCCTATAAAAAGTCGCCAGCGCCTTATCCGATGGTACTGTCACCGACCCCTACGACTTACCGTTTAGCCACAGTACCGCGCGATTGGCATACCATAGTGCGTTATGACCCTTCAAGATCATCCAAGGTCAATGATTTTCATGCCATTTGAAAGCCAATATGCGACTTCCTATTAGTGATCAGTAGCAACCTAGGCCCTATCTCGCACCGTTTAGCGACAACACATACGTGACAGACGGCGGACAGATGGACAGGCAGCCAGACGACAACTCAAACGATAAGCTCAACCGCTATATTATAGGCTAGGTACGGTCGGCTAATAAAATTAAACAGCAAAGCTAACAGCAGAACACCCGTGAACTCAGTCAGATCAGTGCCTTAACTAACTCAGCAGTACGCACAAAATACTTTTTGTCTTATTATATACGCTAGCAATGCTTGGAAGAGATACGGCGTATGCTGTACCCATTCAGTAATCAATAGCTTAGTATTACTGTAACGACATAGGGGTCAACATGCGACGCCGAGATCACACAGATTCTACGCCATTATCGTGCCTGTCGGGAACAACGGACCCGCATCACATTGAAACGTTTGCGTTAATTGTCATCAAATCACCCGCGCCGTCGATATTACTGTGTCGATGTCCGATGTCGTGACACCCGCCTATTTAGGTTTACTCCTCACGCAGACCTGCTGTGCAGTGCTGACTTTCAATTGATTAACAAGGTGCAAATGTTACGTGGGCTATTGTTTGTTCGTGATGGCTATTTCACATCTAATGATGTAAAACAAGTGTTCTGGAGTAGTCATTTATTTCAGAGCTTCGACGGTCGCAAAATCATTGATTTTTTATTGAATGAACACAGTTTTATAGTCAGCTGTAATTTCCCAGATCAAGCATATCGTCTTTTTATGATAGCGTTGCTGTTTGCTTTTATGTCATTTACATAGGCCTATTATAGTTTTTTTTCTATATATACTTGTTTTATGTAACATTCTGGTGACTTCAATACACTATTTTTTCTTTATGTGTATAATCGATTACTATATTTAACTTTCTTATGACATAAATGGTTTCTCGGGTTATTTTGTTCTTTCACGGAAACAGTATGAACGCAGATTTTTGCACATAGGCGATTTAGCAGCTGATAAGTCTATCGCGGTCTTTGTTGTATCCCGAGCCAGCAGTCGTTGAGCGCACGATGAGCGCTTGTTGTACACTCGTGGCAGGCTCGTCAAGCCACCTCGTCGAGCTAACTCGTCAGGCTAGCTTCGTCGTGTAAACGGGACATTAAGCCTGCACCATCCTTCGATAAACCACGTCATCTATGCAGTGTGTAAGCACTCCATAAAGTTAAGTATTAATTAATTTTTTTCTAACTCCCCAAACGCGCAGAAGCTTGCGTGAGAGCGGCGCGTCTTTTTACAGTATTCGAGTTATTCGAGTCACGCATCGTGATGCGTGAAAAATCCGTCGAGGGTCTATTCTATAGCCGAGTTTCTGTACAAAGTATATACAGGCCACTATGAAATCACAAGGCCACACCGTAACGTTGCGTAGAAACGACACGCGTCTAAATCATTGATGATATAATGCCCGTATGGACATCGCTCAATGCTGATGGGCGAATTTCTGTTTATTAATACCCCGAAAACCAAAACAATAATTTTGGTACAGTTAGTTAGTTTCGTCAGACTATTCAGTTAATTATTTCATTATTAATTGGTCGATTAATCGATGAGACAATCGATAATTATGTTGACATATGCGACCGAATCAGAAACGCATGTCAGTAATGTCAAAGAAGCCTACGAATTTATCAAAGAATTGCAAATACGACGATGCATCTACTGTCTACGCTGCACGGTGATAGATAATAACTGTAAATAATTAAATTTGGTATATTACACGTGTCTCAAAAAACCAAGCCACTTTTATTATTTGAGTAGCTAGATGAAACGTTGGCCGATTTTAAGGCCTAATAATTTATGACATGCAACATCGCGAAAAAAATTGACATAAACAATTACACAGTAGTTTTGCCCACCTTACCTTAATACTGTTGCTACACTACCTGATGAAATGAAGAAATCGTAG
>Ga0209454_1000774_pt1 | contig 17823 bp, 13 predicted proteins | sample WorMetHERISLAND1_2_FD_187400 | JGI IMG/M metagenome (GOLD analysis project Ga0209454, IMG submission 187400) | Marine gutless worms symbiont microbial communities from Max Planck institute for Marine Microbiology, Germany - Olavius geniculatus... | ecosystem: Host-associated > Annelida >... | reverse complement strand
GAGCACATGGCTAGCCATGTGCTCAGTACCGCTACAAATAGTGGTGCACGGCCGGCCTTGTGCGTAGTTTGTGATAACTCTTACCTGACAAGTGTGTATCTTTGAGGAGTTGTTTTTTTTGTATTTTGTTGGAAATAGATGGAAAAGTAACAGGAGCTGTGTTGCTGTACAGATAATGGAAGATAGTGAAGATGCGCTGACATTTACAGCAGATTGTGTGTCGGACGTTGGGTCGGTTCCTGATGACTGCATGTCAGAGAGTAGTGATGTGTCAAACCGACGCTTTGCAACGTTCTCGTTGTCCATGAGTGACTTTGGTGATTATGACGATCGGCGCAGCGAAATAGCACTCGACGACGATTATACCGATGACATTGATGACGTCACTGAACCGGACAGGACGCCGTTTTGGCGCAGAGAGAAACGTTTAAGTCGAATCCTTGCCATTTCAGCAGACGAGCGTTGCCAGAAGCAGTTGATGCAAGGTGGCGAAGTCACTGATGACCTGCTACAAGATATCAGCACATCACAGCGATTTCCTCTGCGGCCAGGACACATTGACTTTGGTCAGTCAGAATCAGCAGAGTTTGCCTATCTTGAGTCTGGGCCAATGCGTCGCTGCACCTCGTTGAAAACCTCAAAAACTCCACCCGGGACACCACGCCACAAGAAGGAGGTGCGATTTGCAGATGCTCTTGGCCTTGACCTCGCATCAATTAAGCAGATTTTGAATCAAGATGACCCGCCAATCGTACCCGACTCTGCAGTGAAGGGCTTGAACATAGATGATAGATTCTTTGGGGTGTGGCAAGGCATGAAGGGAATGATTGAACCAGTTGCACCTGTCCAGCGAGTCCGACATCTCTGTGCTTGCTTTGCGCAGCCAGGCTACTCGCCAGACTTTGCCCGACGAGTGGAGGAACGTCGCGTGTCACTTGAACACTGTACGGTTGACGATGTCCTGCTGATGGTGTCTGGTACGGTGCGTGTTGCAAACATCTCATTTGAAAAGCACGTAGCAGTGCGCTACACGATCAATGGCTGGATGACTTACACAGATGAACTGGCAAAATACTGTAAGAGCCTTGGCACGACGGATCAGTTTTCATTCAAAATTCACCTGCCGGACTATTTTGACTTCAGCAGTCGTATGGAGTTTTCGGTGATGTACGTTGCCGCTGGTCAGACGTATTGGGACAGCAACTTCGGCGCCAACTATCGAATTGAATGTCATGTTGAGGAGTCGCCTGTGGCAGTTAGGCGAGTTGATGCCGTCGCTCGTCTCACCAAGGAAACGTCTCGCCATCCATTCTACTGATGTCATGACTGCGAGCTCTCACTGCTTCCTACATTATGGCTTTTGCTGGCAGTGAATATGCCTGGTCACAGTTATTACTTGACTAGTGATGTGAGCAAAATTAGTAGTAAATTTTTGCCAGAATTTGGTATAAAGTTCTAATAGGCAAAGACAGTTTACAGTTTTGACTGAGGTGACTGAAATGTGCATTGTTTACTGAGTGCATGGCTCTGCTAGCTGAAGACATCATTACAATATTATGGAACATAATGTTTTCCAACTGGGAAAAAATAGAGGACCGTACTTTTTGCTGCTAGTTATAGCAGTCAAAACAGGAAGAAAATTAACATAGTTTCAGTTTTACCTCGAGACTGAGGCCAAGGCAAGGCCTTCTCGAGCCAAGGCGATGATTTTTTGTCCTTAAGCTGTCCTTCCCCTCGAGGACCCCATTCTGCATTCTAATAACTGAAGACCTTAGAACCCATCAAGTTAGGTTTTTAAAAACCTAGTTTAACCCGAAAAAAACGAACACGATAAAACCAAAAAACAATAAAACCCACCTGGTTGTCTTTTTAAAAGAGTTTTTTAGCCTTGGATTATCCAGCCCATAAAAAGCATGCTGAAGCAATTCTGAAATGTTTACCGGAAGATGTGCTCTGGAAAAGTCAGCTGATTTAACAAAAACTTAAAGAGTATTACCCTGTCAGTGTAGTTGTGGCATTGCCAAATTTATGTTTGTTCATTACTGATAGTCATTCGGTAATCCTATAATCCTGTACTAGATTTCTTTTAGTCAGCTTGGAATGTGCTGCTAGGTGTATTGATTGTATGGATTCACTGCTGTAACATATGCAGGATGTTTTGTTTTGAAGCACGTTTGACTTGCTGCTGATACTTACATGTGCTATTTGAACTGGTTATGAGTCAGTACCTATGTGTACATCATGTACGTGTGTGTCACAGTGCTATTGTCAGCTTTGCATAGGTGTCACTGGCTGCTCCCCATTGCTCATCCCACTCAACGTCGGTGACATCGGTTCTCGATGCCTGCAGCACCTTGACCTTCGCCCAATATTGACCACAGATTGATGCCATTGCTGGTATGATTGTCTTGGCTAGCATCAGCTACTAGCACTTACCCTGAAGTCTGAGGAAAACTTGAATATAAATGTCCACACCCAAGGAGCATCGTGAAAAATGATGGGGGATATGTTGAACAGTGATACAAGCAATATTTAAGTAGTATGTGGTCACTCACATTGTTGTCTGTTAAGAGTAGTTCTGACACAACCACATCAGATGTGTATCATCAGTCAGGTGATGATGGAATGCCTTTAACATGTGGACACAAATATGTGGCACATGATAGGATGTTAGCTAATCAATGTTGGCATTTTGCAGTCATATTGTTATTAGAATACAGTATACTGCTGCAGTGTAGTTATAGTTGTAGTTTTGTTGTCGCATTAGCTGCAGTTTTGATATGCAAGTGTTCACTTGTTTGGTGTACCTCATCATGTGAAATGAATGTCCGCTTGTGAATTATTCACGTAGACATTGATGTTGTGCTTTGCATCCGAGACTGCTTTTTGCTTACCTGTTTGCCTGGAATGTTGTTTGATTTTTCCTGTGAATTTTGCCATTTCTGTTTGGATTTGTTCATTGCATTGTTTGTTTGTGAGTCAGTCTAAGAGTCAGGCTATTCTACAGCATGTCAGTTACATAGAGCTGGGTCAGAATAAAATTGACAACGAACTGACGACCTTTTCTCGTTTGGCAATTTAACTGTGTATTGGCTGTGCATGCAAATCGTTCCAAGGAAGGCAATAGTGTAATGCTTCACACGTCTTAGCCATCGTCAAGGCGTTCATCCGTCCGTCCGTCACACTCCGGTATTGTGTCTGGTATAGGATCACGAAATCGCGAGACTGCCACGAAGACTAGTTTTAGGATCCATAAAGCTTTTCCCAAAATTTGAAAGGGGTCACCCCTATCGAGGGCACTAAATGAGAGGGGGCTACAAAAAATTGGCCATTTTGAGCCAATAAGTCACTGTATCTCAGAAACGGTGCATGATAGGGTCTGGGTTAGTATTAATCACTAATAGGAAGTCCTATACACCCGTTTGATTGACATCAAGATCAACGATCTTGAACCCCCAAAATAGGGGTTTTAGTGATTTTTTCACGATTTTGGGCTGCAACACACATTTCAAGAGTAAATTGTGCCAAAATGGCTAGAGATAGAACAAGACAACTTGCATGTGGAATTTTCATCATTAAACGTAGATTTTAGCAGTTCAAGTTCCGACCCCCTAGGTTCAAGGAGGCTTACACGTGTGGGTGTCAAAGAGGGGTACCCTTGTAAAAGGTCGTTATTTTACCGCTGTTGGCTCATCTAGCGCTTGCAGATAGACATAGACTTGTTGCTTACCATAACAATAACTGCTGACAAGCTTTTAAGTGGTTCAACAGTAATGACCTTGAACTCCCAAAATAGGGGGTTTTGGTAATTTTTCTTCAGTTTTTGGCTGCAGTGCACACTTCAACAGTGAATTGCAGTGAAATGGATGGAGATAGACCAGGACAACCTGTGAACAGGAATTGCGATATGCTGTCGCGCATCTCATGAGCTTTGCTGAAATTACTTGTAGGTGCAGTTGCTGTAGCATAAGTGATTCTGCGTACGTATCTACACATTTTTTTGTGGTGTGGTCTGTCATCTGCCACATTCGTGCACTCGGCTTAAATTACCTGACGAATTTCGATGCCATTTGGCAGCTACACTTGTGTGATCCAGTCTCACATTGTGTTTGATGGGAGTCCCTAACCCCCAGGGAAGGGAAATTTGTGGTCATACCTCTAGTTGAAACATGCAGTTGTGAACTGCTGTTGTCACCTGGCGAATAGAAACGAAAAGCAATACTGCTGTTTTCCCAAATTACTTTGGAGCATGTTATGGGTTAGATAAACTGTAATACGTGTGGTGTCGATGCACACAGCATTAGTCATTGTCTCTGCTGAGTCTCCCAACTTTACACGTCTTGTGAGCGCCGAATTTCAGGGTACTGGGAATATGTCAGTCGCGACCTTCTACACTGTGTCTCAAAAAACATCCCTGACATTTTCGGCTGTAACTTGAAAACCAACTATCAGATTTTGATAATTTCTGGTAAGAATATTCTTGACACAACTAGCCATCAAATGACCGTTCAGTTTCCCACCTCACTCAACGTTTGTTTTTGCACTACCTGGGGAAAACACAACCAGCAAAATATCACTTTTTATCCAATGTGATATGATTGTTTAATTAACATAACACGTAAAAACACATTTTGTTCACATTTTTGACACTTTGGCTGACATTTCATCCAGTTGTCCATTTTTTTAACTGCCTATTGTAAAATTGCTTGAAGTTTTGGCCCACTATAGCGAAAAGACGCTTTCTCCATTCATTGACAGCAGTACTCATAATGTTTTGCTCCAGGCCAATCCAGGTTTTACCAGTCGCTTCTTCATCTCGCAACCATTCCTAAACTTCATCTGGTAGACACGCTGCTGCATGACAGTCAAACCTTGTAATAGACTGGCTGTTGGGGCCCACAGATTAGGATAGATGGAATTTATCGATGTTTTTTCATTCACTTTAACACCTATTATGCTTGGTCTGCTTTTCCCAGCTAGTGCAAAAGCAGACGTTGGGTGAGGTAGAAACTAAAACACTTATTTAATAACCAGTTGTATCAGAAATATTTCTGCCAAAAATGATTAAAATCTGCTGATCTTTATTCAAGTTATGATCGATAATGTCAGGAATGTTTTTAAAGGTTTTTTTTTGTTTATTTCAACACATATTTTGTTTAATCTGCTTTCCCTAGGTAGTGTAGAAGCATACGTTGGGTGAGGTGGGAAACTGAATGGTTATTTGATGGCAAGTTGTGATGTGAATATTCGTACCAAAAATTATCAAAATCTGGTAGTTGGTTTTCAAGTTACAGTCAAAAATGTTGGGGATGTTTTTTTTGAGACAGTGTAGTTCTTATGATTTCTGTGATGCAAGCTTGATCTTTGTTCGTGGCATTGCTTATTGGAGTGTTTTTGACGTGACCAGTAACAACAGTTACAAATGCTTAAACACAAGATGTGCCGTGTTTCCTGACTTTAAATTCTGTGCAAAGTACACCGTGGTGTGGCCAACTCAGTATAGTTTGTCGAATTCACTCACAGATTTTTTAAAATTTTATTTAGCCGAATCAGTGTAGTGCAAGTGATTCCACCTGTAGCTGCACATTTTTGTGTTAGCATTGTCTGTCTCTCTGTCGTCTGTCATCCGTCATATTCATGCATCCTGCTGAAACCGTTTGAGATCATTTGCCATGTACACTTGTGGGGTTCAGAGACATTGTGTTAGATGAGGGTTCCTGACCGCAAGAGAAAGGGAAGATTTGGGGGTTGAGCCCTCCAGTCCAACCCTTAGCCAAAGCTTACAATTGCCTATTTTCGAGGGTCATCTCAAAAGTTTTCAGCCTCGACATATTAGACAATAATATTTTCCACAATCTATACATCAGTGAAACGTGCATCCTTTACGAACTCTAATGAGTCGGTTGCGGATATGACGTCTTTGTAATTTATGACATCATATAGCTCTAAACCGAAACGATTTGGAGCACTAACGCAGCTTAGAATCGGGCTCACCGTTGCACAATTGTGGAAGTGACGTCATTGTAATTTATGATACCATAGAGCATTAAGCTGAAACGATTTGGTGTGCTAACGCAAGCAGCGTTTGAATCAGACTGGTAGTTGCATGAAACTTTTTCAGTCTGTAGCTTGATTTACCAAAGTGGGGCTCCATGGCATCTGATTTTACAAAAGCCCTGACAAATACGTTTATGAATTTTTCATTTATGTCTGTGAATATACTATAGTCTAATTTGTGGTGGCCACAAATAAGGGCATTTCAGCAAAAATACGATGAAATGCAAATATTTGTCAATATCAAAAAGATTTGATTTAGAATTTAACTGTTAATTATATTAGTTGTGTTAATAAAAGGAAAATCAGAATTTGTGAGTAGTTACATGGGCCCCTGATGGATAGGGGGGCTGGGAGCAAGCCCTACGCACCCTCCCTTAATTTCAGCACTGCAGTCCAGTCTGTCTGAGTCTGAAGTCTGCAGTTACCCAGCTGGCTGTTTACGACTGTGACTTTGTATGCTAAGACCACTCTGCACTCAGCAATGACCTGACCTTCAGTGACTATTATCTGTTTTAAAATTTGAAATTTGGTCATGATGGTGTCCGCTATCCGCGATGATGAATAACTCGAGCCTCGTTTGTTGACGCTGAAAATCGTTTCTATTTAATTCTCTATGATGTCATAAATTACAACGGCGTCATATTTGCAGCAGACTTATATGAGTCAGTAAAGAATGCACGTTTCACTGATGTATAGATTGCAGAAAATATCATAGTCCAATATGTCAAGGCCGGAAACTTTTGGGATGACCCTCGTATGATTCCAGGGGGCACACCAGTCAGTGATTCCACATTTTCCTAAATTACTTTGATGCCTTTCTTGACAGTTCTTGCAGTTTTCTTTGCTGCTATATCGGGACAGAGACAATCAGTTGGTCACAAAATAGCGTCCACGGATGATCCAATGATCCAATAAGTCACATATAGCAGCATTGTTAGTAAAATGTTTATAATTCTTGCTTAGTACGAGGTATTGTTAATGCGTTTGAACTGTTTGATAGATAAGATGATCATGTTTGCTAGTTTTTTGTGATGCATTGTCATATTATCAACATCCAGTGAAATCGTTTATCCCAGCGTGTAATTTATTATGGAGTTTGTGTGATAGTAGCACCGTTACCACTGACTTTGCGGTTAAATCTGTACATTGCAAGTATTTGTGTCGACGTCCACACCGGTAGTTATCCTGTATGGTCAAAGTGCTTGTTGTATACACTGGTATACCATTTGATCTTACACCGGCTGTATATTCTCGGACTGTTGCAATGATGGTGTCAAACTGTTTTATATTGTTAGGTCAGACAAATGGAACGGAAGTTCTGCTTCTACAGTTCCGTGAGTTTACGTTAGGAGACCTGACCTAACTTCAGCATAACTTTAGTAGTAGTAATTTAGTGGTAGGATTTTTGTATGTGGATTATCAAATAATGTTTAAATTGTAATGCTACGTTTATTAATATTATAGACTAATTGAGTAAACTGAGTATTGGAAGTGGATGCTATGCAGCTTAGCCTATTTATTGTATGTGTTTGTTTAGAATTGTTCATTAATCTAGATTTACTGCTTACTGCTAACTGTGCTTCAGTTGATTGTTTAAAAATTTTTCTGGAAATGGATCCTGCCAGTGTACACATTCTTAAATACACTGTCGACTTCACTTTTTGACTTAGACTTTTGACTTAGACTTTCGCCGAGCTAAAGCTAAAGCTGAACGCTAAAGTCTGTACTTAGACCAAAGTTGAACTAAACGTTGGTCTCAAGTCTACTAACTTAGACCAAAATGATTAAAAATGGCGGAAAAACCGGTAAACCTAACAGGAAATAAATCAACCAGTTACTCTTGGACTTGCTTATTTCATTGTGCGGTGCATGCAAATGACGTAATTACATAACGTCTTACATCATTGTGTAGTGATTACAGCGTTTATTTTTGGTACCAGACTGCTTTAATTTACTAAACTATCTGTAAGCCTACGTATGGGACTGTAAGTAGTCGCCATGTTTTCTCTCAGCTAAGATCAAAAGTTAAAGTGGATTCCGGTTCAGCAAAAGTTTAGCCTTAAAGGCTAAAGCTATCTTTTCCATGCAAATTGAACCGACTTTAGCCAGGTTAGTTCGGCTAAACTTTGGTCTAAGTAGGTACTTTTTGACTTAGACTTTTGCTGAGGCTTTCGCTGAGCCTAAACTTCGGTCTAAGTACTTACTTAAACCAAGCTTTTGAAATCACTTCACTTTTTAACTTAAGTAGGTACTTAGACCAAAGTTTAGGCTCAGCGAAAGTCTCAGCAAAAGTCTGAGTCAAAAAGTGAAGTCGCCCACTGTGTGTGGAAAAAAGTAAACCCCTAAACATCGTAGAACATTAATGTCAAATCTGAATGAATATGAATAACATTTTGTACATTTAATCCCCAATAAATTTCTGAACTGATCACCAAATTTCATTGATCGATATTCAACAATTGATAGCTCTGCTAGAAAGTAATATTTGCCAACGCAATTTGGTGATCACTTTGGCAATTTATTGGAGATTAGGTGTACAGCATTTTGTTCAAATTCGTTCAGATTTGACATTTCTGTCATACAATGTCTAGGGGTTTTTCCGGACACGGTGTATATGAGATAAGTGTGTTGTATGTATCCTGGTTCACAACTAAGGCTCATATATTGATACAGTCATCTACACTTGTTTATAACGTTATTGTCCGTGGTAGCAATAGTAGTATTGTTTTCAGGATCATTGTTAAGTTTTTTGTTTCTCTGCATGATATCTTATGAACTGCTGCACTTAGCTTAATGAAATTTTGTGTGAACATTTACTCCAAAAACCTCTAGAGCCCTATTGAATTTCAAGGCTGTGGATCAGAGGTCAAGGTCACATGACTGGATGTTCAGATTTTTCATCATTGTGAGATTGGGCAAAAAGTTAGCAAGTTATGGACTGATTTGCCTGAAATTTTCAGGGAAGGTTACATTTGGCAAAATCCCCCCACACAAACAAAATCCCTTGAATAAAATCCCATTGGACAAGAGTCCTCTGGATATGTGCAAAAAGACTGAATCTCCCAATACATAATCCCTGTCGGATTCACTAAATGTTGCAGAGGCATGGTCTACACTCTACAGACAATACTTTATGTTACTATGGACAGTTACGTTATATTGTATTACGGTAGTATTAGTTTGATATGTTATGACTACAGACATTTGGTTGTGTGGCCAATTACTTGTTTTCACAGTGACAAACCTGTTATTTATAATATTTTGTAGTCACTATACATACATATATGCAAGCCAGCTTCACAGTCTGTCGTGAATCGCAAATTAATCTGATATCTGGCTATATGAACCTCAACTTGACCGAGAGTGTTTTGCTTGAATATCCATTATTGTCGTTATTGCCATTTGTTATTGTTTATAGCATTTAAGAGATGTATGCATCAAGTTAAAAATTGTTAGCGATGTAACGATTGCATTACAACTTTCATGTTGTATTCCGTAAATTTCGTTATTATTAATGTCTTAATTCTTAATAGGCATTAAAGTTAAATGGTTGATATAGCTGTGTTGTGGTTTTTATCTCAGAAAGATATCAGTTATAGCAATGTGTGCAAATATTATACAGCTAGCAATGTGTGCAAATATTATACAGCCTGGGACGTTGGGTTTTTAGCCGACCGTACTAACTGTCGCTCTTATGGTACAAGTTGTCTGTAACAGAAGTGTAATCTGTTTGTAGCAGATGTACTGTGGCTAAATGGTGGGTCTTAGGAGGAAACTTTTTAAACGAATAATTAGCCCTGTGTATAATTAGCCCTGTATTGAGGCTCTCTGCCTGCAAAATTTGGGCGATGCAGTTAAAGGGGAACGTTTTCAAATTTGGGGTTGAATGGAGGGTTAGGAAAAAATGTGCAATCGTAACCGAATACTGGCCATATCTCAGAAACGGTGAGAGAGCCAATGTTGCGATTAATAACTAATAGGAAGTCGCATAAGTCTTTTCGAATGAGATGAAAGTCATTGACCTTGGATGATTTTGAAAGTCAGTATGCGCTATTGTGGCTAGACGGTACATCGTAGGTGTCAGCGATGGCACTGTTGGATAGGGAGATGACGAGTTCCTTCCTATAAGCAGTTACTATCGCCTTCACTCCCCGGCGGTACGGTCGGCTCACACTAGCTACAGCTGAGCTTCTTGTTGTTGCCATGTCTTTAATTTCGTTGATTGAGAGACTACAGAAAGTGTCAAAAAGTATACAACAAAAGATCTCACCAGTCTTTGAATGTGTTGCTACACTAACTTGTGAAATGTAAACTTTGCAGACATTGCTGCTTTTGCTAGTTGGTACCACTACATAGTCATGGTTAATGAAGATTTTTCAGAGCTTGAAGTGGAAAAAAGTGCCGCGACAGAGCCCTTTCCGCAAAGGCATTTGTATGATATTTTGGGCCCAAGACCATGTCTGGTGGCAACATTATTAGCAGTATATTTCCAGGCAGTCAAGTAAGTTGCCGAGGCTCACAGAATCGCATACCATTTCACTTCAAGCACTCAGATTTTTTATTAGTCAGCACAGTTTATCACAACCATTTGTTGGTAAAACTAAACAAACAAACACTCAAACACAGTTTATCGCTGAACATCGTTATCACATTTAGAGTTCATAATGACAATCTTTCACGGTTCATCGACACAAAAAGTTACAGCAGAAGCTAATTTTACAACATTTACACTTAGCTATTTTGTGCCAAAAAAGATATTGCAAATTTTTTTCTTGTCCCAGCGAGGATTACTGTTGATAAATTAAGAATTAATTAAATGGGACGAATCTTATATCAGATTAAAATGCACTACCTGTATTGCAACTTTTAATGCATAACGTTGAAAGAATAATTTGCAACTGAAAGTCCATGTCACCAAATCAGTGCTGCCGTTTATTCTTGCAAATTAGAACACTGCGTATTATTACTTAGCCACACTATATTTGATAAAAATTACAGAAAAGAGAGCCCTGCTAGCTCGCAGTTGCTTGAGCTAACAACACTAACAAAACCAGCTATAAACACAATATGTTAGACTCGTAAATTAATTTTTTTCTCAAAATGTGACGCGTGCGGCAGAGACGATGCCGCTGCCGACTAAGGGCTGTTGCACAATGACGTTTGCATCCATGCAACAACGCGATCAGCAAAATTAAATTCATAAATTTTTATACGTAGATTTTGTGGGAAAATTTTAATTGTGTTAAAGGGCTAAAATAAAAATACCGAGATGATATGTGGCAAAATATGTAAAACTGCTGGCCTATACCGTTCTGAACGCAGCGCATAGGCCTAACATACAAAAATTCAGCTAACAGCCATGTGAAAGCAAGCTCTTCATTACCTACTATGATACTAGTAATATACACGTCATGACTGTTAGACGAAACACACGAAGACATCGACGACATAGCCCCATAGTCTGTCCACATTCTTTGTGAAAAGATATGTTTATAAACGAGCATACACACCAACGACGACTCGATCAACAGAGCTTCTAGATACTTGTCGAGGCGCCAATTAAAGGCGTCGAAAATCGAGACACCAAAAACGTCTAGAGGTGTAGCAATGGGGAGGAATACCCGGTATTTTTTCGCTGCCCCTGTAATTGCCACTGGCGTAACCATGGGGGGGCATTGGGGCACATGCCATCCCTCTCTATATATGACTCTACTCGGTTACTCAAAATAATGCCAAAGTGCACCAAACACAACTTCATATAGACAGAAAAACAGGAAAATTTTTGGAAGGGGGCTCGCCAGATCCCTTTCGTGATGGGAACGGAACACCTCTCCCCATACCTCACTCTCAAGTGCCCCACTACATCCAGATCCTGGTTACGCCACTGCTCTGTGCAACCGGCGCCTATATTACGTAAACGTTCTGAACGGTGCTCGCAGGCTAACGTTCTTGCAGAAGTTGAGCCGATGAAGTTGAGACAGGTCATCATGAGTGAACGACGGAATTCGTCCGCGGGTGGCGATGGTCACGCCAGGTTGTTTCATACGAACCACTCCTTGACATCTTTCTTGGACGCATCGTTACTTACTAGAAGCGGCGGCGGTCTGCCGTTGACGGCAAACTGCGGCGGCGCTTGATGATGATGATGATGATGATGATGGGCGCGGTCGACGCCGAGCGCCGTCTTCTCGGCGTAAGCTCCGCCCACTGCTGCCACGCCTGGACCCTGACCCGCCACCACGCACTTGTAGACGACGTACGCCAGCATACAGAGCAGAACGGCGATGGCGACGGCGACGCCGACGATCAGGCCGATGTTCATCGGTACCGGGCTGATGCTCTGCATGTCCGCCCCCGCTGCGTCAATAGCCGCTGCAGTCGACGCGAGGGACGGCGATCTGCTGGTACTGGGAATCACACGGTAGACCACCTGGCTGGCCGGCAGCGATGGCGGATGTGGAGTCGTGGTGATTGTGGTGGCGCTAGTGGTGGTGGTCGAAGCTGTTGTTGACGTCGTGACGCTGGACGTGGAAGACCGACTGGTCTGACTGTGCAGCCACGTGGCATCATCACTCGTCGTCCTGTGGTCAACGCTGACTGATGACGTGCCGCTAGTGACAGTTTGTGATGTTGTGGCGCAGTCCTCGTCATCGCTGTCGTCAGTCAGACACAGACGACGTCCTTCGTCGCCTGACGCCTCCCAACCGTCGCCGCCCTCCCGCCGTCTCGAATTAGATCTAGCAACAACAATTAGATCTAGCAACACAAGTTAGAACACACTAATTCACGCACTGTTCAGTTGTGCTGGACTAGACCTGGCAAACGCAGAGCGCATAACTCGATGTGTGCATTAAAATTACTCTAGACGTAAACTATGCGGTGCTTCAGGCGTTATTTCGCGACCTATGTCGTGCTCTTATCTCGTATCACAGTCCCTACGGTGTTATATAACTGGTCGTAATCTCGATCATTACAGTCAAGCTTGACCGCTGAAACGCGTCTTGCGTCTGTTCGCAACACGCACGTCCACGCAGGACACGCCGTCGATCACAGTCATGAAATAAGTACGTTTCAACACCGCCTATAATTTATTACGCGCAGCAGCGTAGCCAAGATCTAGTTGTAGTGGGAGCACTTGAAAAGTGAGGTATGGGGAGGATTGTCCCCTCCTCATGGCGAAAGGGTCTGGGGAAGGGACTATGTCTCCTTCCCGGAAAATTTTTGGATTTTTGGCCTGAAAATGACGTGTTTTGGTGCATTTTTGGCACTATTTTTAATAACTGAGTAGGTTCCTGAGGGGGCACGTGCCCCCAGTGACCCCTATGGCTACGCCAGTGATTACGCGAGTCTCCTTACACTCACATTACTCTAGACCGTGATAAAACGTGTACTCATTTCCACAAATGCTATCCGCGAATGCTTAGAAATTCGGAACGGAAATTTTACATGCCTATACACGTAATTATTATTGCAAACGACATACGACGGTGTGGAGAGTTCCGCGTAGGGCAGGATAAGCGATTCCGATGACGCTTGCGAGTCCTCTAGACACCTCGCACTGTCCATGTCTTCGTCGTCGACGTCTTCGCACAGCCGATCTGAGTCGAAGTCTCCCGAGAAGATGAGATCATTGCTGTAACTGCCCGGCGACGTCAACTTCTGCAACAGTCGCATCGCGCGTTAAAATAATTCTCCTGCACTTGCCGTCCGTCCGCTAAAACCTCCGTCCTTAGAATTTTTTTGTTGAGCTCATCAAAAATATCGGCGCAGTTTTTGTATAAATTTTTGTCTGCTTTCTAAGTTTTGCTGGGACAAAACCGGTTGCACCCAGCCCCGACTCCATAGAGACTGGAGAGGCTTTGGGCGGCTTACCGCTTTTGGGGAAGCTTAAAAAGTAAACTGCGGAAACTAAAAGCGCGTAAAAAGCAACGTAACTGAACTGAACTGAACTGAATGGGCAAACAATAATACATTACAGTATGCACCGTCTAATGACGTCGATGTCTACGTAACTACGAGCACGAAATATACTCGTCAACCAACGACCAGTGAGCTCGCTCTGCTCGTCAGTTCGTCAAAAATTAAACTGTGTTAGTTCAGTTCAGTTACGTCGCTCTACACGCCCCAACGTCGCCTCAGTTTACTTCCCAATTCTCCGCGAAAAGCTATGAGCAAGAAACGCGGCGTGAGGAACGCGAAAAACGCAGTCTCGAACAATTCGTGGAAAACGGTTTCAAACGACAGCGGAAAGGTCTAAACTGACGATTTTGGGGAATGCCGATGAAAATACATAATACTGTCTGCAACGATAATGTAAAAGATTGTATTGTATAGCAAGTGCTGGAGTGACTGACTGTGCCGTTGCTGCTACCGCTGCTACTGGTCTGTAGCGACGACGACGCCGCAGCATTCACCCTGTATCCAGCAAACACATCATCAGTCTCATCAATATCTCAATTAGTCCGTTAATCAATCGTGAATTTTTAAAGTGGCCTAAATAATACAAACTGCTGCTAGGACATCTTGAACGAATTGTCTATCAAAAAAGACACTGTGGAAATCCTCAGAACTAGACGTTTGTCATACTTCGGTCACGTTGCCAAAATGAACCCCAACAGATTTCCTCGCAAACTGCTTCATGGTCACACCAGTGGCGTGCGACCGAGAGGAAGACCACGAAAAAAAATGGACAGACAACATAACAAAAGACTGCGATGCACGGCACCTATCCATACCTGAGGCTGACAGACTTGCTCAAAACAGGACATCATGGAGAAACCGGATTCATAACCGTAAAGTTAGAGCTGCCGGAGCGCGCTGATTTATCTACGTCGCCATGGCACAAAGTCAAAGTCAAACTCACTGCTAGGTCCATTAGAAACAGGTTAAATGGAGCCCGGTTCAGGGAATAGTCAGAAAAAAACGATTTTGTGAACAGGTGAGTAAAGGCCTAAGTTTTAAGTCGCTGATCGAACGTGGATAATAGCTCGACAGATGTCACGTCGTCGGGCAGGAAAATGCAAAGGTTTACGATGTAGTCATCATGGTAGGCCTACAGCCACTGCGAGAGTTCACCCGGTTTATTTGATGAATGCAGCACAGTGCTGGCGGCCACCGACCGATGAACCAAGCCTATCGTATCAACTTAATGCATGGGACACGGTGTACTCTGCAGCACGTGTAGACGTAATGCGACGAGGTGACAGTATGTGCGTGGTTTACCGAGGGGCGGTATCGTGTATCTTGAGTGGTTTAATGTCGAGCTCTATGTCACCGCTGATGGTAACTCGTGGGTCACTGTCAGCTGCAAGGTCAAGGATCCGCAGACCGTTTACCACCAGACCTACAATCACCACACGCAGCCACACGCACACACACACCTACACAGTGGGTCACGTGGTACTACAAACACGTCACGTGACTCACAGAGACACAGACACCTGCTGCCGTGACGTCATCCGTCGACTGACTGCATTTAGACAAACAGTTTTGTCTCAGTGAAACGTCGAATGCAGACAAAATAGCATGCACCAATGCACTAAGAAGTCCAATACAAATTTTAGGGGACGGACTGTGGAAGATTTTAGGGATAAACGTCAAACATAACCCAAAAGCATGGAATTTTTAACGCTCAATTCTCAGTTCAAACAATCAAAGATTAAGGTTTTCGGCAACTAGACGGACCACCGCATATTATATCGGCCTATTAGGGTAAAGGTCAGTCTGTTGGACGCAGAGGTTGCGGGTTTAACTCGCGGTCGGGTCGCTCGTGCTGTCTCGTAGTTACTACTCAGACGGGCGACTGTCTCCAGACAGGTAAACCATCTTGGTAGGCGGTATATAATCAACCACGAAGCTCTACTCAGCCTTTCATCCTTCCGGGGTAAGTAAATGGAGTACCGACCTGCTTAGCTGAGATTAACACAGGGCGCGTTCACCTGTGTCGAATAACAGGTGTGATCTCATATGGCAGGTGACGCTCCGTAGATTTGTGATGCGTTACCATGTAGAGCTGTAGGCGACCCTTAACCTTCAACTTGGCGTCTACGAGATCTGTAGTTACTGACCGACGATGGTGCCTTGGAAGGTGCGAAGCAGACGGCGAGAGGTGACGTCGCGCAGTGCGCCCACCTCGATCAGCGACTGACTGTTGAACAACTTCAACTGTCGACCTGCCAACAATCATACAGACCTACCAGTCTATCCGCGCTGAACGCGCGTAGTTATTATCAAACTTACAACAAAAACGAAGCCAGACACCAGAACATTTGGGACATTATTATGAAACGCACAAAGTTTGGAGCTGGCAAAGTCTGAAAGGCTGGCTGATGAATTAATACATTAAAACAAAGACTGATTTAGGGTCGCGAATGCAGAAAAGACTGAAGTATCCAGAAATCTATTGGTTTTTAGCCTATTCAGTCTGAGCGCTGCAAAGAATTTGAGGTAGAAAATTGTTTCCAAAGACCTAGGTTTTACGTTTCTGGAAAAAACGTTGAAAAACTCAAAAGTTTGATTTTAGGTTTTTACGTATTTGTATTTGTTGTACAATTTATAAAAATAGAAATAGAGAGCAAAGCCCAACGTGAGGCCGTCCGGCGCCGTAAGTCCGACTACGGAAAAGTTTGGGGGTTAAAATTCCCCTCGCCGCAAAGTCACGTGGCCCGAACTCCTACGTTAGCATACACAGAACGCGCGTTATCGACTTAGGGTGGGTCACTATGAGCCCCTATAACTTTTTTGTTACAGAACCAAAGTTTACCAAATTTTTTGCCCAACGCGAGAGAGATGGCAGTCGATCAAGTTTGTTTTTGATTGTCGATAACTTGATCTCTTCCGGAAATATTAGCAGTCAAAGTGTATAGTCGCACAGTCAATTTTGAGTGGGTCGAAATACGCCAAAAGAACTTTGCCGCTAGTGGACCAAAGTTTAACAAATTTTTTTTGCCCAACGAAAAAAATGGCAGTCAATCAAGTTTGTTTCCGTTTGCTGATATTTTGATCCATTTCGCAGATATTCGCAGCCAAAATCTTAAGTTGTCTAAAATCGCGCGCACTGTCGATTTTGGGTGGGTACACATAGGCCAACGGAACTTTGCTGTTAATGGACGAAAGTTTATTAATTTTTTGTTCAACTTGGAAGGGATAGCTGTCGATAAAACTGGTTTGAGATTATCGATATCTGGACGCTTTACAGAGATATTTGTGGTCAAAGACGAAAGTTGTATGAAATTGCGTCGAGTTTTGGACGTTTTTTGCTCTCCCAAATTTTAAGAAAACGGAACCCCGAAAAGTTGTACTGAAATTTTTAACCCCACTTTGTGATACGTCACGCGATAAAGTTTCGCCCCTTTCCCACAAAGTTATTGAAGCCCGAACGTTTAAGTTTAAGCCAATTTTTGACCCCACCCCCTTTCGTAAAAAATGTTGGGGGAACCCCCGTCGCCGTTGGGACGTAAACTAGCAAACCTTAGTCATTCCATAGCGCGTGTAAAAATTTCGGAACGCAGCACCCCTCAGGGGCCGAAATATAGTCTTCCAAAAAAGTAGATTTGGTGAGGATGATTGCACTTCGAAATCTGCTACTGGTTTGTAGAGACGACGACCCGCAGCGTTCACCCTGTATCCAGCAAACACATCATCAGTCTCATCAATATCTCAAATTTTTGGCCCAACGCGAAAAGAAAGTACGCAGTCGATAAATTAGTTTTCCTTTTTTGAATATCTCTATCCGTTCCGAAGATATTCGCGCTCAAAGTAAGAAGG
>Ga0209454_1000772_pt1 | contig 17829 bp, 14 predicted proteins | sample WorMetHERISLAND1_2_FD_187400 | JGI IMG/M metagenome (GOLD analysis project Ga0209454, IMG submission 187400) | Marine gutless worms symbiont microbial communities from Max Planck institute for Marine Microbiology, Germany - Olavius geniculatus... | ecosystem: Host-associated > Annelida >... | reverse complement strand
GTATTTTACCATTGCTGGTCAGTCTTTCGTGAAAACGGTTGCAGATCACCATGCTCATGCTGCCTATCACAACATGCACTAGTGACGAGCTTTTTAGTCGTATCAACATCAATGACTTTAAAAGACCCTGAACTTCCAAAATAAGGGGTTTTATTGATTTTTGCAATCTTCGGCTGCAGCGCACACTCCAAGAATGAACTGCGACGAAATGACTGGAGATAGACTGACAGTTTGCGAACAGGAACTGCTATAGGCTTTCGCGCGCCTCGATCGTGAGCGTTAGCTAAAATTACTTGTTTTACATTTATTGGCATTTCCATAGGCTATTGCTTTTACGTTTGCGTTGCAAGAACGGATGCATAAAATTATTGTTAGTTGCACGACACAAAATTAGTGCAACAGATATAAAGTCCTCTTCTTTTCTATGACACGAGTCTAGCGGACTACGTATTTTTGTGTCTCTACGCGCAGGGCGGACGGCCGGACTGACGTGGGCACAGCTATTCGGCGCCGTGGAGAAGGTTCGTTCAACGTACGACTTCGACGACTACCTGTCACTCAGACTACGCTCGAGGAAATCTTCATCAACTTTGCCCGGCTGCAGCGCGACCCACAGCAGATAAAGTTAAAGACATGCCCCTGCTGCTGACGATGCTGGGCTACAACGCTTCCGAGCTGACTGAAAATGACAAATAATCGTCAGAATTTTTCGACATGAAATTGCAGTATCGAAAGATATAGGCCTAGTATCAAAAGAGATTGCATTACAATGCAGTGTGCAGTTTTTAAAGAACGTAAAAACACAAGCCAGAGTAGTAGCCTATATAATGACATATAGCAGGAAATGCTTGACTGGAAATAACTAGTGTAACTTCATACTTTCGATCCAGTTAAATTGCAAGACGCAAATCACAAATTTACACCATATATAGTCAAACAGGTTTTGTGTCCTGCAATTTCATGTCTTGCATTTTGGTATCCGTCATTTGTTTGTTGCTACTATGTACTATTTGCTATAATAGCCTGCCAAACCGCAGTTTAAATATTTTCGGTACTGTGTTAACGTGTGGTAGCTATTGTAGTTTAACAGATTTATGTTAAGGGTCAAAGTCATTTAGTACTCACCAGCTATCATATAAAATACTCAGTAACTCTCTACAGGGTGGTTCAAAAACGTGGCACTTTACTTTTTTGCATATCTTTGCCAATTATTGACTGATTTTCAAAATTCTTTCACTGGCACACTCTGAGGACAACTTGCAATGATGTGGTTATTATATATTCCATCACACCATAAATGCGTCTTCACACTACCTTGTGAAATATGAATGAAATAAGAATGTATAACGCTAATAACAAACAAACATTTTGGTAAATAAACAAAAAAACATTTCAGACCAACATTGTGGTTAATGGTCTGTATGACACTTAACTGTGTGAGTCTAACACAGCTTGGTGTCATATGAATCACTTACCACAATGTTGGTCTGATGGGTTTTTTTCATTTAACTAAATGTTTGTTAATATTGTTAGTTTTTTTCTTACATTTATATTTCACAAGGTAGTATAGAGACGCAATTATGGTGTAGTGGAATATATAATAACCGTGTTATTGAAAATTGTCTGCAAAGTGTGCCGGTGAAAAAATATGAAAATCGGTCAATAATTAGCGAAGATATAGGCAAAAGTAAAGTGCCACGTTTTTATGGACCACGGTGTATAATAACTTTCTCTTAACCTTATTTTTTTGCTGCGCATCAAAACGAGGTCTGAATCTCACTTTGACGTCGTCAGCGCCCCTCTGAACAATGCCAGTAAGGGCTTGAAGCCAGAACGTTTTTATCAGTGTGAGAGTTTCGATCTGCAGGTTACCATAGCTGATTGTCGTGCATTCAGCGTGGTACATAAAGGTGTGTCCTAAGCGACTGAAATGAATTGGACTGCAGCTTTCATTTCAGTTTATTTCATTTTGTCGCTTTGAACACACCTTAAGTATTAGTGTTGTCTTGGTTTCCATTGTGTGCTGTTAGCCTATTCCTATTTCGTTGTTGTGGTGTTTTTAACTTTCTATACTGCAATGAAATTTTCTGTATTAAATGCAGATTTTAGCAATCTAAGTTTTGGCGCCTTAGGTTCAAGAAGTCCTCCGTACTTGGGCGTCAAATTTTGATGCCCTTTCAAAATGTGCGATTTCAGCTAATATATACATCTTTATTCACCATGAGAGGTAGCACACAAATACAAGATAAAAAAAGCTTTACTAATTACAGTTGATACATTTCATATATAGCTGAATAGTTCGTACTTTCACACAGAACATAATAGGCCTACCGACAGCGACACGCATCGAGAGCAACATATGACAAACCCTTTTTACTAAGTATTTCTCGTACCTTTTGAGCAACAACTCACTTGGGAGTCTAAAGTCAGAGTAACTTAAACATGCATTAATTATTACCATGTTCGAAGTGCAGAACAGTTTCATTAAAAAATTATTATTAATATCCACTAATTTAAAAACGTGAAAACGATTGTAGATAGACAGCAGTTGCGTGATGTGCACTCGCGTAGAGATTGCAGATAGACACAGACTTGCTGCTTATTCTAATAAGCACTGCTGACGAGCTTTCTGGAAATACCAGCTACGAACATTGATGACCTTGAACGAGCTTGAATTCCAAAAAAACGAATTGTAATAATTTTATTCGTGATTTTAGGCTGCGATGCATATTTCAACAGTGAATTGCGCTGGCATTACTAAAGACAGACTAAGACAACCAGCACACGAAGTTTTCAACGTGAAACGTAGATTTTAACCATCTGAGTTCTAGGCTTAAGGAGTCCACCAGAGGTAGACGTCAAAATTTGAGTCTTCTTTTAAAATGCATTATTATTTTAGTGCACGCTGCACTCTAATTGCCGTGGTGGCAGCACCGATGCTGTCACGCGTCATTTGGGCTTTGCTCAGGTTACTTGTTTGTCTTACGCTAACAGACCAATAGTCTAGGGGGGAGATGCGAGGCTGCTTCAGAGTGTTTGGGATCGAAAAGCAGTTTGCATTTTGAGCGCGAATGAACACATCTGCATGGCGATAAGAAATTTGTTTTTTAATGAATATCTGTCATGTCTGTGAACAGCAGCTTGACATTTTTGAAGATCACAGGCGGATTTAGGGGGGGCAAGGGCCATGGCCCCCCAAGATGCCAAAGTCGCTCTTTTTTGCCTTGCATATACAATGCATTATAAAAATTTGTGCAGCAAAACTAATAAAATTTATACTCAATATATGCATTTTTAGAAGGTTTTCATGCCCTAAAAAGCGTTTGCTTCCGGGGCTGCGCCCCGGCGACTGCCCCTACTCAAGAAGTTCACTTTCGTTCTCGGCTTTCGGCCTCAATTTTTGGCGCTTGGGGGCTAGTTTGCCTCTTGTAACTCCAATTTCTGGCTACACCTACGTAAGAGTAAGCAACAAATAAACAATGGTGTAGACGTCAGAGGCGTCTACACCATGCAAATGTTTCAAGAAAAAAATAGAGGGGAGGTTTTTTGGGAAATTAAGAGGGAAGTTGAATATTATTATTGTTCTGCATTTTTGATATATTTATGACATCTTGCAAGCAGAAGTGTTCTATGATGCTTAGAACGCACAAAATTCGTTTTTCGCCGGGCCTATGCCCCGGACCCCGCTTGGGGAGCTCACGACGCTCCTCCAGACCTCTAGTCAGCTAGGGAGGGGGATACCTCTCTTCATTCCCCATCCCGTCGACGCCTGCAGCGCCTCACCTTGAATTAGAGGAAAACTTGCTCCAAGGACTTAGAAGAATAGACACCCTTGAGTAACGCTCTTTGTCGCATGCAAGTCAATCTCCATGGCAGTCCTTGTATTCCAGGTGTATTTCTATACTGTTTTGGTCATTAAAAAGCGAAATTAAACACCTAGAGTCCACGAAAATACGCCATTTTGACCCCAGTCTCAAATTTTTTTGGGGGGGGCTGCACTGCCCAGACCCCTTTCCCTGTGGAGAGGGGAACACCCCTCCCCACACTCCACCCTTCTTGGCGCCTTCGGCGCCTCACTCGGCTCGCGCCTTCGGCGCTCGACCTTGCCCCTCCCCCAACTTCAACTCCTGGATCCGCCTATGTTGAAGACATGCTATTTGTGATTTAATGTTAAGCTTGCACTCGATGAATCTAATGATAGACACATTCTGTAATAACATGCACACGCTAAAAATAACCAATGCGATAGGAATAGGACCAGTACCAGGCATTGCGCTAAATAGCCTATTATCGTGGTTGAGCAGCGGTAGGAATCTGCAATAACTATGATCATTATGCTGTCTACACTCTACAGTCTGTAGCCTATTTAGTAAAATTAAAATTTAGATAGTCTAATACTGTTTAATGCACTAAAGATTTAATACTCGTTACACGAAATTTTCTGGGTTTCCGTTTCGCTATTTTGATTCTGTACGTATGATGTTAGGCCTAAATCTGCAAGGTTGGCCTATTTAACGACCTGACAGCAGGCCTAGGCTATGTTCTAGGCCTATAGGCCCTATGCAGTAAAAACGGCTAAGGGGTCCTTCTTTAGTTTAAAACTTGTATTTTTACGCGCGAAAGCAGCTACTGCTTTCAGCGCGTCTTAGCCATCGCAATTCTGTCTATCCGTCCGTCCGTCCGTCCGTCACACGGGCGGATCAGTCAAAAACGGTGCAAGCTAGAATTACCAAATCTTCACCGTCGGCTGGCCGGAAGACTCTAGTTTCAGGAACCGCAAAGCTTTCCATAAACTCGAAGGGGGTCACCCCAAACGAGGGCGCTAAATGTGAGGGGGTGGGCAAAATTTGCGATTTTTGGCCACTAAGTCGCTGTATCTCAGTAACGGTGCGAGATAGGGCCTAGGTTACTATTAATCACTAATAGGAAGTCGTACACTGGCTCTCGATAGCCACCGATTTCAATGACCTTGGATAACCTTGAACGCTGAAATAAAGGTTTTTATGGATTTGTTTGGCGATTTTGGGCTGCAAGACACTTTTTAAGAGCGAATTGCGCTGAAACCAACTGAGATAGACATAGACAAGCTGCGTATGAAATTTTTAGCATTAAACGTAGATTTCGACGGTCTAAGTCTCAATTTTCTAGGTTTAAGGAAACCTGCGCACGAGGGCATCAAAGAGCGGTACCCCGTAAAAGTCGTTATTTTACCGTTGTTGGCCAGTTTTTCGTGAAAACAGCTGGAGATAGACTGACAGTTTGCGAACAGGAACTGCCATAGGCTTTCGCGCGTCTCGTGAGCTTTAGCTCAAATTTCTTGTAAAACGACGTGGTTCTCCCAAGCCGTTCCCGGGCGCCTCTGGTTTTACTCAAAATCTGTATTCCTCAGCGAATGTAATCAACTATATTGGCAACTGTCTCAGGGTGGAGAAAGCGGCAGGCCAAATTTTGTAATTTCTTACTGATTTAATGTGTCGCCCTAATATCGCACTGCCTGCAATCAGTGGCTAATTCTGTTCACAAAAAAACTGCAGTGGGGCCGGGCGTAGGGATGCCATTGTTTCCAGGGTGTGGAAAGCGTTTCTTCACTATTTTGTTCTACTGAAACAGTGTATTATAGCGCAACCATTTTAGCGTACGTTTACTTTTATGCATATTTCAGTTTTAACATAAAGTGCAAGTCAGTAATGGTAGCAGTCTTTCTGGTGCAAGACAACAGTCGAGTTGAGAGTTGAACTGAGTTGAGTCGATGTCGTAGCCATAAATGTTCATGCCAGCGAGTTCCAGCAATTTCTTGTTAGTTTTTTTTATTGGACCGACCGTTAAACTGTAAGCTTTCAGGTGTCTGTCTGTCGTCTGTCTGTTACGGATATATTGTAGCTAAACGGTAAGCCTTACTGGAAAAATTATTACACAAGTGATTAGCCTGATGCTATGGCTCTTCGTTTGCAAAATTTCAGCGATCCAATGCAAGAAGGAAACATTTTTAAATTTAGAGTTGAAGAAAGTGGAGTAGGAAAAATGCGCGTTTTCAACGTTTTCACTGGCCGTATCTCAGAAACCGTGAGAGGGCCAAGGTTCCTGTTAATCACTAATAGGAAGTCGCATAAACTGTTTCACACGACACGAAAATCATTGTATTTTGATGAACTTAAAGGGTTATTACACACGTTGTTGTACCAATCGTGAGATATTGTGAACGGTAAGCCGTATAGGGGGTCGGCGATGGTACCGTTGCTAAGGCGATGAAGACAGACTGTCAGTAGTAACCAAAAACCACGTGTCTATCTGCAGCGGTTTGATCGCAATTTCGAATGCAAAGTTGCTGCCTGCAGCTATTACCAGTTACCGTATCGTATCCTAGCGTTAATTGTAGCGTTCGATATATTAGCGTCACCATAGCGTGTATAGCACTGTAGTCACTCTGATCTGGGAAATCGCGGCGGATGTCGGACGCTTGCCTTCGGGTGTATGCAGTACGGTCGGCCTACCTTAGCTACAGCTAGGCTTTTTGTGACTACTTGGCTACGCCCCTGAGTGCAGTGACGGCGATGGATCATTTCTGAGCTCGTCGGTTGGACAGTGATGCCGGCGTGGCGTTAGCGTTGTCAGTAGCGGCAGCAGCTTGTCGTCGACGTTTGACGCCGGCAGCGGCAGCACCTGGGTGGTCTGGTCGACGTGCAGGGGCATGGTGAGGTCCAAGCTGACGCTTGTCTGGTCCATAGTTCTCCCACAGTCCGGCCAGTGTCTCGGCGGCGGCCAGCTCGCCGACGTTGGTCGCCATCAGACGCACGATAAGCAGTCCATCACGGCGCAAGTAGTTCTCGACGATAGAGACAGAGATAGACGGGGAGACAGAGAGGGAGAGAGACAGACTGACAGAGAACAATGAGAGAGAGCAGGCAGGTAGTTCTCGACGAACTTGGTCATCGTCGTTTTGGCGTGGTACGGCGCCGTCAGCGAGCCGCCGCCGCCGCTGTCACAGCCGCCGCCACTACCATAACTACCACCTGTACCACCAGCACTACCACTTCTATTTGTATCACAGCCGCCGCCACCACCATAACTACCACCTGTACCACCAGCACCACCGCTTCTATCTGTATCACAGCCGCCGCCGCTTGGTGTAGCCTGAAAGTCGCGAAGTCGCCGGCGCACGAACTTGATTTGTGTCGGCCAGAACATGAAGCTGGCTGCTGACAGGACGAGGTCGGCGGCCGTGACTGCCGCGACGAGCACCAGCCAGAACCAGACGATGACGAATATCTTCTCGTTGAACAAGTTGATTGTCAACGCACACTGCACGATGTAGTCGTGAACACGCGACTGGTGATGAATCTGTGGCGTACAGCATTCAGATCGAGCGCTGCGCAGATCAGCAGTCCATGAAAAGGCCGACGATACGCGGTCTGCTGTGACAATGCCCACCCCTAAATTTTGGGCTGTAGGGAAATTTTCTTGTCGGAAAATTGTTTTTCCATAAACGCAAAATTTGGGGCTAAGAGGCCCCTGTTTTGGGAGGACGGAACTTGGGGACGAAATTAAAATTTTTAGCACCCATAATCTGTCGGAAAGTTGCAGCTGTCTGTTGGAAAATCGAAACTTTTACTTTTTTAACCCATGCACGACGCCGCTGTAAAAGTCGAACGAATAACGTGTTTTTTTCAAACTTGGTTTTCCAAACTATAAAACGGATGACTGACATATATTGGGCCGGTACTGTAGGCAGTCGCAGTGTCCAATAGACCTATTGAAATGAAACGGTCGGATAACCTGAAAGGCGCAGAGAGTGACGCGCGGAAAACTGTCGCCGAAGTTCCACGTGTAGCCGTGAAGTGCTCGGCGTATGGCGCGCACACCGAACCCCGCATAGTCAAAGCCGAGCCAGTACTCGAGCAGGAACAGCTGGGCGACGGCATTGCCAAGGTACGCCAGCTTGACGAGCAAGTAGGTGACTGTTAGGTAGTTACCCTGGCGCTTGCCACCGATTAGACAGCAGTAGCGCGACAACGTCGCCATAGGACGACTGCAGCAGTTGTTGCTTCGCTGACGCTGCGTCAACAGGTAGCGGTCGATCTGCAACAAAAACAACGAACAGAGTAATCTGGCAAGAGGCGTAATCTCTCCTCGTTTGTATTCGCCAGGCGGCAGCACCCATCTAACACCGTGTCATTGGATCCACAGGAGTACCTTCCAATGTGACAGGCAGACGACAGACTGACCACGCTACGGAGAAATGCGTCGAACAGGCGGAATCACTTGCTACGGAGCGTCTTCTACCTTGTGTGATGCTCAGACCAGCACTCGATTTACCTACACCGGAAAGATGGAGGGCTGAGTTGGCCTGGGTGGTTCGACATACACTGTGTCTCAAAAAAACATCCCCGACATTTTCCACTGTAACTTGAAAACCAATTATCAGATTTTGACAATTTTTGGTCGGTACAAATATTCCTGACACAACTGGCCATCAAAAAACCATTTAGTTTCCCACCTCACCCAACGTTTGTTTCTGCACTGCCTGGGGAAAGCACAACGAGCGAAATATCACTTTTTTATCTAATGCGATATGATTGCTTAATTAACATAACGCATAAAAACATTTTGTTCACATTTTTGACACTGTGCCTGACATTTCATTCGGTTGTCCATTTTTCAACTGCCTGCAGTAAAATTGCTTGAAGTGCTGGCCCACTATGCAAACACAGGCAAGGAGACGCTTTCTCAATTCATTGACAGCAGTATCGATAATGTTCTGCTCCAGACCAATCCAGGCTCTACCAGTCGCTTCTTGACTTCGCAAACATTCCTAAACTTTATCTGGTAGACACACTGCTGCAAGACAGTCAAACCTTGTAATAGACCTGCCGTTGGGGCCCACAAATCAGGATAGATGGAATTTATCGACTTTTTTTCATTAACTTTAACACGTATTACGCTTGGTCTGCTTTCCCCAGGTAGTGCAAAAACAGACATTAAGTGAGGTGGAAACTAAAACACTTATTTAATAGCCAGTTGTGTCGGAAATATTTCTGCCAAATGTCATTAAAATCTGCTAATCTTTATTCAAGGTACGATCGATAATGTCGGGGATGTTTTTTTCAGGTTTTCTGTTTATTTTAACACATTTCGCTTGATCTGCTTTCCCTAGGTAGTGCAGAAGCATACATTAGGTGAGATGGGAAACTGAACAGTCATTTGATGGCAAGTTGTGTCCGGAATACCAAAAATTATTAAAATCTGATAATTGGTTTTCAAGTTACAGTCGAAAATGTCGGGAATGTTTTTTTGAGACACAGTGTATATTGAGATGGTTTATTTGACTGTATACAGTTACCTATCGAAGTAGTAACCACTTGGTAGCGACCCGACCGGGAGTAAAATCCACGACCTCTTGATCTACGCCCTATCGTGATGCTACCAAGCCACTTTGTGCCGTGGTAGCGCGTGTGAATAAAAGCGCGCAGACCTGATTGACGACATATCGCACGGTGCGTTCACGTAGCTCGGCGTATCCGGCCTCCTGTCCGGCAGCCGCGGAGACCATCAGTGCAGACACGTCGACGCCGCTGCGTCGACTGAGGAAGCGCCACAGCAGCGCGGGAACCAGCGACATGGCGGACATGACCAGCAGCATGATGGGAACCCACTGGTAATAGCAGACGATTTGGCGCGTCTTCCACGCCTCGTCCTTCACGTCCGGTATTCGCTCCTATAGACCACACACCGCCAAACGACACAAACAATGCGGTTAAGTGGCGTAAAGTCCAAATTCCATTACGCCGATTTTGCGACAAATCATGAAAGTCGGCAATACAAATCTCTCGAACAGGTAAACCATCTCGGTATATATCCAACCATCCAGGTTAACTCAACCTTTTATCCTTCCACAGTAGGTAAATTTGCACTTGAAGCGGCGATCACTGTGCTGAAGTCTAAGGATCATCAGTTTATTTCGAAGAGTTTTGAAAATCGGTTAATATTTGACGAAGTTGTACATGTCAGCGGCGGTTAAAAAGTAGGCGTCATAGAAAGTTGCATTTTTCCGACAGACACTACACATTTTCGACAGAATTTCGACAGAGAGTTGCCACTTTCTGACAGAGGAAAGTATGAGTGCTCAAAATTTTAATTTCCCCCAAAATGAGGGTTTGCAGCCCCAAAATTTGTATTTTTGGACGAAAGTTGTCCGACAAGAAAAAGATTTTTCGACGTTTTGTTCGACAGCCAGAAAATACGGTAAGCAAAATTGCCCCGTGCCATGACGCCACTGACATCTGTTAGTTTGTTATGATTAGTAAAGTATAGGTTTACGCACGGGCAGCGGCACGTAGAAGGTGTTTGATATCCAGCAGACGTTGTTCGTGTACTGTCGCTGGCCGTCGGTGAAGTAGGTCGGGCACCAGCATGAGATCGGCTCACCGACGAACTGCTTGGTGGTGACCATCATGGCGAATGCGGCCAGCAGTGTGCTGGTGTATCGACGCGTCAGTCGTTCCGTCAGTCCGTCGTCCTCGGTGCTCGCTCCGTGCCCGCCCCACTTGGACTCCTTGACACTCACTAACAGCCGCAGCAGACGGTCCATTTCCCTGCCGACTAGTCACACATACGGTACCTGAACTGCAAACTTTGTGTCGTACAGAACAAAAACAAACATCTCGAGTCGAAACATGGCATGGATAATGGCTTATACATGTAAACTAGTTGTTACCTATAGACACATTTTAACTGTTGCTGGCATGAGAGTGTTAAACCGTTACGATATTTCTGCTGCAAGTGTAACCTACCAGTGTCATACGGTCATAGGCTTACCAGAATGATCAAACGAAATTACTGCAGTTCTGGAAAACTATGCACTACTATGGTAGTGATCCGATATTGTATTTTTGTCACGTGTGATGTTGGATGGTTCAACTGCTGCTAGAGAGTAACGCCAGAACTGCCTAAAATAGCGTAAAAATGAAACCCCATACCAGTTTTAGTTTTTACGCGCGGAAACAACTAGACTGCTTTAGCGCGTCTTAGCCATTGCAATTCTGTCTGTCCGTCTGTCTGTCTGTCCGATCGTCACACGGGTGGATCAGTCAAAAACGGTGCAAGCTAGGATCACAAAATTTTCACCGTCAGCTGCCTGAAGGACTCTAGTTTTAAGAACCGTACAACTTTTCCATAAATCCGTAAATGGTCACCCCGAACGAAGGCGCTAAATGAGAAGGGAATAGGCAAAATTTGCGATTTTTAGCCAGTAGGGGGCTTCGCCCCTCTGACCCCATGACCAGGGGCTCTGCCCCTGGACCCCGCTGGGGGCTCTGCCCCATGCAGATCCCTGTTATAGGCTTGCGCTACCGTGCTCGAAATGGGGCTGTGCCCCCAGATTTTGCGGGCTAGAACCACCACTGAATAGCCTAGGTTACTATTAATCACTAATAGGAAGCGGTACACTGGCTTTCGATTGCCGCCGAATTCAATGACTTCGGATGACCTTGAACGCCAAAATAAGGGTTTTATGGACTTTTTGGCGATTTCCGGCTGCGAGACATGTTTTAAGAGCGAATTGCGCCAAAATCAATTGAGATAGGCATGGACAAACTGCGTACGAAATTTTCAGCATTGAACGTAGATTTCGATGATCCAAGTCTCGATTTTCTAGGTTTAAGGAAACCTGCGCACGAGGGCATCAAAGATCGGTATTCCAGTAAAAGTCGTTATTTTACTGATGTTGGCCAGTCTTTCGTGACAACGGTTGCAGATAGGCACGGGCATGCTGCCTATCACAACAAGCACTAGTGACAAGCTTTTCAGTCGTATCAACATCGATGACTTTGAAAGACCCTGAACTTCCAAAACAAGGGGTTTTCATTGATTTTTTGCGATCTTCGGCTGAAGTACACACTCTAAGAATAAACTGCGATACATGGCTGGAGATAGACTGACAGTTTGCAAACAAGAACTGCTATAGGCTTTCGCGCGTTTCGTGAGCATTAGTTCAAATTTCTTGTACATACCTCGCAAGGCCAGGCGTAAGTGGCAAATCACACACACACGCGATAGGTCTATATTAAAATCGTAAAAAAATAATAGCGGGCCTAGACGTCGACGTACTGTATAGACCGAGCAGATTTCTTTTTTCTTTATAAAGACAGTTCTTACTTATTATTTCGATCACAGTTGCGCCGTACAAATTGCGACGTCGTGGTAGTTAACGCGCTATCACAGACTGTCTGCTGCAGCACTGTACGACGTCATTGCTCTGCGCGCCTGCATTATGAATGCTGAGTTGCAATGTCGTTGCATTCTTCACTGTGCAGCTTTATTGTTTCTTCATGTCGTGTTCTTTTGCATCCACTATATAGTGCAATAGTGTATTAGTCTTTTTATCAAAAAAACGTCATGTCCTACTCTCGCTTTCGACGCTTCGTCGTCCTAATCACGCCGTTCTTGCCGGAAGCTCGACAACACGCCGACGGCCGATTTAACTATAATTTACACCAGACATACATGTAGGCCTACACATGCATCAAAAAATGTCATGATTATAATAAATCTACAGTTTATTTTTGTCCAAAAAACTGATTCTCTTGCAATAGGCCTAGACTTACTACGTGAGTTTTGTAGGAACAATATTTATAGGGAGTTGTGCGCTTGCTCCTTTTTAAAAGTAAAGAGAATTCCATTAAAAAGATAACAAGAAGCCCAGTTATCGTACTGGTTTTCAGTAACCTTTAAGGTCATCCAAGGACGATGATTTTCATGTCATTTGAAAGCCAATATGCGACTTTCTATCAACGATCAATAGCAATTTAGCTCCTATCTCGCACCGTTTTGCCACAATAGCGCGTAATGGGCTTCAAGGTCATCCAAATTCAATGATTTTCATCTAATCTGACAGGGCGTATGCTACTTCCTATTAGAGATTAATGGTAACCTGAGCTGTATTTCTCACCGTTTGAAGCATTCCATTCCATAGTGAGTTATGACTCTTCAAGGTCATCCAAGGTCAATGATTTATATATCACTTGAAAGCCAGTATGCGACTTCCTATTAGTAATCAGTAGTAACATAGGCCCTATCTTGCACAGTACATTCGTGACGGACAGACAGACGGACAACCATAGCAACAGCTCAACCGTTACTTAAGTATGGTCGACTACAAATAAACTTAATCACAAGAAAAATATTTTCCAAGTAGTTTAGCTGTACGTACACTTTTACTTACTTTTCCGTGTTCGTTTACTGAATCCGACAAAAAGTATTTTGTAGCTAAACGTCTAAAACACGTCGTGCAATTTACCTCAAGTCGCTCTACATGGTTAAATTTAACCACAAATAGGCTACATGTATGCAGCAACGTTGCAATGACAAGTAACTCTCCTCAAATTGCAAATTATATAGTAGCCTTTATCTACGGGCCTGATTTTGTGGTATTTTACGGCGCGAATGCATCGCTAACAAAATTAAGTAATCAGATGTTTTGTCTCCGTGCAGTCGTACGCTACGTTTCATCGGGCCCATCATTCGGATCCCCAGAGTTTACGCAACTCGTTACCATCCTATTGACTCGCACGCGTCCATACGTCGAGAAGTCGTTGTCGTCTAATTGCCTGTGTACTGAGCTGAGGCTGATGCTAAAACCTATGCGTCGGCGTCAGATCATTGCGTCCGATGGCACTAACGCATCTCTATAGTGCTGTCGTATATGCAGTCGCGCATGAATCGCATTTCCTCGCTGGCAAACAGGCAGAAATGGATGACTCTTGAAAAAAACTTGCACGCATCAGAATAAGTGAGAAAACCATATGGACAACAATTAAGAAGGTTTGTAAGAAGTCAGCTGTTTGACATCGTCAAAAATTGGCCTAAAATCACCGACAGATTCAGCAGTAGCTCAAATTTACAACTAATCAATAAAAAAACTATCATAAAAACATGCAACGTAACTCGTTTACGCAGTGTCACATAGGCCTAAGTCGTGTAAAAGATTGAAAACAAAATAAAAATCGATAATCTTATTTGATATATAAAGCGTACAGTAGCCTAATAAACGTTTATTGCGTATGGTGTAAATGTGGAATGATTGTGCGATATATGCGTGATATACGCTAGCTAGGGACGACAAGATTGCAACAGAATGTCGCCACAATATATATGCCTACAGAAATGATTTTGTTGAGCCACTATGTCGCACGAGCAAATCATACGCTATACAAACCTTGGAGCAAATGTTCCATCACAAAAGTAGGGAGGAAGTCGGTATAGGCTACTTTAGGACCTTGTAAGAGCAACGACTCAATCGTCAAAACATCATTTTAAAGGCGCTCAAGCACAATTTAGCAGCTTGATTCCAAATGCGTTTTTGGGCCCACGTTGCCTCAAAATCGACATCGGCTGAAGCTTCGCCCCACACCTCACTGTGGAGCTTACGGCGCTGACCTTTAACTGGAGTTTAACTGCGTTAAGCCAATACGTCCGTGATAGGATCGTTACATAAAGATGGCACCGTAACATACGCAGAGGCCTTAACTGTCGCTGTCGTGTACAATCGCATTTCATCGCGGGCAGTGATAAAGAGACAGACACTCTTGAAAAATACTTGAGAACTCCGAGAAGCGACAAATAAAAAGACGGTTAAGGAAGGGGGGGGAATGCAAGGAAAATATGCGACAGACGTGATCCAATGGCTCAGCGGTAGGGGATAGACGCCTCTAGCAGCAGCAGCAACAGCAGGTCGAGATGACGAGCGCAGTAGGATGTTGTCTAACACCGATATCTACTCGGAGATTGTGCGAGCAACAGATTGGCGGGTACGGACGCGACTGCACAGGTCATCGGGGTCGTCGCATTATTGCTCGCATCAACCAACACTGCATATAGGTAATTGCATCGAGACCGACCATGTAGCTGACCGCACACGCTGAACATCAGCGCATTCTCGGTCATTCTCCCGTCAGCAGCATGCAACTGCACAAAACGGGACTGAGGCGTTTTCGTTGTGATCTACCCAGTGTTGCGATTGAAAAGCGAAGAAAGACGTTTTTGGTCCGCCTTGAAATAGTTGAAAAAGCCTCGACAATGCCTATAGATTGTACAGGCCAGAGCATGTGGCAAAATAAAACATCGTGGTTACAGTCTAGTTTCTGATGTGGCCTAGGCCTAGTTCGCGAGACCTAATACGAACAACGCCAAGACTTTTTTCCAAGACCATAATTTTTTGTTGTTGTTTTAACATCACTGTCAGCTGCTGCTATAATAATGTGCGTAAATCGTGTCGTCGAAGGTTAATACACAAAGTTTCGAATGCAATTAGCGTGGGGCAGACGTCAACAGTCGTCTGTGCGTGATCTCGGGGGACATACGACGCACGCGACTAATTCGGCAATTAGCAATTCCCGGCACGCTACGCGGGTCGACGTACGCGCATACAGAGAGCACACGTCACGCAACTAACGCGACGTACGTGTCGCGTTTCGGTCTGCAGATTCACCTTCAGCTTTGGGCGTCTGATGCCGAGACCTTTTGTCAGAGAGGAACAATGGTAAATCTACGCAATCTATTCAGCAGCCAAAAACGAGTTAGTGGCATGTCCTTTTTATGTCCGTCACTTCCAGCGTCGCCGTCTGGTCGGACAAAAATATGTCGGTCCAGTAGCGACATGCGGCCATCCGCCTATTTATGCGTATTCGCTCATTGCCAGTGGCGTCGTGGCAGGAGAAGCATAAATTATAGAATTTAGCCTGTCGGAATTGGCGGAAAATCTTTTCGTCGAAACTTGTGGACGAAAAAGCAAACTTGGGGCTAGAAAACACACATTTTTGTGAAACTTTGGGGCAAAATTTAAACCATGAGCACTCATAATCTTACTTTGTTGAAAATTTGTAGCTGTCTGATCAGAATTGTCGAAAATTCGTAGTATCTGTCGGAAAATTGCAATTTCCTGTCCGCCTACTTTTTCAACCCGCGACGCCGCTAACCGCTGCTGATAAAAAAGCAAGATGCCGGCCTGCGACATGCGGCCGTCCGCCTATCCATGCGCACTCACCCACTGCACTGGGCAACCTTAGCCCCAACCCCGACCTTAGACGGAAATTGAAAACGGCACACCGGCTACTCCTGCCCCGGGAAACGCTCGCGCCTTAGTTCGCCTTTACGTTTTCGACACAAGAGCCCGTACGGCACAAATAGACGAAAAGACAAGACGGTCCGACGGACTGTTGGACAGGGCAAAACCCGTAATGCAGACTACTTATTCAAACGCATTTCGGTGAAATTTTATCTGCGAAAATGCTACCACAAAAGCAACGATTTTTGCCACGCTAGTGGTGTACGAAAGTGTTTGAATTGTAGGAAATATGCTGCAAAGAATGTGTTCATTCCAAAGTTGGTGGCCGAGTCGCTCGACAGCCCTCCCATCGTGGTAAGCATAGTTAGCCACTGCATAGATTAGAACACAATTTGCTTCAATTATAAGGATCACGACGCACTTCGTACAAGACAAGTGAGTTTGACTTGATATATATTACACTGCACTGCAGTTTACAACTAAGCGGTACTGACAATTAAGCATGGATGAACGCCATATGACGCTATACCACACAGGCTAATATGGTACCAGCATAACATACGATGCAACAGTTGATCCACAATTTAACAATTCATATCAAGTTCAACACAACTACAACCAGCAACCTTCATCAGCGGCGTCAATTCAAATTTCATTTTGAGGCAGCGAGAGGGTGACAGCTGACACAAGTGAGTGAGAGAGTAGGGTTTAACATCCGCAGCGACACAGTATAGGTTATTTTGGGGACGGCCTTTACAGGCAATTGCACATACACAATAATAATGGGACAGTAATTTTAAGCTTTACAATAATGAAGCAAAAAGTTTAACCTTTACAGAAAAACCTAATACAAAACATAAAGCACAATAATGACCTAAACCTAAAATGGTAAGAATTCTCCATTATCTTTGTGCATATGTAACAGCAATGGTAGTTCTAATAATCATCTCTGTTATCATCCAGAGTCCGGACGGTCATTAACGTCACAACGCTGTCTATTGGAAAACATAAGACTCACTGATGTGGTACCCTGAAGCTCAAATGGTGTAAAATCGAAGCTTAAGACCAACAACGGATATGAAACTCTTAAGGAGAAGGTATCCCCACCAATTGGAGAGTTCATACTTCATATGGGATCGCTGTAAGCTTCCTCAGTGGGTCTGGGTGGAGCCCCAGCTGCAAACGCATTCTGAGCATAGAAAGCGTCTAAAATTTAGGGATGGGAGGGCAAAGAGATATTCATGCCTCTATATTTTGTTATTGGTGGGGGAAGAGGCAATTGACACTCTCCCTCCTCCGAAATTGACGCCAATGATAATCACTAGTAATCACTTACATTACATGTGCGTGTGTTAGGGCAAACTAGTGAGGGAACAACGACAAATCAGCAATATTCACGGCCATTAGAAGTAAGACAAATGAAGGAACTCTTGTCTACAAATCACAGCTCGTACACAGCACAACGTCGAATCAACAACAATGAACCAGCCTAACAACCGAGATTTCCGACATCATGTTCAGCAAAATCCGACACTGCATAATTCATCACAGAAAATGGAATCTTGTAACAGAACGATCGCTTTAAGACAGCATTATAGCACTGGAGAACGTTCACATTGATTTTGATTTTTCTATACCATTTCGTTTTCAAGTTAAAGATCCCTAGGCGACAGAGAGACAGACAGAGAGACAAACAAACAAAAAGACGGGTGAAACTCATAATACGACCTATTAGCATGGTCGCATAATAACACGAAGCTCATCAATTAAAT
>Ga0209454_1000768_pt1 | contig 17852 bp, 7 predicted proteins | sample WorMetHERISLAND1_2_FD_187400 | JGI IMG/M metagenome (GOLD analysis project Ga0209454, IMG submission 187400) | Marine gutless worms symbiont microbial communities from Max Planck institute for Marine Microbiology, Germany - Olavius geniculatus... | ecosystem: Host-associated > Annelida >... | reverse complement strand
GAAGTGTTCGGTCCTACTTTCGTAAGCATCATAGTCAAGTTGAGCCGGTGGGTGACGTTGCAGTCGCAATATTCACAGTAACTAACGACGCCGCAACAGAAAAAAACACTAAAACACTCACAAACTTGACGACACGACGTCGTACATGATAAACGACGCTACTGCGAAATACCGCTGACAGTGATGTGACCTCTGGGTAAGAGGCGAAACAACAACAGATAAAAAATGTAAGAGATGATATCGCGGGACAAGGGATTTAGGTTTGTACTTGCTATATATCGTAGACTCGTAGTGCTCACTTATGCGACAACCGACATTCGTACGACATTCATTGTCCAAGCAAATAATCCAACTTCGCAGGCAAAAACGTCGTCACAACGACGTCATTGACGGTTGATTTCGCTCGTCGAGTCGCGCGCGAGTCGATGCCGACAGATTGGCGTGAGTCGGCTTGATGTGTCTGTCGGTATGTCTGTCAGCCGAGAGGATATTGATTGCATTAGATCAACGATCTGTTCACTCACTTCTGTCACGCACGACTCAGACCGTCGGCAGTCGCGCCGCTGCTCCGCACTAGAAGTCTAAGTCTATAGCAGTAGTCTAGTAGTAAACTTGCTTCGTCAATACTACGCTAGGCCCAAAAAATCCCGTGCTTCCAGTTGCAGCTAACAAAAAGTAGGAACTGGGGGCGGAATTTTTTCTTTTTATTTCATGACATGTCGTGCAATATTACACAAAAAATACAAACTGAGACACTGAATAGTACCTATGAGAATGGAGTACACTGCAGATATTGCCAGGCTTGCCGCGGATATGAAATTCCCCATTCATGTCCATATCCACAGATTTTCCGTGGATGTCCATGTATAGGCCTACACGGTGTTTCATAAAACGGCACCTTTTTTCTTTTATAACTCAGTCGAATGGTGATCAATTTACATGAAATGTTTACCAGATGTAGCTGAAGAAATACTAATTTAAAATATTTCAACAAAATGTGACCGTTGGTTAAATATTCTTTGCTAGTCGTGATGTAATGCTGACGTCATAACGTGTCGTGATTACAAACTGGCTTTTCGCAGCTTTGATGGCAAAGTTTATCTTGTTCACTGATGAAAAATGTTTATTGTATCAGCATAAAATCAGGCGTCATGCAATCCAAAAACTGAACCATTTCGCAAGCGGTGCGTGCTAGTACACTGTCTTGCTGGAAGGTGTCAAAGTTAAGCTATCCGCACAAGTCAATCAATCACTCAATCAATCAGTATTGCCTTAGTAGCAGAGCTACTTCAAGGTTAGACAGATAATAGAAAAGTTTAGACGATGATGTCCGGATATGACTTTTTGAAAAACCAGGTTTTAAGGTGACGACAAAACATTGTGAGTGACAGAGATGTTATGTCTTCCGGTAAAGTGTTCCAGACACGAAATCCAGCAAGTGTGTGAAAGTGATCGTTTTGGGCATTTTTTTGTGGCTAAAATGGTAAAACTTTAACAGTTTGTTATCAATAAACCAGATAAAGTTCGCCATCGACGCAGAGCTATTCAGCAAGTCTGTCAGCACCGGTTGCGATAAGCCAGTTTGTACTCGCGGCACACTATGACGTCAGAATTACGTCACGACTAGCAAAGAATATTTAACGAATAGCCACATTTTGTTTAAATATTTTGAATTACTATTTCCTTAGCTACATCTGGTAAAATTTTCGTGTAAGTTGATTGTCATTCGACTAAATTATGAAAGAAAGAAAAAGGGTGCCTTTTTATGAAACACCGTGTATATCCATATCCACAGACGCCTATCATGCATACATGTAGCCGTCAAATTTTCACAAAATACATCAGGGCAAATGCGTCTATTCTCCCCAATACAGGATGCAGACATTTACCTCTTTAAGTTGTGCGGAAAAATCAATAAAAGTAAATACTACACGTTTGCACTAAAATATGAGCCTGCATTTCCAAATTCGTGAAAATCTGCATTATTATTGTCCCTGTTTTTGGCCGACCGTCAGATTGAGCCTTAAACACGATGTCGTCTGCCTGTCCGTAACGCGTGTATTGTGGCTAAATGGTACGTCGTAGGAAATCTCGCTAAATAGAGCAACGGCGATTTACTATAGGCTGTTAAAAGTAACCATGTTTCTGTCTGCAGCGATTTGGCTGCAATTTTAAACGCAATGTTTTACCTGCAGCCATCACCCACGTGCGCCGAATTACCGTATTGTATTCTAGCGTTGATTGCAGCATTCGATATAGCAGCGTAACCATAGCGTGTACGGGACTGCAGTCACTCTAGGAAATCGCTTTCTTTCCGCGACCCCAAATCGGAGGCTGGTGAGATATAGGTGGAACGGTCGGTCCACTCCAGCAATGACTGGAATTCTTGTTTTTCAGAACGCAAGTTGTATTTAAGACTATGTACAGGGTGGGCCAAAAAAACCGGACCTGTTTGAGCGTTGATAACTCGGCGATGATTAGCGGTAGTAAAACGTGTGATACGTCAAATGTTTTATAATGCTGTAAAGAATAAACGACAAATTTGCATATTGAAGCATTTGAATATTCTTTGCCTAATCTGCATAAATCTTTATTACCCCTGAAATTAGGCATTTGCCTGCACTCCATGTGCCCCAGTTTATTGAATTCAATGAGGAAAAGTCCAGATTTAAATTTTGTAAATTATTCAGTGTGGGGGCATTGCAACAGATAGCAGGGTCACAAAATTTCAGTAACTGACCAGCTAAAACGTGTGCTAATCGAATGCTGGGCTCAGCTGATCCTGCACACATTGACTCCAGCAATCGATCAGCTGCCTAAAAAACTGATGACGGTTATGAATGCAAAAGCTGGGCAACTGCCTATGTTGAATTTCATTTAAACTCAACGTATGTGTTAATCATTGTTGATATTTCACTGTATGCTGAATGAAAATCAACTTAAATTCATGTGTTACTGCCAATTTAGCATGATTTTAGGGTTGGGACAGATTTGTGTAAATCAGGCAAAGAATATTTAAATGCTGAGACATGCAAGTTGTGCACTTCTTTTGTACACAATTTCGAAACATTTGGCATATTACGTGCCTTTCCATCCACAAACATCACTAAATTATTAAAGCTCAAATATCCTTGTTAAATCCATGTGTTACAGTTAAATTTGGCAGAATTTCGGGGGTGACAAATATTTATGTAAATTAGGCAAAGAATATTTAAGTGCTTTACTATGCAAATCTGTCGTTTTTTCTTTACAGCATTCTAAAACTTTTGACATATCACACGTCTTTCTACCACTAACCATCATTGAGTTATCAACGGTTAAACAGGTCCGGTTTTTTGGCCCACCCTGTACTTACAGGTATAGGTTGTAGTGGACGCTTATGAAGCACATTTGGTTTGTACTTTCTACTATCAATAATAACTTTTGTAATTTTATTACCATTCAATAAAAAAATTTAAAATTAACTTACAAATAGGTAAACCATTTGTTGTTCAAACAAATGTTGAAAAACACTGAAGACTAAGATATGTTACTGCTATAGTGGTAATAAATTAATTTAAAACACTAAAAATTATGTGCTGATGTCATTGATTATTCATTTGACTCAATAACATAAATAAACGAAAAAAAGAATAGTAAGAACGACAGAGAGAGAGAAATATTATATAGAAACAAAGCAAATAACTTTAAGTATTAATTTTAATTAGCAGGTGCGCCAGCATAATATCCATGGACAGGCCTATATCCACAAGATGGCTAAAGTCTGATATCCACATATGGATATATCCATGAATATATCCATGAATATCCATATCCACGACAAGCCTGATTGCAGCATAACAAACTAGATGCAAACAGTTTTTGTCGGTAAAACTTTAAAAGCAACCTAAAATAATTTTGAGGGACAAATAAAAATTTAAGAGACTAGAGCATTTTTGGGACGGACGGAAAGGAAATCGGAAGCACAGAAATTGTTTAGGCCAATTCTCAGCCAGTGTCAGCACCTTTCAGCGGCAGATGTAAAATTATGAACAACAATTTTGCAGAAATCATGAACTGCAGCCACACATTGATATGAAATGTTCAAACAAAAGTGGTGTAAGCGCTATATGCAAAGTACAACGCAAAAGTGGACTACATCGAAAAAAGACTCAATATTATGGACTTACATCACTTCTCTGATGTACCTTTCAAAAATAGACTTATTCTTTTTTCGTTTGGATTTTTCATACTCGGTCAGAAAATGTAGCACATTTCTTAACGTTTTTACTACTTCTTTTGTCAACTTTTAAAGCTTTGTGTGAGATCGCTATAGTTGTTTAACGGAAACAGCTACGTCTTATGCGCAGCTTAGTTTACTAACGGAAAGTTTGCTTTTTGTTTGGTTCTATCGCGCCAACCCAATACGGAGTCCGTTTATCGGACACGCTGTATCGGCAACAGGCAACTGGCAAAAAAACCAAAACCGCAGTCGTTTTTGGGTCCATTCCTTTCGTGATTTATAGGCAGCACTCATGCCGCGACAAGCAGCATCAAAATGATCTTGCTCTTAGTTAGCAGAACTTAGACTATCGGTCGGACAGCAACAGATTAGGCACGACAAGGAATGCCGTCCAGTCACGCCAGCAGCTATCGCAAATCGCACGAATTTTATTGCATCATTTAATGTGGCCGATAGAGAACGCCCGTCTCCGTCCAAGTAGGCCTACTGACGTATAAATAATTCCCGATGCTCGACCACACCTAAAGGACTGTAGGGGCTGCATGTTCGTCTTAATGACCAACAGAACGGCCGATATATCGCAGTCGATGTGCAACAGCATGCAGTGCGGCTTTCTAATTGCGCTAACTTTTTAAGCTTTCTTTCTTTGGTAAAAATGGCGACGTAAGTCAAACAATGTGGAATAGAAAATTGCAATTTTCTGACATACAGCTGCCAATTTCTGACACACGAAATTACGGGTGCTCAAAATTTAACTTTGTCCTTAATTTTGTTCAAATTGGAAATCTTAAAGCCTAATTTTCCATTTTTGGACAAATGTTTTCTGACAAGAAATGATTTTTCGACAATTTTTCGACAGCCTAAAATTTAAGGGGTAGAGACAGTTGTCTACCACAACGCCACTGTTTGATAGGTTTGCTTAGTTTAATTTTTAAACGCATGCCTTCAAATCAAAATGCCATCTTTTTATGCATCTTTACTTCTGTCGCGCATTTGATAGCTTAATCCAGAGTAAATCGGATGCAAAGCAAGCCAAATTTTCTTACGTGAACCGAACGATCACTTTCGCTAACGTGCTGCATGTTTCTTTTATCTCTTTTTACCTAAATATCGACTTCTGCGTCGTTTCAGGGCCCATCTATTTTGCATTGCTCCGGAGCAAGTCGTGGCATACGTTGTCAGCGGTAGGTATGAAGCCGATATTACCGGCCGTCACATAAACGAAGCCCACGACAGAACAGTGTTTGCTGTAAGCAGAGGTGGACGCGCGACGACTCGGCACGTCTTGTCTCGTCGACGCGTCCCGGGAGAGAGTCGTGAAGAAAGTCGACAACATCCTGCGTGCGGCGTGCTGCTATTTCTGCCGCTCACGCAGTGCTGCTGCTGCTGTCGCCGCCGCCGCCGCCGCTGCTGCTGCGGCGGCGGCGGCGGCGGCGGCGGAAGGTCGTTCCGTGTCACGCGTCGTCATCGTCATGGAGCCAGCAGCTAACGTTCCTCGGCTCTGCTGACCGACGGGATGAAACCCCGGCACCGGCCCTCGGTGATAGATGCCGAGTGGCGGCGCCTGGCTGCAGACACTCCAATAAGACGCCATGACTTTCCTCGCTCCGTCGCTCGCTCGGTCATCGATCGCGTCTAAACCACGGCGACCGACCGACCGACCGACCGACCGACGACAATTTGCAGCTGACCGACCGCCAACGACGTTATTACCTGCCGCCGCTACCGCTATAGAATCCTCACCAGCTTCCACCCGCGCGCTACAGCAGCATCCATTGCATCAGTTTTCATTAGAGCTCGCGCCCCGTCGCGTCATCCGCCTGTTATTACCCGTCGTTCTGCGCGCTGCGAGGCGCTAACCCTTCCCAGTGACAGCGATTGCCGGACGATACTTATGAGAAGCAATCAGGACAAACGACACGACACCATGCACGAAACATCACGCGCGCACGTACACACGCACACAGAGTTGGCGAGAGGAAAAAAGAGACAGAACGATACAACGAGACACACGGACAGACAACGACTGAAACGGAGAAATAATAGTGTCACGCAGCCTCATGTAAATCGTGAAAGTCTGCTGGCAAACCCCATACGGGTCCTTTTTTGAAATTTATAAACCGGACAAAGCCCTTTATAAAAATACCGTTCGTAAAAGGCAAAGTGAAGAAAGAAAATATTACTCCAATGAGTTACATGAAGCTCTTATTAAAAAACAAGGCTCTTCTTTTTGGAAGTGTTGGAAGTCCAAATATGAGACCAGTAAAAGTAGTATGGGCCCACGTTGTGTAACGATGTAACAGTAGTAGCAGTAGCAGCGGAACCCTGGCATGACATTTGTAGTCCAGCTTCGTGCACAGCGCACCAGATGTACCTCTATCTGTGTGTGGTCGCATTCAGTAGGGATTTCAGCGTGGTCGGCGGCGGCGTTAAAACGACTGACAAACGCGTCGTTGAGTGTCGATAATCTAATTGTTGGTCACTGATACCCCGTTTACACGATCGAGGAAACATCGAGAAAACGTCGAGCAAACGTATTCAAAATACACATGCTAATTGCTCGACATTTGTTCGACGTTTGCTCGTTGTTTGCTCGATGAGTGTTCGACTTTTGTTCGACGTTTGCTCGATGTTTGCTAGCATTCATCCAGCTAGCTCGACGAGCTATGGTAATTAGCATGCTAATTAGGAAGGCGGGCGGGTTGTAATTGGAAGCCTATATAACACGTGATCAGCTGCGGGCTAAGCCTAGACTTACATTTGAACCAGGAGCGGGATTCCATCAGGCCTGCTTGAAGTTTGCTCGATGTTTGCTCGATCGTGTAAACGGGGTATGACTGACCGACCGATAGACTGCAGATGAGCGGTTGAGCGGTTCGAAACGAGGTTGATAGAATCGCACGCATGCATACGTTGCGCTGTCATATATCACTCGTTCATTCACGCACGCGATTCAGTCGCCCATCATGATCTGTTGTTTGTGCAACAGAATCAGGAAAAAGCGAACGTAATGAGCGAACGAAATAAATTCAAGTAAAATGAGCTAAAATAAGGCTAAAACTGGACTGCCAGTTTCTTTGGTTTATACAGTTAGTTCAACGCAACTGCAATTAACTAAAATGCATTAACATATAATAATTTAGTTCAGCTTTGTCGCTTTGTACATCCTTTAAACTAATGAATATTAGTCTAAATCTTTACGTCTGCTGTTTACTTTCGAACAGAATCAAACGGGCAAAGAAATACGACGCGAAGTTTTTAGTTGTCCGTGTGAACGAATTCGTCCGACGCTGCAGAAACGCAGTGAGCGATTGAGAGACGGAATCACGAAGAGCAGCAGCAGCACCAGTGACGTCAGAAGCTGATGGTCGAATCGTGCTGTTATCTCACAGCACGCAGCACAGCGCGTCTGTCGTTCTGCAGCAAGTTGCATATATGCCGCTGCCGACCGGCCGCAGACGAAAACTATTACAGATAGCGGCGCACCACTGACGCAGCGGCAGAGACAGAGATGCTAGCGAGGTGCAGCCGCGACGATTAATCAGCATATTGATCAGTGATCGAGATGATTCGTGTTGACATCGTTCGGCTCCGTTTCATCGATCGCCGTTCCTCCCCTTTCGCTTTCTCCTCTGTGATATTCGCCGACTGTCACGCTGTCCGTTTCCTCGGCGCAACAGTCCAACTGGACTGTTGCTACGGTTCTCAATAAACCTGAGTTTTTAGTACGTCATGACTTCCAAGCTGAAAAATTTGGACGTCAGTACACAAAATTTCGGAGTCATGCAGTAAGCCTACAAGAAAACTCAAGCAAAAACTTAACATATTAACTTTAATGCAAAATAATACGTGTCACTTCTGCACCACTGCCACATGCATGCCTTGGTTTTGAAAACAAGCAACATTCACTTCAAGCTCTATGCAAAAGGAAGGACATATTTTCTGGATTAAAAAAAACATTTATTGCAAACAAAGTGATAGAAAAAAATTCTGACGTCAATTCGCAGTTTATTATAAACAAATGGACATACTTAGAGGCAGTTTGATTTGGACGTTGTGACGTCCACGTTTTAAAATGTGGGCGTACGGGCTAAAATTTTTCGGCGTATTTACGTCCAAACGCCCGCTAATAAAAACCCCGAGCGTATAAAGCAACCAACCAGCATTGCCGTTGTCGACTTTTCTGCATTTTACTTTGTTATTTGTTTCTTTAAAAAAAGCTCAAATTTGTCCCCTAAAAAAGTGAATACAATTTTTGGATACATATTTTTGCAACAGACAAGCACTTCTATATAGACCTAGTGCATACGTGGTTGGGTTCATAAGAAAGTTGAACATAATTATTTATATTGCAGGGTAAACAAAAAATAAACTGTGCTACAAACAACAATGCAATGCTAAAAACTAACGATTGGCCAACTGTGGTGCAGTAAAAGTCTACTGCATGCAACCAAAAGCAAAAAAACTACCGATCACCGTGTTCCAGACAGACATAAAGATGTCAGATTTATTTTTACGACAACTTCGGCAAATGTAGCCCGCTTTCAATAACTTTTTCACTTTTGCATTTAATGACAAACTGCAACAGAGGAAGGAGCAAACGCTGTCTGCGGCTGTCAGTGCCACTGACATCTCGTATCAAATCTGTTTACACAACCACGCTATGTATACATATTGTTCAAACTTTTATCAGAAGCTTTCAATATATTACTTTTCAGAAAAAAATCGCATCACGTGGTAATTTTGCTTAGTATATAGTAACTTAAGTAAAAACACTGGTCCGGAAAATTATATGTCACATGCATTTACAAAGACTAAAACGTGTTCAGTCATGTCGGTCTATACGCGCCTTTGCAGTATTGTGTTCCTGCAAGCTCGTCGTTCTGATCGTCTACTGAGCGAGCACCCGCGCACTGGAGCAGTGCGTGATATGTCATCATGGATTGCAGACATTGCAAAGCACGCAGTGCAGTAAATACAGTTATCTGCGAATGCACTGGGCGATAACAGCCGGAAGTGATGCCACTTGTCAACATTTTTCATCTCGAGAAGCGCGGCATGTAAGTCATCCATACATGGCTTTCTTATAGTCGCAGTCCTAGAAATTGCAATGTACTATCGGTCTTCACTGATGTAGATACGGAACCATAACATTTATGACTATGACTAATTGACTATGACTATGACTAGGCCTACGACTTTACTGACCAATCATACCGGCATGCTGCTTATTGGCCGACCACACAAGCAGCGCTGTCAATCTTGCAATAGGTTACTTTTATGTGGTGTCGAAGTAAACACGTAGCCTACGTTAACGTTTTATCACAATTTATGATAATATATTATATTCTAAACAAACCTTAAAAACTTCATAAGTCCAGTTTTAATTTTTTTAGGTTTTTTTAAATTTGTTGTGAAATTCATTGCATATCATATTTTAATTCACACTTTAGTCGTGATTTTTGCGTTATGACTTTAATCACGTCATTATGTCGTTCACTTGTAAAAGAGTTGTAATTATGTGCACGGTCTTTATTGGACAAAAAACCTTTAAAAACCTAAATAACCTAAAAACACTGTAAAACTGAAAAAAATTCTTTAAAAACCTAAGTTTTTCCGGCCCTGCTGCTGCTGCTGCTGCTGCTGCATGACGATGCTGACGATGATGATGATGATGATGATCACGTTGCTGTGAGTTCTTGGTGATGCTACAATGGGCGCCAATAAACATTAGAAACATTGGACATGTCCTTTTGAACTCTTGAGCAAGGAACATTGATGACTTTGCTTCCGGACGTCCGGTGCGGTCCGGTGCGGTGTTTCGTCGGACCCAACATAGATACATTTTCAAGTCGTTTAAGACCAAGAATGAGCCGAAATCGTTTGTGGCTGCCTCAGACCCGGTTGGACAGATTTCTATTTTTTAGTTGGCTGGGATGGACTTAAGAGAATCTCATTCGCGCTGCAACTGTTTATTACCCAAATGTTGGATATACATGGATGTAGATTGACGCCAGTGCATGTTATCACGGCGGCGGAGAACATAAACAGAGAACGCGTGGCGGCAGTAACAAGACGACATCTGAATCTCAACGGACACACATACAGACAGACAGACGGGCAGCAGACAGCAGACTGTACAGTACGTGTATATCTACGACACTCGGCTTCGCGTCTGTCCATCTCATGTCGCTAGAACTACAGGCTTAATGCCGACGTCATTCACTTTGCTCTGATTCGTCTTTATTACACACTTTCGCACTGCGTCGCTCTTTTATGTCGTGATCTTCAACGTCGGCTGAGCCAAGTTTGAGAACTGTAAGTCTTGACATGATCTACGTATACGGCAGTACAAACAGCATAACGAACAAGTGTCAAACAGAAAGCATCACGACGCAATGATTACTTTAACTTATTCTCACGCGCATTTATATGAGTGTAGGTGATAAAAACACACACGTAGACATAATTCAGTCATATATTGACCGATTTTCAAAAATTATTTTACGCTTTGGCGAAAGAGTTTCGAAAGTCGATCAGTAATTTAGTTACGTGATTAATTCAATGGAAAACGATACCTAATTAAGTAAATGTTAGATATTAGATGTCCCAATGCACTGTGAACACAACATTACATTACCGAGATAGGCCGATTAGTGTGCAAAGTAACCAGTCGACAAAGCTCATTACATTGTCGTACGCACAAAAGCCTACACTGCAAAAACGTTGATCAATCAATCAATCAATCAATCAAATTTGTGTAACAAATTGCAACAAATTGCAATAATGCAGACATACAGTATTGCGCAGAAAATGCTAAACATTGTTCACATAAAGCACTTGAGCCTACAGTAACCTTCATGAAAGAGGCTAAACGATACACGCAAACACTAAAAAAACTCTGAAATAGTTAAGAAAATTGGGGAAAAATACCACGCCGAATAGCACGATTAAATCTTAACAGCAAACTAAAACCGACACCATATTTTGGAATCTAATTCCAAACGGTAGATGCGAACTTTTGTTTCGACAAACACGCACTCGCCACAAAGCTCAGCTCAACACACAGCGACAGATGTCACGGTGCGTGGTTGCATGCAATATTGTTGTTGTCGTGCGTCGTGGTATAATGACGTCAAAGTCGCAGGTGCGACGTGTTCGAGTCGATTCATTAACGCCACAGCACATGACGCCCGCTCGTGCTGCTGCTGCTGCGGACGCGCTTAATCCAGGTCGACGTCCACTCGTAATTACACTGCATGCGGCCGTGTCCTGGCCGCGGTCTACACGAAGAACTACAGCAGATGAGTGTTGACCAAATTCCACTCAGCTTTCTTTCGACTTGTTGTGCGCTTGCTGTGCAACATCATGCTGTATAACAAAATAAAGGTAAAGCTTAGACGGGGTGTTCATCTCCCAGACGTTGGCCGTTGAGCCCATAGGTGCGTATAGACCACTGAGTCTGTGACGCGTGGCCAGTGTAACGCCAAACCTACATGTAGGCCTACGGTTACCTTCTAAGCCGCAGAGCGTCGCCGCCATTTGGTCAGTACCAAATTATACTGCTTGTGAATAGAGGCACACGAGTGTGAACGACTCGCCCAGGGTTGTTGCCTGGCAGTGCACCGGCCAAGAGTCAAACCAGCGACCTAGGCCAACACGCCATACATTGTGCGCTACCAATCTACACAACAATGCGTAGCCTACAAATCCACAAAAGTCGAAAGTTTACAGCAATCCACACAAGTTGTAGTGTTGTATCGCGGTACATGTCCGTACCAAACCGAAGGTCCGCAACAAATCCACAGCATGTTGAGAAGCTGTGCGACTTGTTTTTCAACAAATCCGCAAAAATCCGAGCAGTGGAGTTTGGCTGCAATTGTGATGTCGACGTCGATGTCGAGCGACTTAAGCTGCTGCAGTATGTACGTGTGTCGGACGGACGACGCTCAAGTCGCGTCCAATCACAGCCAGGTCGACGCCGTGTGACGTCTTGACCGTTGACATCACGCCGCACTTTTTGCCGTGATCCGCAGCCGGACTTGCAAATGAAGGCTGCGCCACGCACGTAGCACGCAGATACATCAACACAGACGGGCAGCGACAAACAGATAGAGACAGGCATGACGAAGGGAACTTGACGTCAAATACAAGTTTTGATTTCACTCCATGACACCTGATGACTAGTACTACATCTAGCATACAGTGGCAAGTATCATAATAAAGCAGCGAGTTTGCGTCGTAAAAATGCAGTAAACTGGAAGCAAGTACGTACAACAACAAGACTGTCAAGCCTTGCTCAAGGCTAAGTACTGCCCGCGGATAGCCGTAAAATTATGCACGCAAAAACACACACAAAGCCCACGTGACCCTTATCTTTGACATTTGACCTAGATATTTAGTAGGCTTCCATGTCGTAGAGTTTGTTGTGCAAACTTTTATCAAGCTAAGTGTGAGTTTTCAAGTTAACAGAGAAAAAAATCTTAGCGACGATGCTAAAAACAATACTACCGTCGCAGTAAAATGTGTCTCATTTAAAACACAGTCAAGTCTGTCCAATTAGGACTACTGACGACCGAACGCTGACAAACGACGACCAACATCAGTGCAGTAAGTTCTGCCTGTTGCTGCTACTACTGCTGCGACGCACGCATCATGTGCAGTGATGACGTAGTTTATCGTCCGAACAATCAATCGCATCACTGCCGTGACGTCACGCTCGCATGACGATAGCAGCAGCAGCAGCAGCCACAGGACACATTCAATTATCATCATTCCACTGAGACTCGTTAATTCCTCGCGGGAAATCAACAACGGGTCATGTGATGACTATATGCCATCATGTGCTATAGTAGACACGACACTACTGATAGGCTTTATACTCCACGTGCATGCAGACTATAGTATCTTCACTTCGATTATCACTTTATTCGCAAATGTACGAAAAGAAAAAAAACACGCAAATAACCACACACAACAAAATACAGACAGACGTGCATAAAATACATATTTAGAAAAAAAGACAGTCATTGCGATAATTTGGTTTTTAGCCATGTTGTTTCACTTTCTGAAATATCAAAGTTGAAATTAACTTCAGCCATAGCCCTATTGTCTTCCGTTCTTAATTTATGCTGTGGAGAGTATTCCACCAAAAAAACGAATTGGCAAGTTTATTTTCACTTTCTGGAATGGAGGTCAATTTTTAGAATAAAAAAGTCGGAGTCCGTGCGACAGCTGCAAAGCTTGTGTGATCAAAATTGTCTGAAATTATTTTTTGAAACAAAAATACTAAAATTCATTTGTTTTTCTTAATTCATTAATTAAAATGTGTTATATCGTTTACGTATTGCAGTAGTGATGTGTTAAATCTATTTGTTTTTTTATTCTTTCATGTAAAGTACACTTAATTGTAATTGCTGCAGTTATCTGCGAATAAACGTATCTATGGTACACAGTAGAACGAATTCTCAAAGGACAGGGATACAGCAATTTTAATGCCAAATCTGGTGGCACTCTTCGGTTTATATTTATAATGAAAGTAGTCTGAGAAATTACTGTCACAGCAAACTGGATGCATTTAAGATACAGTCAAAATAAGCATTGTCGACAATCGTGTTTATCCAGAAATTTCACTTTGATAAATTATAATCATGCAGTATGCTAGCTTAAATCGTTAATATGACTTACGTTGACAAAACTACGAGCAAGTACAAGTGCTATATTAACTACTGTAACAGCAGATAAGGAAGTAGAAGTAGTTATACTAGGGCCTACTGTATACTAGGGCCTACAATTATGTGGTAGTCTATGTGCATCACTGATATGCCATGGTATAATGCCTCACCTTGACAGTGGCAGAGTAGTCGACGTGAAGCTGCGAAGGCGATTGCGAGGAACTGATTTCAGTCTCGCACTGTTCCATCCTCTCAATCTGCGCCGACGTAACAGCGTCGCGCCAGATTTCTGTCTGTTACGTCACCGAAAATGACGTCATCGTCGCGACGCAGCTCGCCCGACATCACTGTGGGCAACAGTTTGTCAGAAGACGACACCGTGACGTCAGTGTAGGCCTACAGCGCTTCCGGTGGCTGCTGTCGCTGCAACAAGTCACGTGACCGAGCGGCGCATGCGCAGTCAGAGACTCGCTGCCAGTGAGTAGCTAGGCTACTCGCTGGCTACTCACTGAATTGAGCGAAACGCCGAGGAGGAGCTTGATTTGTGAGCTGCAGCGGTGACACCTAGCTAACCACGCGAAACTGAGGTCGCTCGATAGGATAACTACCAGTAGCCTGGTCGTAGTTCATTTCAGACAGTGACCGAGGCGGCAACACAGCATCTCTGCTTCCGTCGACGACGAACAAATCCAAGCAGAAACATTTATCTCGTTGCTGTTTGTTTACCGAGAAGCTATTGTTGTCTCTTCGCGCACCACATTACTCTCACTGTCTGTAAGGCGTCCAGAAATGTCTACCGGCAATTATTATGCAACTTCGCACGAGTGCAGTAAAGGCTATGTTGTTGCGTTTCAGTTGTAGAATTGTACTAGATTATTGCAATAAAAAATAAAACCTTCAAAATCTAATATATTTGAAAATTTGGAAATTTGACTCATTTATTTGAGCTTTTAAGTTTTTTTGAAACCTAAAAAAACTATAAGTTTTAAAAAGCATTTCCCGGTCGTGCGATTAGGCCTAATAGCCTACAGGCCACGATTGTTTCGACAACGATACCGGTACAGTCTATTGCAGAAATCGGTTGCAGTTGCAGAGACCGCGAGACCACGGTCTCGGTCTCGAGACTACGGTCTCGATCTCGAGTCCGAAAACTGTGGTCCTTTTTAGTCTCGAACTTGGTGTCATACGTTTGGTTTAGGCAGTCTGTGTGCTGTCATTATGTGCATGCACATTCCGTTTTTTAGGTTTCATCGTCTCAAGTTATCTCTCAAATTGATACTTCTCATAACAAAACCCGAAACTTTCTGGGTGAACTGCTAAAATGCGAATACTTACACATCGACCGCTGCAACTGTGTAAATATACGGTATAGTAACGTAACGGTTTCGTTATTGATCACTGTTAATGTCTGCCATGTTGGCCCACACCGATTTCTTCGTTTTGAGGTTCTGTTTTTTCGCATTCATGACTATAATTTTTTTTACGCGCAACAGCTAGCTGAGCTATAGCGCGTAAGGCGTATTAGCTACGGTATAATGGTGTCCGTCCGGGTGTACGGACACTAGTCTTCATCACGCGACAGTTAATCACTGCGTAACCAGACATTTAATCACGCAACAATCACCGACATCATTTTTAACAATTATCACATTACATAATCACAGTTACACATATAAATACTATAAAAACATAAAGGTCCACGAACACGTTAACAACTTGACATAATCAATTGCTTTGGGACAGAAAGTCTTGGCATTTGTCTTTATTAACTGCGTCACGTCTTATACATGTAAGTGACAGAAAATTGTGGTCAGCAATTCTTTGTAGCAATGACGAACGTTGCATTTGAAAATCTTTTTCGATCCCTTGCACGAAAGTTCACAATGTTGGATGGTGATACCGAAAAAGTGCCTGTAGACTAAAATGCCAACCTTCAACTGCATTTGTTGTTTTTGCAATGCCCGCTCCTCCACTTAATAATGGTTTTACGTTTCCGTGGAAAACATGGCTCAGATGGCTGAACCACAAAGTTCACCATGTCCTGGTCATCGCCTGTCTCTATAGACATGTTCAAAAATGCACAATCGATCACAGGTCAATGATTAACTGTCGCGTGATTCGGGTGATTAAGTGTCACCAAACCGTCTGTCCGTCCGTCTTGGTGTCTGTCATGTCCCGGTACCAATCCAAGCATAGGTGAGATAGAGACTCGGAGTTTTCGCTATAGCTTTAAAGTCTTTAGTATTTTGTGACAAAATTTAGTGCCACTGGGTGAAGGGGTTTCCTTCGAACTAGAGCGTGAAAGGAGGCACCCCTAAACGCTATTTTAGGCCTACCGCTATTTGCTCATCTAGCTCGAAAATGGTTGCAGATAGGCACAAACATGCTGTTTACCATAACAAGCACTGATGACGAGCTTTTTAAAATTTATTAACATCAGTGACCTTAAATGACTTTGAACCCCCCAAATAGGAAGTTGTTAGTGCATTTTTCGCGATTTTCGGCTGCAGCAAATACTTTTACAGTGAATTGCATCGAAATAAATGGTGATCGATAGACCAAGCCAACCTGCATATAAAATTTTTAGCATTAAACGTAAACTTTAGCAGTTTAAGTTTCGACCCCCTAGGGCCTACGTTAAAGGAGGCCTGCGCACGCGGATGTCAAAAAGGGCACTCTTTAATAAGTGGTTATTTTACTGCTACTGGCTCGTCTACAGCGTGAAAACGGTCCCAGATAGGCATAGACATGCTGCTTATCATAACAAGCACTGGTGAACTGCTTTTAATGGTATCAACATCAATGACCTTGAATGACCTTAAACTTTACAAAAAGGGTTTTTAGTGATTTTGCGATTTTTCGCTGCAAAGTACACTACAAGAGTGAATTGTGACAACGTAGACGTAGATAAACCAAAGCAACCGGCGAACAGTAAATGCTATAGGCTCTCGCGCGTCTCATGAGCATTAGCTCAATTTCTTGTTTTTCACTTGCAACGTGCAGCTATACTGCCCCTGCCACATCATTTAGTTACTATATAATTATAGACTACAGTCGTTGCAGCGATTACGCAAACTTCAGCTGATTACATTACAACCGTCGATGTCAAACGAATTAACAGACATTTTGTCTCCCATTGATTAAAGCAAATGGCATTGCAACAAACAGCGCACGTAAGTTAGAGGTGTGGCTGCAGCAATTACGGAGACGATTGCACCATAGGCTATTATGTTTATCGCCGAAAAAGGCCTAAGTAAGCCTATTTATGGTAAACTTATCTACTTTTATTCAATTACGAACACAGTATTTATTGAGTCACAAATTAACAACAAATGAAATCCGTGCTTTTCGCCGATAACTCGACTATCAAACATGAAAAAAATAAATACCAAATTAGACTAGATTAAATTAAACAGTGTAAACGACAATAGACCCGTCTCCCAAAAATGAGAATAAATAACGAACTTGATGTTACGTTAACTGGTCGATCGATTGCTGCCGGTAAAATCATAAAAGAACATCACATGTATACGGCCACATTATCCTCACTGGTCACCGATGCAGTGGCAGACCATAGTTTTCATTCAATAATTATTACTACCAGCGATAGTAGTTCCTCAGCCAAATACAAAGTTATCGCTCTTGATGAGTCGGTACAACGGATACAGAATTGAAAGGATGAGCACACACTACTTTGCTGTAGCTGCCAATAGTTGGGCGGATTGCTTACTAGTAGGCCGCATTGATCCACTAATAAATGTACAAAACATTAGTTTATACACTTGTTAACGGCAACATTTAAGGACTTGCACATCGAAAACAGCAAAAATTGCAAAAGGTGATATTGCCCGCATCACACTGACTGTGTGTCAATGTGCTGCTGAATAATATCACCTTTTGTAATTTTTGCTGTTTTCGATGTGCAAGTCCTTAAATGTTGCCGTTAACAAGTGTAT
>Ga0209454_1000767_pt1 | contig 17853 bp, 9 predicted proteins | sample WorMetHERISLAND1_2_FD_187400 | JGI IMG/M metagenome (GOLD analysis project Ga0209454, IMG submission 187400) | Marine gutless worms symbiont microbial communities from Max Planck institute for Marine Microbiology, Germany - Olavius geniculatus... | ecosystem: Host-associated > Annelida >... | reverse complement strand
ACCCTGCAGGAGTTAAACCACGCTGCCCTAGATAGGCAGCGGTGGGCAGCGATAGTAAGAATGGCGTCAGACACCAACGGGCATTGAGCCCACGGTTGTCGATGATGATGATGACTGTCCCTCTAGCATCGAGATGTAATTGGTAGCTTTGTCTGTTCTCACACCATGTCAGTTAGATCAGCAAGTAGACTAGCTGTTGTATGCTGATAGAGTATAGAGCAGAGCTGTTGAATGTTGATGCTTATTGTTTGTAGTACTAAACAACCATTACTACCCCGAAGACAGCAGAATGTACCGTCTTCTGGTGAGCACTTTACTTTTCATATTTTGAATAATTTTCATTTGTTCTAATTATTTTTTGATACTTAGTTCTGCATGTGGCACTCAGAGGCCTTCATAATATTAATATGATATGCAGGTTTATGATTTGTGATATGAAATATTCAGTTGCTGCAGATTATAATTTTCGGCTGCATCTTTCTATGTTTATTCTCTAGTGTATCTGAGGCTCCGCAGTATCAAGTCCAGCTGATCAGGTGGGTGTGGGTGGATGGCTGGTTGACTGGGTCGGGGTTATAAGTAATGCTTCTTGTTTCATCACACAATATCTCAGGAGATACAGTACGTCTAAAGTTAAAACTTTGCATGCATGGAGCAGAGTTGAATGGTTGATGCCTGGAATCTGTGTGGTTGGTCTTTAAAGCGTATAGCTTTTGATGGGAAACTCATCTCAAAGCTACAGAGCATCACCTGCTGTATGGAATCACGCAGGTGAATGCATCCTGTCTCAACTCCAGCCAGACAGGTCAGTAAACTATTTACATATCCCATACGGATGGAAAGCTGAGTTGACCTATTACTTGTCATGATAGATGTCGTAAACAATGAGTATCTGAGTGTGTTTCTGCTGATTGCTAAGCGGCTGTTTGTTGTCCAGATGTGGAAGAAGTCCATCGGCCAGTTGAAGCATGGCCATCGCGGCCACAGACCCGGTACGGAACTAATGAGCGTTTTTCATTATTACCAGCATGGAATTACCGAGTTGCTCTGAAGTATATACTTTGAAAGTGCCATTGGTGCTGCAGACAAAGATTTATGATTTGTTCATTTCAATTTTAATTGAAACTTTTCAGAATTTTGTGAATGTTACATAAATTTGTCAAGTTATTTTGATTTCCTTGGAGCAGTATTTTGCTTCATTTTATGATGGTTATTTTCCTGTCATGTTAGTAGGCTTGTGATATGGTTTGAAGGTGAAAATAACATGGCAGTTTAGCTTTTTGTACATTGCTGGCTTTGTTGTTCTACATTTCTTTACCATGATCTGCTGTTTTGTTTTGGTTTAAAAAGACTGAAATGTCTTTTCACCAGTTATGGTAATAGTAGCTCAGTCTCCATGTAGAATGTGATTTGTTTCGATTAAAAATTAAAAGTTTACTTTGAATCAGTGACTGTTAGATGACATTGTTGCTGGCATTTCTCTGCATACGTACTCGATTCACCTGCCCTACAGAGTACAGTATACATTGTAGCTGTCAGTGTCAGTGATTGGTTTGTTCTGCAGGATTGATGGTCATGACACTGAACGTTCTGCAGCATCAACTAGTCTTTTGTCCAACGTAGACATCAGTGCAAGTCTCGACTTTGATCCTCATGACGTCGGCCTCTCGGCTGCACTACTTGACAGTTCTGTGGATGATGCAGCGATGACTGATCGTAGGTTCTCAAACTTGGAGGCAACTAACTTGACATCCCGAGCAGACCCACGACACACAGCTCGTAATCATGTGACAGGAGAAGCTCGGTCTGCATCAGCGTTACCTGCGGTGCCAGCAACCCTCAACTTGGAACCCCTTCAGCCGGCTCGCCTCTGCCCTGCCAAGGAGAAGACCAATTCCGACTCCAAAGCACTGGAGAGTGGAGAGGCGGGAAGTAAATGTCGAGCGGATGATGACGCAAACAATGCCAGCGATGCTTCAACCCCAAGCGATAGCTACCAGACTCCTGGCGGCAGTCCGCAGCGAGAAGCAGCCTCACTGTCTGATAGGCTTACCTATGACATGACAGTTAGCAGTGGACCCGACCCATCTTCCAGCTACGTTGTGCATTCAACAAACCTGAAAGATTTTGTCCATGACGACAATGCCGATTCAAACAAACTGCAGATGAGTGGCACAGAAAAACCGGTGCTTCAGAGTGTGTTAAAGTCCAGCACTGATTCCAATGAGCGAACTAGCTTTGCCAAGTTACGAAAGTGGAAGGAAAGAAATGCGGGCTCTTTAGAATCGCCTGTAATTTATGACCAGCGGGGTAGTCAGACTATGTCCAAGTCCGTATATGTCGTCCCCCCGGCACAGACAACATGGATGGAAGCGGCTCGGATACAGAGAAGTGCTTCAGATCGCCAGGTGTGCCGGCCGGTAGCAGAACTGTCTGATGGCGGTCTTGCACCTTCACAGATGGCCGGACTCCGAATGAGGCTGGAGGAGAAGCGACGTTTGATACAGTCGGGAAAGCAGAGGGTAGAACTGCAACGGAACCAGCAGCAGCAGCAGGTCGGCGAAGAGGCATTTGTGCAGATGATTCGCAGGAAAGATCGGCAACCGGACACCAGTTTACTTGCAAAGAACATGTCGCCACTATCAGCGAGTAACGTCAGGTCTGCATCGGCTGGAAGGTATCCGACAGCTGCTGATTCTAAGATTATGCGTCAGCAAGGTCAGGGCAAGGATACTGCAGTTTTGAGGCCACCCACGCAACCTGTGCTGTCTGGAGCTACAATGTCAAAAACCAGAGATAGTACAAAAGTCACAAACAGTCAAACAGTTGCTGGAGGCACACCTACCATAACACGACCGTCACCTGCTGTGACTCAGCAGTCTGATGTAGTTGATGGTGTGTCACAGAATAACAAGCACCAAACTCGGCCGTCAGCGACTTTGCAAGCACCACCGCCCGACAAGACAAATCAACTTGAGCCACCACAGGGAATGTCGTTCGATCGACTGAGCACGAGTCTGTCGGATTTACAGGCGGAGATAGTTAGACTGACACAGCAGCAGGATGAAATCAAACATCTTGTCAGTGGTGGAGGAGGTGCTAATGGCACAACTCCTGCTGAGCACACACCTTTCTTTCTGTACCCGACAACTGGCCAGGCTGTTTCTACTGCACCAAGTGCCATACAGACAGCACCACCGACTGGAACTATCATTCCACCGGCTTCCACGCAGCCGCCGCATGCTTATCCGCCTCCTAGTGCATATCCGGTTGATCCACGTTTATACGTTCCAGAGTACGGCACATATCCACCGCACTATTCCACACACCATCACCACATTGCTTCATCCTTGCCACCTGCTGGTGCCATGTACCCAGTGAGTGGCATGCCTCCGCTGACCCATCGGTATCCTGGCGGAGGACCGTACATGGCACCATACCCCCATGACCCAATGTCCGGCATGTATCGGTCACCAGGCATGCCTCCCACGGCTGCTAGTGATGTATACCCAATGCACTGGCCTCATATCCAAGATCCACAGTCATACTTCATGTCTTCACCGTATGTTGATCACTCTCGGGGGCACAACATCCCCGTGGGGGTTGCAGCACCATCTGTGCTACCTCATGCTGTTAGCATGCCGGGTCACAGCAGTCGGGAACCGACAGCAGTTCCACACACAACAGTCGTCAGTGGATCAGTTGTGTCTCAGTCGCATGTTGCACATGATGTACGGGTACGAAATATGCCAACATCACCCAGCATCACATCTCCCAGCGAAGCTCTGTCACCCGCATCAGTGACGTCTCCAGCTGCGACAACCCCGACACCTGTGACTCAGGCGACTGCGTTCTTTGTTGACACTTCCAAAACTGCTGCTGCTGTAGACACTTCACCGGAGCCTCCTCATTCTAGTCCAGCCACATCATCTGTGTTGTCACCGGCCCTCTTGGTTTCCACATCGCAACCTACGGCTTTCTTTGTCAGCACTTCACCGAGTGTTGACTCTGCGTCGCCGAAAAGCCACGAAGAACCAGAAGTTTCTGTTGAGTCTGAGGAACAGCCGGACACAGCAAGTGTTGTGGAAAGTCAGAAGAACACTGAACTACAACCACCTTCAGTGACAGAAGAGCTGACTGAAACAGATGTGACAACTGCTGCTGTGTTGCCGCCACCGGATGTAGCTGTTGCCAGTACTGCTGAATCAAAGGTTCCTGCTGTTGTATTCGTCATCGGACAGGATGAAGAGGTATGACAGTCTGCATATCCGTCATGTTTGGTATTGAGATTTGTTACATGGGCGTGTACCAGTCGAACTGTCGGCAAAATGTTAAAGTGCAATTTAGTGCATAATCAAGTAATTAAAGTACATTGTGCACAATTTTGATGGGAAGCACATCAAATTTGAGGTGCATTCTGTAAGTTTGCAGGACTGCAGTGTCATGCATGAAACATTTTTTTGTAAAAGTTTTGTATGACTGTTGTGTTGCATCCTGTAGTTCACACAAATGCATTGAAAACACTAATTGATGCTATGTGCAAATAAGAGGATAGATATAAACTTATGGACTTTTATGAGAACAAAATATTATAAAAAAATCAGATGTGTGTAACTTGTCAGTCATGAATAATGTAAGCAAAGTCGAGATTAAGTCTGAGGTGACCTGTATGACATGGCAGATTGTAAACGGACTGCAAGTAAAGATTTGTACAGGTGACATGCTGTGTTGATGAATGTCAGAGTTTGCAGTCGGAGGCTGCTGCTACGGAGATGGAGAAACGTCGCCAGAAGCTGCAAGAGCAGCAGATGAAAAGACGTGTGGAGCAGGAACAACGACGAATGGCTCTAGAGGCTGAGATGAACCGCAAACGAGAAACACAGAAGTATGTGGCAACTCATGTTTTATTTAGCATAGATCATGTGACAGCGTTTTTGATCATCATATTGAACTTTATACACAGAGCATTCATTAGTTCTGTACCACATCTGTGAGCATGATGATGATAACTCGCAACAATATAGCAATTTATAACATGCACAATGACAGCAAGCTGAATTTTAGGCGCCGGCAGTTGCTAGGTGGGTATTGATTGGCTATGGTTATTATTTATTATTTTTACTGAGCAGAGAGGTTTTGAGATTACGTTTGAATGCTGAATGTGAAGTGGATTGTTTAACTGAGAGAGGGAGATTGTTCCAAATGTTAGGAGCTTTGTACAAAAAGTCTCTTTAGCCGAAGTCTGTTCTGACATAAGGCCTGTCAAAAAAAATGCTGATCAGCGGAGCGTAGTGTTCGAATAGGTGTATATTGATCCATTAGTGACTTCAAGTATATGTATTAATTAGTGGAAAGCGTTTTATATCTTATACTAGCCAGTTTGAAGGCGATATGTGAGTGAATGGGTAACCATTGGAGTTCTTGCGAAAGGTTGATAAGACAACAGATGACATTTGCTTGGTAGCACTATACGAGCAAGAGAGTTTTGTACAGTTTTGCAACCTTCTGATGTTGGTAGACCCATGTAAAACTGAGTTGGCTTAATCAAGTCGTGATTGAACCAGAGCAGCTGCTATAGTCTTGGGCATATGTCGTCAGTTAAAACTCCCCTCATGCAGCGCAGTGACCGAATATGAAAGACGACAGTGCATCAGTAGAAGCAAACTTAGGTGTTGCTACTGAGGAAAGTGTTTTGGCATTTTTTAAATTTTTATCTTTCCAAGTTTTTGTCTGAACTTCAGTGCTTTGATGCTGTTGTTTGGGCATCAGATTGAAAAAAGGAAGTTAATCGGACTCCGTTCATAAAACTGGAGTCAGTGCCGGCTTCTTCTGGATACCAACCAACTTTCTGAGAGATAATTAGCAGAACTGCTACACGGTTGTAAACTGAGAACAGAGGAGCATGCATAATTGAATGTGTATTTTTTGTAGGAGTAAGAAGGAGGATGATGAACGTCGGAAGGCTGAAGACAAAGCACGTCGTGATGCTATCTTTGAGAAGTACATAAAACGCAAGATGGCGGTTGAAGGCAACATTGAGAGTGATTCGCCACCACCGGCTGCCATGAACCAGCCAGTCCGATCAACTCCACCCGTGTCTCATGTCATGGTGAGACGTAGAGCATCAGCTGGTCGAACACCAGGCGCAAGACCAACAAGCCAGCCTCCATCCACACATTGGATCGGCATTGGAACACCTGCAGGAGAGTTGGTGTCGCATGGCTCGGATGAAAACCTAACCGATGGCTCTCAGCCTTCATCCACACTACATAGTAACTGGCGGTTTTAATACCTTTCACATGTGCAGTATTTGTGTTTATGTCAAACAAATTGCTTGAATTTGATTAGTACTTGTTATCGTGTGTTGAATTGATTAAGATAATCAACACAGATTTATTGACTACACGATGTAAAATTTCTTTAGAAGTATTAAATAAAACAACTTAAACTTATTGTTTTGTGTATTTTTAAACTGTTTAAATCTTAGTGTATTTTGTGTGCCTAACATAACCTACATTTGATTTTATTTTATCGTGCCGCTGCCAGTACTGTTTTCAGTTTCACTATCAGCTTTTAGCTGTATGATCTGGTTTAGTTATAACATTAGTTATACCGGTAACATCATTTCTTAGGTTTCTTGAGTAGTATTTGCATCGTGCAGTAGACATAAGTTTGCAGACAACTGCCATATGAATAGATTCACTTGAAGTGCATAATTTGCTTGTATTTTTTTCTGTTTGGAATGTGATGAATTGTCACATGGTAATTATGTTTAGCATCAACAAAATGTTTGTTTCCATATTGATATGTGATGTTCAAGGGATGTTAAGTTGAAAATGCAGGCTCTCCTATTGCATGCTTTTGTTATTACTTCATGGTATTGCAATGAAACCAAGACAGTGGTGATAATGGTGTTGTATTGCATGTAGGTAACGATCGTCTGAATTCCACACCAGATGTTCGTGACGGTACACCACAGCTGGCACATGGTGGTCTGACACATCGACGACAGCCGACACCAGGTGATTGGCAGATTTATTTGCATTGTTTGCACAGCAGAAAACACTACGTTGTACTTCACTGACTCAAACATAGTCCTAACTGCATGTGTGTATTTAACCATATCCCTAACCCTAACACTCAGTCTCGGAATAGCAGCCCTTGTCTGTTGTTATGTTTTTTTGGTCTATCAGTTGAAGTTACTGGTTGTGATTGGCAGAAGTAGCTCTTTACTAGCTGCTATTTTTCAGTGCAGTGTTTTTGGGGCCATAGTGTCCATGGCAAATGGGAATTAATTGGATTTAAAGGCATTATTAAATGAGAGAATGTTTATCAGTGTTGCAGCTAAAAGGCTGGATTTTGACAATATAATATGTAATCCTGATAGAAGCATAGACAAGATATATGGGTGTGGCATATGGACAGACCATGCTAATGTAGCATCTGTCACAATAGCTGGCATCATTGTTGCTTTTGGCCTTGTTGCTTAACAGCAGAGACCATTTTCATCAGTTATACTGAAAGTCTGCAGTCAGCAACTGAAGTATAATATGAGGTATTGTTTTGAACAGAACGATCAAGTCATAATGATGCTACACCTGGTGGCGGTTCAGACAACTATGCTGGTCAGTTGGCGATATTGTTTACTATTTACGCTATTTATTAGTGCTGCAATTAGGCTTTGCTGCGTGGTTATTTTTTATTACCTCCGCCAAGGAGGTTATGTTTTTGCGGGAGTTTGTCTGTCCGTCTGTGCATTAGCAAGATAACTCAAAAAGTTCTGGAAGGATCTTTCTGAAATTCTGAAATTTTGAGGGCATGTCGGGAATGGCAAAAACTACAAGTGGTTCAATTTTGGGCGTGATCCGGAAGGAATCCTGGATCACTTTGAAATTTTCATTAACATTGCGTTAAATGGGGCATAAAGGAAACCGCTGCCAAACCGAATATGGTGACGCCACGTGGCGAACAACATGGTATTGGCGGAGGTCTGCGGTCTCTGTCTGCGTTCTAGTTATCCATACTTTGGATTCCAGCTAGATTTCTGAGTTTTAGAAAGCATGGGAACATGGTAAAACAAGTGGACCGATGTTGTGAAGATATGAAGTTGGTTAGGTCATGATGATCGATGATGTTGAACTGAAAACATGATTGTCTCCATAGCTGGTTGAATACTTTGAATATTGCAACTAGTGAGCATTTAAATCAATAAATGTTTAGAATTCTTGGGTGACCAGCGAGTTTTGGCAAGTAAATGTTGTCACTGAAATGCTATGGTTAATTCAGAACGTCTGCCTAGTCGCATCTGTGCATTTATTTGGAAATATCTGTGCAGCGGAAACAGTAGTATTATGCAGTTTGCACTAAATAGTAGTTATAGCAGTAATATCATGCATGAGAATAATAATAATAATAATCTGATTTTTACAGCAGCATCAGGTCATGTTGCTGGCAAGAACTAATATTATAGCACTGTACAATTGCAGTGTTGTTTTCTGCATAGGACCAAAGCTGTTTGTCAAGCCGACGCAGAAATCAAATCGTTCAATCATCATCAATGCTGTCAGTCACTGCTGCCTCGCCGGACACGTTAACAAAGACAAAGTTGACAAAGCACTGGAAGTATGTTGTCAGCAATCACCATTATGTCTGTCATTTCGCTACTTTTTTGGGGCCGACTGTTAAGTTGTAAGCTTAAAGGTCCGGCCCTTTGCTACAGTTTTTATCCGTCTGTCTCTCTTTTCACAGATGTATTGTGGCTAAATGGTGCAAGATAGGGCCTAGGTTACTGTTAATCACTAATAGAAAGTGGCATGTGCCCTTTCAGATGAAATGAAAATCTTCGACCTTGGATGACCTTTACAGTCAGTGACAACCAGTATGGTCGGCCCCACCCTAACAACAGCTGGGCTTCTTGGTTATGTTAAAGGCAGTCTAAGGATTTTGCACATACAGACTGAAGAATTAGGCGTGATTTTTTTCATGGCTAATATTAAGTTACTAACATAGTCGGCATGAATTTATGTAGCTGATTCATTCTGTACTGCTTGTTTTTTTCCATTTACGTCATCTGTCTCCCACACCATTATGTACGCTGTGGTCCCTGATCTGTATTCATTCTCTGTTTGTGCACTGTGCAGGCTACTTTTTCACTTTATTATTTATATTCATTTAGCATGCCAGTAATCTGTCTTGTAGATGTGTGTTGTACTTAGTTTTTAATTTCATTTTTGCCTTTAGTGCTATGGTTAGCCAACAAGAAGGGCATCTGGTCTGTAAAAGTAACGACCACAACAATTTGCAGGTTTATTTTTGGGACTGCCATAAGTAAGTAAGCAAAATGTTAATTCGGCCTAATGTGTTGTATGCATTAATCCTGTAAAAAGAAGCGCATCTTCACCTGTCATAACTACCAAAAGCTAAGCTAGTTTGTGCATGTGTGTGTTTGGTTAACTTTTGTTTTTTTGTACGAGTGTCATACTTGTATCTATTTCATGCGTTACGTTTGCACTCAGTTACTTCATGGCTGTAGCCTCATTGTTGCAAACAGGAAATCAACAAGTCGACAGCAATGCAGTTTGTCATATTGTTCCGTGATGCCGGCATGCAGTACCGAGCCCTGTACGCGTACAACCCTGACGAGGAGGTCGCCAACGAACTGATTGTTACCAAGATCCATGGCACTGGACCGAAACAGTTGAGCAGCAAGTCTATGGAAAGATTTTACAAGTAATTTGCTTTCTTCTTTGGAATTTTGCTGGTTTCTGTCTGCATGGATTTGCTAGCTAACCTCTGTTTTGCAGCAGTATTGTTTCAGTCATATGGTGGCTTGGTGGCTCAGTGGTTAGGGCGTTGGATACGAGACCACAAGGTCCGCGGTTCAACTCCCAGTCGGTGCACTACCAAGTAACAACTCTGAGCAAGTTGTTCACACCTACGTGTTTGTGTAGGTGCAAGTGTCTAGTGGTTGGTGTTGACTCCTATCAGGTTGCGGTTCGATTCTCACTGCCGGTCATTTGCAAGCAACATTGAGCAAGTTGCTAACCTGCTGTGTGCTCAGGCCAACTCAGCCTTCTACCCTCCGTGGGATGGGAAATGAGTAGTAGCTTATGGGCTATGGGGTGAAGGCAGTGTGGCTGATTGGGGTGGTGGTATGTCTGCTAGCTGCAAACCGCGGGTCCAATTGTTCGCTTAGGTGGGCTGTGGATGGCTGCATACTGCGCTGCGGTATCATTAGTTCATGCCAATCGATTGCCACCTCCAAGATTGTAAAGCGCTACTGGTCTTGAGTCAGTCTCATGTAAGAAGCAAGTGTCGGACTTTACCTTTGTATCATTAGATCTTACCTTACTAATGAATGGATGTGCAGTCATACATTGGGTGATTCCTGATGGTTGCCATTTCAAAGTTCATTCAGTACAACAACAGTATTTTATAGTAATCCTACACACACAGTCTTAATCACATCAATATTCTAAATCCTGTTCATAGCATAATACTCTCAGAATAGTCCCATTAGAAATGTTGGATGTGTCATTTTGTGTGTGATGGATTTGTTGCAGATATAACTGTGGAGCCAAAAACTTTACCGAGGTAACATCAACAAAGCATCTGACTACAACAATTGATGCTGTGACAGTCACGAATTCCATTTGGTTGAAGTACAGAACAGCTGTGCCTGCAACAAGCAGAAAGCACACTTAATCCAACAGAGAATCTTTATCTTTTTGTTTTTGCTTAATTACAATGGTTTTGTCTTTCACGCGCCATCTGCCGACAGTAGGTCATGATTGCTCACTTGTTTTTTATGTATGAGGTGATGAGAAGCAAGTATTGAGGCCTGTCTCAGTGTGATGTCACCGATTCCACGTCAGTTAGTATATGACGTCGTTAGACGAAACTTGTCAATGCATTCAGGTGTACATTCTATGAGAAGCGAGCGTTTAATGTTATTTATTGTGGAAATTGTTACTGTAATGCTTCCACACAATGCTGGCTGTATGTCTGGTGTGTTTTTACTTCTTGCAGAAAACCTGTCGCAAGACATTTGTGTTGTTTCTACTGCAGTTTGTTGCACAATACGCAGGTGTTGCTTATAATCAAAGTACAACGATGAAACGTGCTTTTATTTGGTGGCCATATTCAAAACTGAGCAGAAGTCAACGTGAAGTCAGTTGCTGCATTTTGCCAATTCTTCCTATTTGATGAACTATTAATGCAGCTAATAGGTGTTTGTACTTGAAGCAAAGTACCGATTGCTTTGTAAATATTTTAGCTAATAAATGTGCAAAGTTGTTGCGAGTGTAACGCACGCAGTGTGCTGTGGTTGCAGCTGTCGCTCTAAGCATACGTGTTGTGGCTCAGCCGCTTTTGTTTTTGTACATAATATAAGAAGCTGAATGGCTCGTCTGATTGTGTTAATGGTTGCAATGGGTGTTGTACGTGTCAAGTAGTGCACCGGCAGCAAAGTTTGCATAGTATCGCGAAGCCTGTAATTGTAGCGTATCATGTCTGTTGTCAGCTGAACATGTTCTTTTGATCTATTTATGTGGCCTTTTAGCAGCATGCATGAATTAGTGTTATGCTGCTGTCTTCACTGGCATCGTGGGTAAAAGTGGTGGGGGCAGGAAGTTGCAATTTTCGGATAATAAAAATTAGTATTAAATGTCTCTCTCTCCCCGATTTTTTTCCGGGGGAGAGCGGCAAAAATGTTGCAGTTTAGACAGCTTTAGGCTTCTTTCACTTATATCTCATAAACAGTACAAGATGTCACAATCTGACAACTGCAAAACAGCATTGTAAAGCGGACTGTTAGCTAGACAAGCCTATAGATATCGAACTGGCTGAACTGGCTGTTGGGATGTTATCAGAATCGTTGCAAGAATTTGGGCTGAGCTGTTAATAAACTAAAGTTCACTAAATTTTTTGCCTAAAGCTGAGTTGTAAGTGACAATGCCGTTTTCCGCAACATACGTAGCTGTATAGCTCAGTCGCTACTCACTAGCCATAATAGTTAACAGATCGAATATCTGCACAAGACCATAAAAATGAATAAATGAATGAATTAAATTCTGCACTGACCAACAGCCAGTTTTGTGGTCTGGACCTACATCTACACTGACTTTCGTTTGGTCATGGTACTGGGCGGATGGACAGCCGCGTTGCAAGCAAAACATCAGCAGCAGCAAAGGGCATGCAGCGTGATGCTGGCTCACACACTGTAAACAAGCCTATGGTTAAGTGACCACACCGGGGGTGTTAGGTATGGTGATGCTAAGTCAGCAATAAGGGATGTCAGATTATAGCAATGCAACAGCAGCAGCAGTCTCTTGCTGCTGTGAGTGTGACATCCGGACGCCAGACAGATAAAATTCGAGCTGGAACAGAACTAAGGTGGCTGTATAGCTCGGCAGCCAGCAATGGTTGTATAATTTTGTACACTTTGATTGATCCACTAGCAAAAAAGTTGACAAAATTTTTGACTCTCCCAATACCACGTTTTGTATATGTGCTGCCAGTGTAGCATATCACAGTGAACAAGCTCAACTTTCCCAAGGTTTTCTGACAAGTTAAAATTCACAGCGGGGTATAGCGGGGTCAGTTGCCTCATGCCACGATGCTGCTGGCTGTCAAGCTTTGTAACCACTGAGCTCTGTCTCATGCGTTGAAACGGCACATGGTTAGTGGTTACGTATTGTAACAGTGTTCTATTACACTTGAGTGATTACTGCATGGAACCTGCATCTCATTAGTTTATTCCAGTGTTAAGACACATGAGCAGATATAAAAATATCCCAGCGAGAACCCACAGCAAACTTAATCCAGTTTTAATTTCTTGTTCCACTGATTTTATTATGGTTTGTTTTAAAAATTTATACAACCTATGAGTTTGCAAGTTTTTGTGTACTTACTTGTGTGTTTACTTGATGTGGACATTATCTAACAGTGGTCATGACATGTTGTGCCTCTTTAAAAGCCCAGGTTTAGCCCAAAAACCCAGAACCCAGTAAAATCAAACGGAACCTATCGGGTTTGGCTTCTTCAAAAATAAGACTTAAACCAAAGTTTTCACTCTACGCACATCATTTTGTAAGTGTGGATAACGTAAAATTTTATGGACACATATCTTAACAGCATCAAGTATTCTGGTAGTAGCAGGGGCTTGCAAGCAGAAATTTTATGAGTGTGGATTAATTTACTTGAACAAGTTAACAAAAGTGTAATATCCATTGCTCCAGTTGTGTTGCATCATGCATGCTGGTTCATCCATTTCTGTTGTGATGTCAAATTCTGTCAGCCAGTGTGACAATATTGCTGATTTTAAATAAGAAGTACATATAAATTGTAATGTTTGTTGGTTTTTATTGGCAAATTGTTTTAACCTATTAGGCATGCTAGTTGCTCAGATAAAGCTAAATGTGGCTGAAACAATTGCTGATATGCCTGCATCTTGTATTCTATACCATCTCAGTAACCCGGAACTTTCTGAACTTGTTGAATGGTAATGAACAGTAAATGCAAAATTCTTTTGTAGAGACCATTTCTCACGCATTTGTACACAGATGTGTTCTTTTAACTTGAATCCATTTTTCAACACTACCACAGGTTATATCAGGCTCCCACAAAGAAAATTTAGTACTAGTGAGTGATACTTATTCTATCATTGTTGTGGCACTACTAATTACAGAGCTAATGTACTCCCTGCTAGCCCTCATTACCTCCGCCAAGTAGGTTGTTTTTGCCAGAGTTTGTCTGTCTGTCTGTGTGTTATCAACATAACTCAAAAAGTTTTGGAAGGACCTTTCTGAAATTTACAGGGAATGTCGGGAATGGTAAAAACTACAAGTGATTCAATTTTGAGGGTGATCCGGAAGGAATCCTGGATTCTGGATCACTTTGAAATATGCTTGGCGGAGGTCTGCGCTCGATGAGTGCTTTTCTAGTTTTACATCTGAACTAACAAAGAAAGTAAATCTGAGGTCAAAAGATGGAGTAGGAGAGTGGGGTGAGACACTAAGACGGCCTAAAAGCAACGGTGTAGAACTTTTGAGTTGACCACAATAAAACAGCATACTCAAAGGGAATTGCAAATGTCCACCAGATGCCAAAACTAGAACCAGAAAAATTGTGTAACCCGGAAAAATTATGCAGCAGCACTAGTCACGTATGAAAAAGTGCAAAAATAAGTACACATTTTCGAAATATTGATGCAGTCCTAAAAGGTAGTGTATTGACCAATGATCCCAACTGAAACACTTTGTTCACAACATGTCACTTCTAAGAGTTAGTAATTAGGCCTACCGTAAAACTGCTAATTACAAGCTGGGTCTCTAATACAAGCCGGGGGTCCGTGACTGATGTTTTAATAGAAGTCGGGTCTTAAATAAAAGCCGGGTCTCCAATACAAGCCGGGGGTCTGAGTGAGATGTTCTAATGTAAGATGGGGGCTTCTATTAGCAGTTTTACGATATTTCGAAAAACCTGCTTTGGCACATCCCCAATTCCACGTTTTCAAGTTTAAATTATTGCAACACCTTATCTGCAAAGACTGGCATGGTGTCTAATCAAAATTGCCAACAGTGCAACTTATGCACACTGTCACCAAATTTCAAGTTTCTCACACAAATTCTTGTTAAATCAAAACTTAAGTCACAGTGAGTGGCCACGACGGTGCCTGAGTCTGCCTCTCATGGAGAGAATGCCGTTACAAACATAAACATCGGTAACTTTCAATGTCAATTCTTGGCCAATGTCAATACGAGAAAGCATCTCATTGCTGTGTTTTGAACGCATTGTTACAGCAATGTTGAACAGACCCAGTACCAAGCCACTTAGATGGTCACTGCTTTTCTGATTAACAACAGCACGAACGGTGCAGCCCTCACGTGGACAGAAGACGATATACTCAACATTAACATTCACGTGAATGTATGGCTGATCATCCATTAAGTATCCATAATTTTCCAAAAGATGTACTGATCGATATGCAACAGGCACTCCAGAGATGCTGCAAGCACAACGACAAAACTTTTCACTTCTGATATTTTACAAATTGCAGTTAGCTAGACCTAGGGGTGGCAGTAAAAATTATCAAACAATGAAATATATGTTAACTAGCTAACCATTGGCATGGCGTAGCTGTTAATGGACCTGAGATCTACCCTGCCAGTAATGATCCTGCTTGATCTCAAAATGACTTAACTTCATGTATTGCAACCAAAATTAATGGACCCCAACAAAAACTAAACTAAACTCGTAAAGCATTGAAAAAAAAGTTCAAGATATGGCCTCAAATTAACTTACTTAACACAGCTGTATGGGGGGATGGCATTATTCTCAACCAAAGAGAATTTACAGGGCTCTTTCAATATTCACAACCTCAACTAAAACGTGTAAGTAAAGTAACTAACTAGTAACAGCCGCAAGAATACCACAGACTAAAAGTATTGAATGAGTAAGAAAAGCAATGTGTTTAGTATGATACATCAAACTTGAAATACACGGTGAACCAATGGCCGATTGTGATAATTTTTGGTACAAAACATCACAGAGAAACTTGACGTAAATGATTATAGTCTAGCCCACTTCACCTTAATACTGTTGCTTCACTACCTTGTGAAAGATAGAAGTCGTAGTTTGGCCGTTTACAACTATGAATTCATACTGGGTAGTGCATGCGTTGGCTTAAAAATGATTAATTGGATAGCAATGAACACGAGTAACAGTTATTATCTCTCAGAAAATCTTATGTGTTACACCACATCATTTTTATTAATGCCTATGGTCAAAATGTCTTCTTTCAGTACGAATGCAATCACTGGACGTTGACGCTACTTGCCAACAGCACATTCAATGACATGCGACCCACTCGCTGTTGATGCACCGTTTCAGTTTGTCGACGTACGATTTTAAAACGAATACGATTAATGTTAAATATGCAACAGATTCCCGATGACTTTGTGGTCACGGTAATTTTTTGAGCCAACGCGGTGCCAGTATGAATTCATTGTCGTAAACGGCCAAACTATGACTTCTGCACTTTACATGGCAGTGTAGACACAGTTATAAGATGAGGTGGGCTATAGTCATTTACGTCAAGTTTCTTCCTGATGTTGCTTGCCAAAAAACGGTCAAAATCGGCCAACGTTTCACAGAGTTATTCAAAAAATAAAAGTGGCACGTTTTTTTATTGAGAATGTATATTGTTCTTTGTCTTGCATGTGTGTGCACGTGTTTGTCAATAAAGTTTGATATTATCGTGCAACATCTTAAGTAAGAAAATTGAGCTATTTATCACTTCATGAGTAGCCTTCCCGGAAATAATTCCGACTCAGGTTTCGTTCTCAAAACTGCCCCCAGCCAGACAACTTGTTAGGATCGAGTTGTTGCTTTAACTGAACAACTAAACATGACAATAATGAGAAAAAGTGTTAATAAGTAGCATGTGCACAACTATCTGTCAGCAACCTACACTTTAGCAGTTTCTTGTATGAGCATGCAACTCTTATTCTCCACAAGAACAAACCAATGACAGAACGAAGTTACATACATTTTAATGTCACAAATATACCATTAACCATTTATACAATCAGCTCATAAACTGAATAAAATAATGCTACGTACTCATCAGAGTACAACTTTAGCTTTGAATCAAGCTGCTCTCGAATACCATCAGCCATCTTGTTGAGACATTTGGGCGGCAATGTCAAATGTCGTTGAACAGATACTGCCATTAGACAATAATGCGGATCTTGGAGATTCTTTTCGTACTCCAATGACATCTCATTCATAGCAGTAGCATCCATTCTAAAACAACACAAGTCACACATAGCAGTAGTAGCAGCAGCAGCAACTACCGGTAAAACAATTGAAGGACCTCACACAATCGTATGATTGACACTGCAGTCATAATCTACACCTACAACTCGTTACACATAGGCAACGGCAGTCACTACAAATTATATTAATAAAGCCCGACAAAAGCATACTATTCTGCTTATTCACCATTCTCAATGCCCTGGGGCTAGGAGTATAGGAACAGGGTAGACAAAGATATCGTACTAGATGCTATTCTAAGATCTATTCTGAGAACACGGTACAGATACATTAGTGATAAAGCTGTCAAATTAACGCATTAATTAATGCATTGATGCGTTAATAAATTAACGCGCATTGAAAAAATAATGCACATACATAAATTTATGTTAATTTATTAAATTACGTGATACAAATGTTCCAATATTCTGTTGAACTACGGTTATTCAACAATCAAATGAATTCAAGTTGTTGCTGTTCCATCACTACTGTAAATAAATAATTACTTCAATGACAGGCTAATAGCTTTCTATGCTAGCTATGATGGCAGTTATTATTGGCTATATGTTTAAAATGTGTTTATAACTTTCTATATTTTAAAGGTGGGGCCCCGCAAACATCGCAGGGATCGGAGTAACTTACCCTTCTACTCTCAATGGGCCTGGGTGCGTTAATAACGTGTCATCAATACGTTAAAAAATTAACGCAGTGCGTTAATGCAATTCTTACTATAATGCGCGTAGAGTCAGTTTGTCTATTTGTTTGTCTGTCAGCTGTAGCGCCTTCCCTGTTGCACGGTTGCCGACCCCGACCGTGGCGTTTGAGTCCTTGGGTCTTAGGTACATTCCCCCCACCTTGGCCCCCAAGGGCAGCCTGAGGGGGCAGGGATTGAGTTGCCAGGTCTTCTTTCCCTGCTAATTTTGCCAAGTTCCTCAGTATAGTGCTCAGCTTCGTGGCGACATCTAGTGAATGATGGCCACTTAATGGTCCAGTTTTCCGACTTTGCCCCGGCCTCCCCCACTGCCCCTTCCCCACGTC
>Ga0209454_1000766_pt1 | contig 17861 bp, 14 predicted proteins | sample WorMetHERISLAND1_2_FD_187400 | JGI IMG/M metagenome (GOLD analysis project Ga0209454, IMG submission 187400) | Marine gutless worms symbiont microbial communities from Max Planck institute for Marine Microbiology, Germany - Olavius geniculatus... | ecosystem: Host-associated > Annelida >... | reverse complement strand
GGGGTATGCTGTTTATTCAAACCGGCGGCGGTACTTGCGGGATAGGCAGGGTATTTTTTTTTTTAGGGCGGGATTGAGGCGGGATATTGGCGGGGTATTTCAATTGTTGGGGACCTAACTTGCCAGACTCCCAACTATCAATTGTCATTGATTTTTATCACATATGTTTTGAATATCTCAACGCCTTTCAGCCGATTGATATGTTGGTTTTCATAGCGAGACTGTCGAAAAACCCTAAATCCGTGAATTAAGTGCTTGCTAGTTGTTGATTTTAATACTCGCAAAATTCCTAAAATCGCCGTTTTTGGGCTTTTTCGACAGTCTCAGCAGCTATAGTAAATTCAAGTCGTCATTATGACCGCTTGTTGCGACTGCCTTTTCCATAAACATGATGGAACTGATCTGCAATCAGATATCCAAGATTTTAAATATCTGCTCGTTCACAGGCTTCGTGGTGTCCATCCATGTTTCACGAATGCTGCGAACAAGTGTCTGGTAGGTTCCGGTCTCTTTGCTTTTATAATTGTTCAGATCTTCAATAGTCCTGAAGTACATTATAGCCCCATATTGAGATGAATTAGTCGTGGAACGGACAAATTCCAGATGCCTCAATCCCTTGACACTACGAAGCTCTGATGCACTAGTTTGCATCCAACGCTCCACATCTTTACCGTTTAATGCGTGGTATGTAACCAATCGAATAATCATTCGACATACCTCCTATTGATAACTGATTCACATCATACCTCGTTGACAACTATTATATGCTCAATTATTAAATTAAATATTTAGGAAAAACGGTTTTATTTCAGAACAATAGAGAATTAAAAAATAGAAAAGTTATCGGCTATATGGATTAAAGATCAGGATGAGAATCAGCTCAGGATGAGGTGCTGAGTGAGGCCAGCGTTTAAAAAGAGATGAGGTAAAACATTCAGTTTCCAGACAAAACGAGATGTATGTTCAATTTTTATTATGTATTTACTTGACGTTGTTATCATTGTCAAGAATATACCAATAAGTACTACATTGTATTAATAAAAACGGCGTGTGCATCGAGATGACGGGGTGGTGCTATCTTGCCTTCTGATGAAATACCAAGAGTGGAAGGATAGAATTAAACAGCCGTGAAATGGTGTTCCGCTTTCAAGATAAGTTTACGGCATCTGTAATTTTAAAGCGTCGAATATTTTTTTATCAGCTGTATCAAAGGATTTACGGCAGGCCGTCGGCATAACACCGCAACGGCAGCCCGTTGAAAACCGCGGCAAAGCATTTATTGCAGGAAATGCAGGAGGCTTCTTCGGTTTTGCCCTGTTTCATGCGTTTGGCCAAAAACGGCTCCCGGATAAAGGGACGGCTCATGGATAGAAAATCCGCTTTTTGTCCTGACAAAACCTCTTCCATTTCTCCAAGCGTTCTCACCCCGCCCACCAGAATCAGCGGCATATTGCCGATTAACGGTTTGATTTTTTCCGCCGCGGGAAGATGATACAGCTTTTGAAACCGGCAGGGAAATACCTGCTTTTTGAAAATCACCTTGGCCATGGGCCGCATCCACCAAGGTAAGGCCCGGGCCAGATCGTCAATGGGAACATCGCCGCGTACTGTGTGAAAGGTGTAATAGGTCCCACTGGACACCTCCAGGGCAGCCACCCCCAGATCGAGCAGCCAGGTTGCATATTGCGCCGCCAGGTCTGGGGTGATGCCTTTTTTGGGGGTGAAATCATTAGTGTTCATCTTGACCATCACCATTCGGTCTTGCCCAGCCGTTTTTTGAATGGCCAGGATGACTTGCCTGAGCAACCGGAAATTGTTCTCCGGAGATCCCCCCATTGATCATGCCTTCGGTTAAAAAAGGGGGAGAGGAACTCATTTAGTAAATATCCGTGAGCGCAATGGAGTTGAATGGCATCCGCTCCGGCGTCAAAGGCTCTTTTGGCGGCCTCTGCAAATGAGGTGATCACCTCTTGAATATCTGCCTCTGTGGCGGCCTTAGCCTTGTTCATGCTGGCGGGATCACGGCCGAAGCCATGGGGCGCCAAAGGGGCCTTACCAATGACTTTCTTCGGGCACTGCCTACCGCCATGGGCCAGCTGAAACGCGATGAGTCCGTCAGCCTCATGCACCGCATTGACCAGGCCGGTTAATCCGGGGATCAAACTATCATCATGAATACCCGTCTGCCCGGCAAACGCTTTGCCCCTGGGATGAACATAGAGGTAACCGGGGATGATCAGGCCTACCTCTCCTTTGGCCAAGTTGACGTAGCGTTTGACCAGATGATCAGTCACTGCGCCATTTTCATCGGCCATGCATTCGAAAGTGGCGGAATGGATCAGCCGATTTTTCAGTTCCAGGATACCAAGATTCGCGGGCTGAAACACTTGGGGCATAATCGATCTCCCTTAATGTTGATTAAATGCGGTTTGTGATAAAATAAATATCAGATTGAATTATGTTAGAGAATTTAAGGAGATAAACCATGAAAATCTATCAATCAGGAAAAATTCGGATCGATTACTACGTTACAAAATCGAAAAAAAATAGCGTACGTGCCTACAGGAGGATCATTAACAAATTCTGCGCTGATTTCGGAGGAGAAGAGCTAGCCGAGCTGTCATCAGAAAAGGTTCTGCAAATTTTTAACATAATCACCGAAGGCTGTAAACCTCAAACCAAACGAATCCGATCTTCCCATCTGTCATCTTTTCGGTTGATTGAAAATCTGTATGCTTAAAATGAATCAGGGTGATCTTTTCCCAGAGGTCACCCTGTTTACCTGGGGATATATTTCGAGTATCTCATGGTTTTCAGCCGGTGGATATGTTGGTTTTAATAGCAGTAAATCCCAATACGCAAAAATAGAAAAAGCAGAGCCGATATTGACCCTACTCATGTACTTTTTTGATTGGTTGAGATTACTCTTTAAGCAGTTTCTTTCTGTAAAATCCAGCAACGCCGACAAGTCCTGTTACAAGGAGGAACATAGTTGTCGCTTCGGGGATGGGTTGCGGTGAACCGGTTCCATGTATGGTAAGGTTGTCAAATACAACTGGGATCACAGAGGCATCGTAGTTCCAATTCCATTCTAGCCGCACGGTGCCGGCGCTACCGGAATTCCCACTATGATGAGAAAGATTTTCCAAATGATATCTATACCAACCATCACCGAGATCGACGATGCTCCCGATGCCATCGTTTGGATACGTATTGAACCTCGCCGTGCTGTTCTCACCGAAGATATACAAGTCAAGATAGTTGCCGTGGCCTTGAATCTGCTTGCTCTGAATATCTACGAAGATTTCTCCGGTAAGAGGAAGGTAACTTCCGAGCCCACCGACAAGCGTGGTTGGGTCGATACTTTGCCCGCTGACTTCCAGTTTGGGGAAGAGAGCAGTTTCGTAAGGAGGTGCATTCAACGCACCCAGGGCATATGTGCCATTTCTGCCCGCTTCAATTGTAAGCGTTGTATCGCCGCCATAGCCCACCCATCCTTCGGTGGTTCCGGAATCCCAAGTCCAGATTGAGCTAGCGTCAACGTTTCCTAAAACGCAAAAAACTATCGCTAAGCATAAAACGACGGTTCGCCTATTCATCTTTGATTCCTTTCCATAGGTCATCTCACCAATCATACCTATAGAATAAAGTGGGTGCAAAAATCATACAAACTCAAATAGGTATAAAATAATGATATGATAATTAAGCAGTTACTACAATTAAAGAGAAAGACTATTTAGTGAAAACCTGAGAAAAATATTTGTAATTGTGAAGTAATTTACACAAAAATTATGTACTATTTTACATAGCATTAGCACATTGTGGTATTTTTTGGATACACCCACCCTAACGTATCAGGGGATCAGGTGTCAAATCGAATTGATAAGAAATGGTGATTTGAAAATGAAAATGGTTAAATCCTGGTTGCCGAAATCATCAGAAACAATTAGTTCTTCAACATATTAAAACCGAGCAAGTCATGAAATGGAATCCCCAGAAATTGCCATCATGAAGGCCTCCAATGGATTCGGGTATGCCGTTGGAGGCCCTATATAGCCGGCTTAACAAACCAGCCATTCGTAATACTAAAATTGCGTCAAATGAGGTTGGTTTAAAAGGGAATCTTGATTTATACCAAAATAATTTTAAATGGAGGAACAAAAAATGAGAAAGAATCAACAACAAGCTCTGAGAGTCTCCACATTTGACGTATATTTTGGTATGTACACAGGTTTTGAACTACAAAAACCGGTGTTTTATGGTAGTTTTAAGTGGTCTCATGTTTGGCATTACTAACTCTGGCGTCGTTGTTATTCTCAAAATCCTAAATATGGATTATTACGATATTCTCCTTCTCAAAATTACAAGACTAAATAATAATAAAGTTAATAAGTAGATAGGCGTTAAATTATCCGTTACCCTGCGGAACCCGGGGGTTGAATTGGATATGAATCACCCCCCACCCCCCCCACGACTTTCACTAGACGAACAATTGGCGTCTCCCCACTCACTATTAGTTACGTATATAATGTTTGAGTAATCACTTTCATTCCCATTTGTATCATAGCCAGTTACTACAAAATAATATTTTGTGTCATCATCTAAATCGGTCACCTTGACCATAGGCATAAGTGGATTGGTTAATTCCTCCTTTGTATATGTATCAATATGATTATACGGCGGACAGGGATTCCCAACACGGCTATACATTTTATAACCTCTGAGATCAGGTTCGTCGTTAGCATCCCAAGCAAATGTTTTTTCGTAGGCTAGTATTTCAGTGGAAAGAAACAGAGCAGTTGAAAGCAGACAAACCAGACATTTAAAATAAAATTGAGAGGATTCTATTAGTCTAAAATATTGTAGAATTTTCATTTATCGATCTTTGACAGATAAAAAAGATGTTGATACTTTATCATATAGAAATTGCATTTTTAAAATCTAATTTTAGTGGATTCCGCTGTTTTGGCGACTGCGGCAACTACTGACACCGCACATATAGTCAGAAATTCCTTTTTCATTTTTCTCCGCCGCTCCCCCAAAAAAAGCCAAGCCACCTTTTAAACAGGCAACGTGGCTGTTTTTTTAAGACAATTTGCATTAAGCCCATCGCCCTTTCGATAAGTTTGCATTGTCTTTGGGTTACTAGTTAATTCTATTTCGTTCTAAGGAGTGCAAAAATCATGCAGAATCATGTATTTATGTTGTGATTCAGTAATATCAGTAAGTTGTCACCTCAGTAGAGATGGTTATCAGAAAACATTGTGAATTAGACTTCATAAAGCTGGGAAATCTATATCACATTTCTATTCACTTTTTAGATGTCCGGTGAATGTATCTTGCCTTGACACTGCATATCGGCCTTCAAGCCAAGTCCATCCAGAAGTAACTGGTGGGGACGTGGAATGGTTTGCACGGACACCCATAGCGCGGCCCGAACACGGCCGACCAAATGACCATAACGTTTTATGAATCCAAGACGGTCGGGAGAAAAAAAGCCGGTGCCGTCATACTTAAGTCCTGCGATCCCTACTATTTCATCACCATTAAGGGCTACTATGATCCGATCGGCACTGATAGAATTTGCAAACATTGACCATGTCGCGTCAGGAATCCTAGCGTAAAATTGGAATCATGAAAATTGAAGATCGGAATCTTAAATAGGGCGAATCCAAGCAGCCGGATTCACCTTTCCACGATGACATATAATTTGAGTATCTCACGGATGTCAGCCTCTTAATATGTTGGTTTTAATAGCAGTAAACATGCAATTTGCGGTTTGTTAGTTCATAGTTCTACAACAGTTTGGAGGAAGTATTGTTTAGTCGATACCACATACCCTCATCTACATGTGAATATTCAGAATAATAGCTATCAAGAAATTTATATAAACCAGGAAGTTTTATCTTTATCAGATCAGCATAGTCGTTACTGATAAAAATATAAATAGGTTTAGCATGATCCAATTTTGAGATCAAGGAGGCCCATTGCTCGGGCATATAAAACTCCCAAGCCCATCCGTCTTCTGGTATGGCTTGTCGCTTTTGTGTTAGGAAATAATAAAGGGGATCTCCGAAGACATATATCGGTTTATTAGAGTTGTCTTCTTTTAAAAATTGGGTTGATTCCAATACTCTTTTATATTTTTTGTTTAAGTTGGCTTGATAGGCTTGGCGCCATGAAGTACCTTTCAAAACCTCTCTAAAAAAAACTCCGGCTTTTTTACCCCATATAGGAATTATTGGAGAAAAGGCAAAAAATACCAAGCATATGGCCAAAACAATGGGCTTTATTTTACGGCCAGTTAAGGTGTTGGTAACGGAATATTTAGATAGGATAGCATCGATTCCCCTTACTGATAGGACACCAATCGGTAAAATCAGTAACAAGAAATGGTATTGCCAATAGGAAAAACGTTGTATTAAAATGACTACTACGCCGATTATAAGCCAGCCGATCATCTGCAAAGTTACCGTTTCTAGTTCAATCGACCGCCAATTAACCATCACAAAAAATGCCAACAAAATTAAAGTGGCCATCCCTTTGCCAAACCAATACATGCTGCCAATAAATCGCCTTAGACCGGCACTGGGCGCGTCTACAAAGGCTTGCATTGGATAGACAAATGTTGTTTGCCATAACTCAAACAAAGAGTCATTTGATGCAAACCATGCTGCGACCATGGCGAGTGTTATAAGCCCTCCTAAAAAGGCAGACAGGACATCCCATAATATTCGCTTTCTGGAGCGAAGCCCCTCGAAACGCAGCCTAATTGTTATTACGACGAGCCACATTATTATTGGAATGGGAGCCAAAACAAGCTTAAACACAACAGCCATGCCTGCACTCACCCCTGACATAAACCACCGTATTGCCTGCCTATAGCGGTTCTCCCCAATAATAGAACTAAGCCAAGCACACAGAAATAACGGTAAACTAACTATAATTTCTAGTTGAGAGAGATGCCAGACTGAAGTTATACAATAATAAACTCCGATCGTAGTGATTGGTACGAAAGAAGACATCCAAGGATAGTGAAAATAGTGTCTGAGTGAAAAAACAATTAGAATTGTCAGGAAACAAAATATCAACAGCTCCAATGAATGCACACCTACCTCAGAAAAGCCGAACAATAAGCCTGCGAGCCAGTAAAAAAAGAATATGCCAGGCTGCTTATTATCCCAATAGTCTATATAAAGCCTACCACCTTGATCGAGCTCCTTAGCGCCAACCATATACCCAGCCTGATCACCGTGAAATGGATGGGGCAAGTGAATAAAACCCAATAAAAGAATAATAAGTACGGGCAATCCATATAAATATAGCTTTTTAGGCATAGCTTTTACAATAGATTAGGATCTTAACTGGCACTTAATGCATAGTGTTGTTATAGATGAAAATTTATTAAGTATCACTTTCTGGCAAACTTTGTAATATCCTATGGTATCAGGTCCAAATTTGAAAGACTAACGCCTTGTGATTTCTTGCATTATCTGCAATTAAGGTTAATTGCAGATTTCAACAGGATATCTAAAAGTAAAAACCCCGCCTTCGGATCTGAAAGCGGAGCCTTGTCATTCATGCTTATGTGTGCCTTCCCTTTGTTAAAGGTTAAAGCTTCTATAATGAAATCTCAGCATATTCTCAAATTTTTATCAAAAAATCAACACTTTGGTTTACGGTCAATATCCCACATGGTTTCAAGTAGTTGGTAAGCTTTGTAAAAATTGAAAGGGTATTTTCTCGACATCAATTGGCTAAACTGTTATGTGCATCAAAAGGAATATGGGAGGCAAAATTGTCAGAGAGTAACGAATTTTTAGCATAGCCGTTTTGTCAGAGCAGGTGCATTAAGGCGAAGCTAGGAAATACCTAATGCCCTGAATGTAGCGGAAGCTTTGCAAATGACGATCGGCTGGAATGCATATTCGTCAGCCCCGAAAGCCTCACATTTCCTATTAAGGGTACGGTTTGCATATCCTGTGGGTTAATTCAGGCTGGAGATCAAGTAAACTGCCTATATTGTGGTGCGGAAATCTTTGGAACGGTGCATTGATATGCGCAGGAATAGTAGCATCAAGTTTGGCCTGTTGGCCAGGTTGTTTCGGAACCTTAGACTGTTGTTACCCCTGATCAGAGACTATTTGAAGGGCACTTACAGGGATGTGTCAGCCAGGTCCATTGTCATATTCATCCTTATCTTGGCGTATATCGTTAGCCCCATCGATCTGATACCCGACTGGATTCTCGGCTTCGGACAAATCGATGACGTGGCTATTCTTGCTTTCGGCATTCACCTGCTGGAAAAGGATCTGATGAAATACCAAGAGTGGAAGGATAGAATTAATCAGCCGTAAAAAGGTGTTCCGCTTTCAAGATAGGAATACTTGATTTATGGAATTGGGTTTCAACATCATTGAGCAAACGAACCTGATATCTTATAGCACAATTCGGGGGGATGTCCTTCTTTCCGTGTGCCGTCCAAGTTAATGTAGGAGCAAGAGGATTGCCGGACGCCTTTAATCCCTCGACATAGGGCAATTCGCCTTTCATATTCAATCGGTGTGTTTTAGCCGTAGCTTCATTTCCCTTTTCATCTTTAACCAGAATTTTCCAAACCCCCATATGTTTACTGGGATCGAAGGACGGAAGGGGACTCACCACGTACAGGCCGGACCATATGTCTCCAACATCCAGCGGAGATGCTGTTAGAACTAATCCTGTATCAAGATTCTCGACGATAACTTCTTTTATCGGGGCGCCGGCAGATTCAACCTGGCATCCTACTTGTAATACGCTCCCTTCAGCAAAGCATAATTGCTGTGAGCCTTCTTGAAATCTGTCTTGAAAGGCAAAGGACATTTTAATTACAATTTCATTCACTTCGGACAATTGTTTTGTACCGGATTTATCTGAAGTTCCAGCGCAGGCGATGATGAAAACGAGAATGATGATCTTTAAACCACTGTTTCAAATTCATATATGGATATATTATGCTTACCCCAGGCTGGTCGTGAGCGTCAAACCCAATGCCGCTAACTTAAGGACCGGGGTCTTTTTGTGGGAGCGGCTTCCAGCCGCGAATAAAGCTTTAGAGCGACTTTTTTCGTGGCTGGAAGCCACTCCCACCAGAAAATGATGTTAAGTTAATAGCATCACGTCAAACTCATAAACCAAAAGGAGGTAATCCATGAAAATCTATAAAGCGGCAAAAATTTCGATCGATTAACACGTTACAAATTCGAAATTAAAGATCATTGTTGCCACCGCGTCGTTTTCGTCTTTTTCGATGATTGTCATCACCGTCCTCTTCATCATTGTCATCCTCATCATCTCCGTTATCGCGCGGTTCTATGAGCTTTAATTTGATAAGTTACGTTTAACTATTGAACACACCCTCTGCACTTCTGAACACACATCAACTCCATAATCATATCTGCCAATCCTGGGACTGATTCGCCTTGAACAAAGTCTTTTGGCCTCGGTTCGTCATCGCAGCGTTTATATGATCGATTTTCAATAAAGCAGGCGACTTTCATCTTATCTTTCTCGATAAAGTAATTTGCGGCTTTAAGCATTTGACCCAACAACCAGAGTCTAAAGTTTGCAATTTTTGGGTTTTTACCAACTCCTTCTAGTGTAGCATCGGCAATTGATTCATCAAAGAAGTCTATGATATCTTGAATCGTGATGAAGATTGGGATAAGCTGACCCGCCCCGGATAAGGCATAAATCTTACCTCCTAGATACTCGTTGCCAACTAAATTAGCTCTGTAATAAATATTTAAGTCGTCATCGCTGAATATATTTATTATTTGTTCACCTAATATTTCAATCCCTAGTATCTCTCCCAAATATAAAGCAGCCCCTAAATCATCATTGCCATCGTACAGAGTGAGAACATCATCAGTAAGATCCAGAGTGCCCCAGGAAAAGTTATTTGCATACCCGGATCTTTTTGCTCCAAAGTCTTGACCGGTTAGATAAAAATCATGTTGATTATCCTCTCCATCCAAAAAGCCCAGATATGCCTGTTTAGTGTTCCATTCATAATTCTTGGCGCTGTGATTGACAATATCGCCGTAAATATAGAACTCATCAGAATGTTGGCCAACCAAATACCCAGTTTCACTAACTGTCAAATAGTTGAAGAATTGAGTTGAAGTGTCACTGATATAGGCACCGTTGTTAGTGAAAGTTCCCGTATAGTCCGCAGTAGTAAGCGTTGTTTTGAATGTTCCGCTATTGACTATGTAGCCATCTATTGTCCGAGTGCCTTCACTACTAAGATTAGTGCTCCCGTTGTTTGTAAGTGCAAGCTCTTCATAAATACCGTTTGGCACCATTTCACCACCGGAAAAATTTATGATGCCATGATTGATGATACCGTCGTAATGAAGAGTTCCCCCTGAAAGATTGTAAATGCCTTTTTCACCAATATATAAACCTTTAACATCAGGAATACTACCAAAAGCCCAGTAGTGGCCACCAGACTGATTGAATTTTCCATCCCAAATACCTTCCCCAAAATGAGTACCTCTCAACTGCCCAGTGCCGCTGAGGTTATACACTCCACCGTTCCTTATATCTAACGGATCCCAATGCTCTGCTTGTCCTCCTGACTGATTGAACACACCTCCATCAATGGTAATACTTTGTTCGGTAATGAACGATCCATCAGTCATGGTATATGTACCCCCTGACTCAACAACAAAAGAGTTCGCACCTGCAAAAAAAGATCCTCCTGACTGCAATAGATTCATAGTTTGTGCGCCTGTACCATATATGCGAATCTCCTCACCGAACAAACCAGAGTCAACGTAGGCTGTAGCATTTATACCTGGTTCATTAGTTAAAAAGACGAAATCTAAAGATGTAGGCATTCCATACGGAACCCAATTTGCTGGATCGCCCAATTCTCCATCACCTCCGAACCAGTATTTGTCCTCTGCATGCGCGTATAAAGCTGTAGCAGCCAGTATAAAAAAAACTAGGATTAAAGTATTAATAGCATTTCTCATTGTGTCTTCTCCCTTCAATGGTTCCTTGTTGATCTGATGTTTAGTTAAAATTTCCGCTATTTGGTCGCAAAGATAATATCATTTCCCCCCAGACCCTAAATGACATCGTGACCCCCTAAGGTCTCGATCACATCAAAGCCTTCGGTGCCAGTGATGATGTCTGAGCCTTCCGTGCCCCAAATCGTTACCTCATTATCGGGGCAACAACCATAAAGCGGCTGCGGTCAAAAAATAAAACTCATGCTTAAGACTATATCCAATACCATCAGCTTTAACATTTCACGCCCACTTTGCTCTTAGTATTTATTGGTTTTGTCTTAACAAAAATAGAAACCTCCAAAGGCAATAAAACCCCTGGAGGGTGTCATTCAGGCATTTTCAGTAAATCCTTAAGCATGGTATTTTCCAGTACATTTAAGGACTAATAGTAACTGATTTTAAATAGCGCTGAGGTCAGATGATTATCTGCTCGAAATGATATACAATTTAGGAGGCGTTTCCGGGCAAGAGGATTGAATTGAAATGGAGATGAAAAATTCGGTTCTTGTTAACGATTCGGTTCACATTGAGATGTTTATGGTTTTGTTAATAACAAAAAATGCATAAGCTGTCAATAATATTAGACAGTTTGCTACATTGTAGTATTTTGTCAAAGCAATGTCTGGTGATGACTGCTTGACAAAATTATCATAACTTACTGAAAATTTGAAGCTTCAAATGAATATGAAAAAAATTCGGTTGATATCAAATGTTCAGATATATAGCACCTACATGGAAACTTCCCTTGAAATCTGGAGATGGTAATATCACAAGTAATTTTGTCTTTTCAAAATTGCAGCTCTGTTGGAGAAATATCAGGTTCCTGAAAAGTAGCTTTTTCCGACTCAATCACTTGAAACAGGCGCGCATGTATCGACTGAAACGGTTTATAACAGTAATCGGGGTCAAAGATCGAATGCTGAATTGTCTTTACACGATTTGAAATCTAATTCTGCATTTTTATGACCACCGATGTTATATCATCTTCTATTTTCACTCCACTTGTAAATCTATCCAATGTGTCAAAAATCGCATCAACAATCTGCGTTGCATCTGATGATGAGTTTTGTCGAATTGTATTTAGAACCGGCTCTTTGCCTAACATTTCGCCTTTTCTGTTTCGCATTTCCCAGACCCCGTCTGTACTGAGAAAAATGATTTGGCCAACCGATAAATCAGTTTTCTTATTGCCCTCATAGATCCATTCGGGATCCACACCCAGTGCAATTCCCGATCCGCCAAGCTCACTGAATGCGTCTGGCCGGGGATCATAAATAATGGCGGGGTCATGTCCTGCACGCACCCATTCAAGTTGTCTCGATTCAGTAGATAAAGCTAAAAAAAACAATGTCATAAATTGCCCCGAGTCTTCGACATCCTGGACAAGCTGGCGGTTCACATCAGAAATGATGCCGGCAATGCTGCCTGGCAGCAGTGCACGCAGCCGCAGAGATGATCGGACGGTAGTCATAAGTAAGGCAGATGAAATACCGTGCCCCGAAACATCGCCAATAGCCACCCCCATTTTCTGCTTGTCAGCATGCTCAATAGATATAAAATCATAATAATCCCCGCCTGTTTCATCACAGTAAATGCTTTTACCAGCGATATCAAATCCATTGACTTTCAGATTTTTCTTCGGAAGAAGGTTCTGTTGGACCTCCCTAGCTAAATTTAACGATTGCTGCATTCTTTCGCGTTCTATCAGACCAATGGTCATTTGATTGAAATGCTCCGCCAGAGCGCCTAATTCATCATTGCTTTCAACCGGAACCGACACTGCCAGATTGCCTTGTTCGACCTTTGCCATGGCATCCGCCATCCGGCTGACAGGCCCTATTATGCTGGTGGAAAACAAACGCGAAAGGATGATGGCTACGGCCAATGCGATTGCAAGCAAAAAAGCAGTCAGATACAGCAGGCTCTGAATAACGTAATCCGGATTCATAATCAGCATCAATTTCGCTTTATTGTATGATAACACCGCCATGAGAATGATCGGCAAGATGCTGGTCAAAACAAAAAAAATAAGCATCCGGATCGGAAGCTTAAGCCGGAAGGTACAGGGAGCCTTCACAATGCCACCGTCAGGAAAAAAATAAGGTCTCACCCGTCGGCAAAAGATTTCTAAAGTAAAGAAGTTAATTGCACTGACAACCGTGCCGCTGATAATCATCCCAATAAATATTCTTAACGTATCGAACAGGATAGTGCCAAATGCCTGTCCGGCCTCCGCCATCAAACAGAACCAAATCGCGATGATGACGGCGGCCAAAAGCCAACAGATCAGGCCCATCATGGAGTGGATAAAAGGCATGTCGAGAATCTTGCGCTGAGCCCTCCGGTGCAACTCAGAATCAATGGGGCGATTTCGGGCTTTTAATGTTACAAATAACTCCAAGTCCTTAGTCCAGTTACTCAAGATGGTATTAGCAAGAAAAACCAGCCCAACAAACACGATCACAATGACCAAAATTGGAATTCTGAGGTCCTCGAACGGAAACGTTGTTTTAAGAACATTGAAAAAGAAAAAATAGCAGTTAGAAATCACAACACCCGCCATGTTGGAGCCTATTTCCAAAAACGTTAAACTTCGCCTCATAAACCTCTGAAAATAGAGCCAAGGATTCTCGTTTATCTCTAGCTGCATGATTATCCCTCCTCCCACGATTATTAACTGAAATCTAGTTAATGCGCATATCCAGGAAGATCAAGTTGAAGTTATGTCATCTATTTTATCCCCTTCCCTCAATCCCTCCCACGAGGGGAGGGAAGTGAAGTGCCGGTTACTGGAGCTTTGTAGATAACCAGGTTAATTAAAGCGTTTAACGCTAAATCAAATCACTTCGATTACTCAAATAACTATTAATCGAGGCACTGCCAGAGCAAGCATGAAACTGAGGGAGAGACATAGCAGTCTAATGGTTTTCGCAATGTTATGGAATATAGGTATCGTGCCTGTTGGTTTAATATGGGACAAATCCCTATTTATTGGAAGTATTTCTAATTCGACGGGTATTGAACTCTCTATAGGTATATTTTGAGTATCACACGTTGTTTAGGGCAATCAGGCATTGGGCCATAGCAGATACATTCACCTCAGCCTGGAAAACTGGCAAAAATGATATCACAACTTTTAAACGGTTATTAAAATGCCAGATACGTTGGAGATCAACGGTTTAATGCCAGGTTTAGATGCAATTATACCAGTTTAACTATTAATAGAATCTCAAGGAATTGGTAACTTTCTTATTTATATCTATTGGTTCGTGGCTGAAATTGGTTGAATCCAACCATACAAAATTTTCATTTTTTTTGGCAACTACACAAACAGTTTGGATATTTATGAATTTTGAACCTGCATCAATACTCCAGTCCCAATCGATGACAAATTCAATTGCAGGTGTTCCGCAATCTAAAGTTATCATCCTTTCACTCAAAACCTTGTGTTTTTTTGTGTGCGGATACATGTTCGCCCAAAGCTTAGTAGTTTGTATTGGGAGGTCCTTGAGTTGCATGGCGCCTGATGGAAAAACATAAACGCCGAGATTAGGGAGATTAGATGGAGCTCTTACAAATAACAATGCAGCAGGGTTTGCACCCGTTCCTTCTTGCCATGCTTCCGGATATTTTGCTGAAAAATTGTATTCTTTATTTACGTATAAACCTGGTTCAGATATTGGTAGAACACCAGATGCCGTTATTTGCTTAAATGAAAGACTTTCCACAATTGGAGCTAATTTCTCAGCGTTAAGCACAGGATGATGAGTAGCCAAAAATACACATTTTTTATCCTTGTACGAAGATACGACTAGTGTGGTCAACTCAAGCTGACTATCCCACAGCCATTTAATATCAGTTCTATATGCCTTGGCACCACATCTCAAAATAATGCTATTGTTAGAAATTACTTTTATATTTGATCCAACATTGTTAAGGGCAGAGGCGTATACCTTCGGTCCAAATTCTTCTAAACTTATATTTTTCGGTATATCACTAACAGCGGCTGAAAAATGGACATCCCCCGGCGTTTTCATTCTCATGATCTGATCTGGAGAATTTGTACTTAATTTCTTACTCCCTGCAGGATACTCGAAAATGAATTTGGGAGATTGAGTTCGTTTGAATACACCATCTTTTGCTTCGCCTTCTTCCTTGGATAACCAAACAAAACCGTCTGTAGAGGCAGTAGCCACAATTTTAGCCAGATAATCAAGCCGTGCTGTTTCTTCTGAGTTTGGCGGCAATGATTTAGATTCTGTCGTTGCGGGAATTATATAATTATCAAGCAATTTTTTTGGAATATAAAAATTTTCATTTGATAGATCGCTGGTAAAAACAACTACTATTTTCTTATCTGGAACTACAAAAATAAACTGACCTTTATAACCAACGGCCATATAGATTCCATTATCATCGACCCACCATTGATATCCATATCGATCAAATAGGGTAGCATCGATATATCCACGGGTAGATTCATCAATCCATGAAGCAGGTACAATTTGCGTTTGGTTCCACTTTCCTCTATTAAGATAAAGCAATCCGATCTTAGCCATGTCATGGGGTTTAAGCCACATTTCACCCCAACCAATATCAATACCCTGAGGACTTGTTCTCCACCTTACTTCTGAAATACCAAGAGGATTAAATAAATTTTCTCTGGCAAAGTCTAAAGTTTTCATTTTCGTCATATTTTGGATAATTACCGAAAGGAGATAAGAACCCCCGTTACAATACTCAAATTTTTCTCCGGGAGGGTCAGCCATGGGAAGGCCAAGAACGTATTGGGCCCAATCCCCACTCTTTCGCATTTGGAACAATCCTTTCCACCCGTAAAGATAAGAATCCCTGCACTCTAAACCCGAGGCCATCATCAGCAAGTCTTTAAGGGTAATGGATTCTTTAAGTTCGTCCAAGTTCGCAATTTCTGTATCTGGAAAAAAATCTACAATTGGTTGATTCACACTTTTAATGTACCCTTTCCCTATAGCGATTCCTATCAACGCCGACATGACACTTTTTGTACATGAATGAATAATGTGCTTTTGCCCTTTTGAAGATGGATAAAAATATGCGTCCAACACCATGTAACCATTACGCACAACTAACACGCTATCTATGTTGTAGCCGTTTTTCTGTATTTCTTCCATCATATCGGCAAGTATTTTAGATACTATTCCTTGCTGCTCGGGCGTTGTTTTCTGCCAGCCTTCGGTAGGATAGTAGGATAGTGAAGCAATAACTCGTGAATAAAATATGGTTAACAAAAAGAAAATGAAAACAATGAAATACAACTTGCTTTTTGTCTTCTGAATACCTTTCATGATGCCCTCCTTTCTGATCTTGGTTGCAATTGTAATAACAATTATTGGAAAAGTACGGACAGATCGGGAGAGAGTTCAGGTCAATTGTATATGATGTGGTTCAGCATCTGAACAGATGTGATTCAAGCGTATTATAATTTATATAAATGATGAGTCATGATGTGTCAATGGATTAACTATATTCATGGTTATCGCATAGGGATATCGTTACAATATTTTTCTTTATGTTTGGCCCTTAATAAATGGAGATCGGCGCTTCTGTTAAAGTTGTGATATGCTCTAATAATTGCCTCGAATTTGACGGGATTCCTGTGACAGATAGCTTGCATTATCTGCATTTAGGATAAATTCCAGATTTTAACAGGATATTCAAAAGCAAAAACCCCGCCTTCGGATCTGAAAGCAGGGCCTTGTCGTTCATGCATATGCCTCCCCTTAAAGCAATTATAAAGAGTTTTCAGCATATTCTCAAATTTCTATAAAAAAGTCAACTCTTTGGATTAAGGTTAAAATTCCTTGCTTATGGGACGTTGTTGACTTATATAACTTATTTATGCCGACTATCTTAATTGTATAGACATTTCAAAATATGATTTTTCAATCTTATGGGTTAATCAGTAGGCTTATTGCATAACAAGTTTTGCGACTTCGTCCAGGTTTGGAAGCATGCCCCCCTCGAGTTTTGGAATGCCCGGCATATGGTTCGCCTCTTTTGTACGCATGACAGGCATATGCTTGATCCCGATGGGCCGGAGCACTTCCCGCGTAATCAAACTCCAAAGGTCTGCATTCGGGCCTTCCTTCCTTTTTATAAAACGATCCATTGCTACAGCGAGGAGAAAAGTGTCAGTTGTCCGGTAACGAAAGACTTCAATGCCGTTTCGTGTCTCGCCGTAAAGGGATCTGTAATAGATAATCGTGAAGGGAAAAGATGCACGTGAATAACCCTTATCGCCGGGTTCGGACCAAATTTTTCCAGGAGCAAGGATAATGTACCAGGAACTATTTTCACTTTTAAGTAGTTTGTTTCGCTCAAGGGGTACGAGGCTTCAGCTTGAATATCTTTTACCCCTTTCCTCTTTAATATGAAGTTTCATATAAGTAAATTACCGTGCTGTGACCTGAAACCTTCAATTTCTAACAACATGTTGTCTGATAAACCCCGCTAAGGGCCTAAGGTTGTGAAAATTCCTAATTGTAGGGTGGGCTGCCGTTGGCCGCGGCGAAGCATTTGCGAAGACGGGTGCCCACCATCGATGGTTTCATCTAATTAAGGTGGGCGAAGCCCACCCTACAAAAACACAATGCTCAACCGCGGTTGCGGTCCAGCGATCCTACTCCAAATTCCTTAAAAGTTAAACGAAATTCATCTAAAACCCTGGCAAGCCGCGTAACACAAGGCGTTTGCTGCTGCTATGGCCTGTGAGAGCCTTCTGGATATGATCTTTCAATCGCTGTGCACCTTTAGCTTGTG
>Ga0209454_1000765_pt1 | contig 17870 bp, 6 predicted proteins | sample WorMetHERISLAND1_2_FD_187400 | JGI IMG/M metagenome (GOLD analysis project Ga0209454, IMG submission 187400) | Marine gutless worms symbiont microbial communities from Max Planck institute for Marine Microbiology, Germany - Olavius geniculatus... | ecosystem: Host-associated > Annelida >... | reverse complement strand
GTGTTTTCTTTTCATTCTGTGTCTGTTTTTATGTTTACTGTGTATTGTTTAATGGACCCTTGTGGTCTGATTTCAAATAAAGATGATGATGAATGATGATGGTGCGTCCCTCCACTCTCCTGAAGCCGCCACTGGATAGCTCCGAGCTCTAGAAAGACTAAAATATATCTATGACCAGTCGTAAGCCGATCAGATAGCCTACACTCTATCATATAGCGTACGTTAAAGATCGACATAGAAGCGCAATTATGTGTTTGAGTTGGGGGTTCAACTTCAAACCCTCACTGGGGGATAATGTTTTTTCACGACAGAAGCAATATAACTCAGTAGGCTCACTGTAATAATACAAGGTCATTGTGTCTGTTTTTCTGCTGCTACCGGCATTTGGTCTCGCGCGTTTATCGTGAGTGTTTATTACATATAAAACTGAATAAATTTGGTCATTGTTTTCGAAAGTTCTATTGTTAATCAAAAAAATTGGTGACAGAGTGGGACTTTAAACTTTTGACGATCGTAGGCTAGTCTGATTTATTTTTATGCTTTTATAGCTGACATTTTACAAGGTAGTGCAGCGATACCCTTGAGGTGTGGTGGGGTCTTTAGCAGTGGCGGATCCAGAAGTTTGGAATAGGGGGTGGAAGGGTAGGGGTAGGGTCTGGGAAAAATTTTTTAAAATTTTATCCAAAAATCATGCATTTTGGTGCAAAATTTAACCCTGTTTTAAGATGCATCCGGTCAATAGGGGGCAACCGCCCCCTCCCCCTTGAATCCGCCACTGCTCTTTAGTGACATTGTGATTACCGGTACAAATTTTCTCCTGATTCCGACAGCGAAAGAATGGTGAAAATCGGCTAATATTTGATGAAGTTAAGGCGTATAAAAAGTATGCTGATTTTTGGACCACTTTGTATTTTCGAAATGGCAGCTGATTGACACTGTCCGCGGTATCAAGCAAAGAAACGTGCGCGGTGCAGTGTGCAGGCATACCACAGCGCGTCATTCTACACTTGTCTTCACCCCGTAGTCCGTAAGCTGTAGGCTTGCCACGAATTTGTGATTTGCCATTTCGCTGATGCGTGCAAAGTAAAAAAACGTGAAGTCCTTCCCGAGCCGCGCTGATCTCCATTTTTAGCCCTCAGCCAGACTTCGGTTTATACTGCGAGACCATGGATACGGGGCTAGTGCATCGTGGAGTGTGTCTGATTGCGTCCGTTTTCGCCGGTACTCATTGAATTTACCCACGGAAGGATGGCCAGGCTGAGTTAACTTGGGTGGCTGGTTACATACCGGGATGGTTTACCCGCCTGCCATCGGTCATCCATTTAAGTACTAACCGGGCCCGGCGTTGATTAACTTCGTTGACGCGACCAACGACGTTACCAACTATGCCAAACCACCACCATAATGGGTGCAATGTACCGGTAGATAAAGCTAGTTAACATTTAACGAAACACCAGAGTCTATACGGAATGGCCGCAAGTTGTATGAGTGATAGGCCCCCTACTGATGTGGTATCATCGATCACTAAGGCCTACAATTACACGCACGTGACACGATCCGTGCAATTGGGAGGCTTCCATGTAATTGGAAATGTCCGTGAAAGCGCGTGAAATTCAAAGATTTTTTTACTTTTTTTCAAAAATTTAGGTTATCTCTGGATTGTTTAGTGCATAATTTTTTTGGTTATTCACGCAAAACTTTTGCACACTATCTTCAGCTGATTAGATTTTTGCTTAGTTGCTGCTAAATCTGCTCTACAGTATAGCATGGATCCAGTTTCAGGTCATTATGACCTTCCGTGTAATTTCCGTGTAATTTGCATAAATACCCGTGTAATTTACATTTTTTTCAGCCCTATCGATTACGACAGTTTGACTAGACAATTGGCCAGGACGAGATGGATCGATGCATAACGATTGGCAAGGGATCATCGCGATCAGTACAGATTGGGTGTCACTAAACAACATGCCCACAGGCATCCACATTCGTCTTGCTACGTTGACGCAAACGCTTTGACATTCTTTTGCCGGCTTACTCGCAAGCAAAGTACGATTTCAACACTTCAACAGCTGAAAGAAGATTTTTAACATTAGGCCGTGGCGGACCGCATGTAAAATGAAACATCTTTTCAAAAAGTTTTATTTTTTTCACACGGAAAAGAGGATAAGAATTTGCCGCAGAACGGAAGGTTGCCGTGCACCACCGTAGGCCTATAAAGCGACTAATAAAATATAAAAAATATCGCACAAATTTCAGAAATAAGTTCAAACCGCCGTTTGATGTTCACAATAGATACACGGGTATGAATTCTATTAGAGAGAATGTCAGAGAGAAATCATTAGCAGTTTGCCACATCAGCTCAATAATTTATGCTGCATGCCGTGCGAATTCCACACGTGCATAAAATTGATTCGTCTAATGCCGCGGCTATATGCTCCGATTTCATCGTCCTAGGTGTTGTCCGACGTCGACGAACCTTCCGAGATTTAAAAACCTTGTCCAAAGAAATCGGGAAAAATGCGCATGCTCATTCTTTCCAATTTCCTCAGACGAGGTTTTTGTCTGTCAGCCAAAAGACGCCCGTCAAAACCGCGAACGAGGAAATCGGTGCGCGTATAGCCACGGATTAAAATAGCCTATCACCGGTTATGATCTGTTGGTGACTGAAGTGTATGTAAGACGATGATGAAACCAAAGAATAATTAGATGTGCAGCCCTAGTCACGCAGCCGCGTGGCGGACGACAAAAACGACGGTCTGTGCACGACCCTGCCGGTGTAGGATGGCGGTGATGCAACGGGTCACCAGCAGTTGACGGCGTGGTAGAAGCAGCGCCTGGCGTCCGCTCGTTTCTTCTTTGGATCATCCTTCAAGTCTGGCGTCCCCATCGGCCTCCCGTCATCATCTGCCGCCGAGTTTGAGAGGAATTCTTCGACGAGTCTATCGGATCTCTGAGAGGCGTCGTCGTCGCTCAGGTGACGATGTCTTAGTAGGCGCAGCAGCAACTGAGACAGATCGGGCGACATCTTGCGACCACCGGCCGAAACATGCTACACCAACGACACACAAATTACAATTAACCTGACGCACGACAGCATCGGCTTTACCACGTGGAGAATCAAAGTACAATGTGCAATAATATAACAACGCGTTTTGAAATGGTACTCAAACAGGATACCTCTGTACAGAGAACTTTTCAAGCTATGAGGTCGAAACTCAGACAGTTAAAATCTACGTTTTATGCTGCAAATTCTGTGTGCATATTGTTTTAATCTACCTCCATCAATTTCGGCGCAGTCTATGTTTGAAATATGCGTCGTAGCCTCAAATCGTAGCCGAAAATTGCGAAAAACATCACTAAAAATCGCTGCTTGGATTTTAAAGTCGTTCAAGGTCATCAATGTAGGTACCCCCGAAAAGCCCGTCAGTGGTGCTGGTTATTAAGCAGCAAGTCTGTGTCTGTCTGCGACCGTTTTCACACTAAACTAGTGATATTAGCAGAAATCGCGCATTTTAATTGAAAAGAGTACCCAAATTTGAAGCCCCTGTACGCAGTGAGCCTGGGGGAGAGTTCGAAACGTAAACGGCTACAATCTACGTTTAATGCTGAATATTTCATGTGTATTGGTCTATCTCCAGCCATTTCGGCACAATTTACTCTTAAAATGTGCGTCGCAACCTAAGATCGTAAAAATCAACAAAACTTGTAATTTTAGTCTTCAAGGTAGTTCAAAGTCGTTGATTTTAAAGTCAATTGAAAAAGTGCATGGGATTTTCTAATTCCTATTAGTGACTAGCAGTAATTTACATTCTATCTTGCACTGTTTATGACTTCAGAGATACGGCGACTTATTGGCTCAAAATCGCCAATTTCTCGTATTTAGCGCACTCGATCGGAGTGACCCCCATACAAATTTCGGAGAAAAAACTTTACAGATTCTAAAACTACAGTGATACTATCGCAGAGTGTGACGAACAGACACGCATTATATTACAAACAAACAGACAGACGCCTCTACGAAGACGCGCTTAGCATATCTGCTGTCGCGCGTAAAAACGAAAGTACCAGCATTGCATTTCATTACAGTTAAAGTAACTGGTATACTCAAAATTAACAGACTAAAACAGACATAAGAGATAATAGGACCTATCCAAAAATACTAGAAGTCTATACAAAAATGCAAATGACTTATTGTAAACGAAATTACTTTCAAATTAAAATGCTCTTCGTTTGTAATTCGGAGACATGTAAACGTCTTTGCATGTGCTGATTATTCTCTCAGCCAAAAAATCGTCTAGGTTTGTTAGGCCTCGTCAAAGAAAAAATACTCAATAAACTGTGGATAACTTTCCGTGATCTGAGGAACGATGACACTTTTTGAGATGAAAAAGTAACCAAGATTTGGGACACCATAAGACAAGAAATACTGAGGTACGCTAAACTGAAAAGCGATTTAGCCCAGCGAAAAGAAATAGTAGGAATAAAAGAACTAAAAAGTTGATAACGTTAAAAACCAGGTAAGCCGGGCACTAATTTTTAAGGCAAGCCTACGGATCACGGAATAACAGTATTGCACAAAATGACTCCGGTGATTAAAGTAGTCTGACAAAATTGAAGAAAAAAGTGTGTATGAAAGACGTGAGAGTCAATAACACCATACTGTTTTTAATTCATTTTTTGCTCTAAATGAATTAATTCTTGGTGTACTTGGACCTACTTCAATTCAGCAATTTAACTAGGAACACTTAAATTGGGCAGAATATTAATACCGGTATTCAATATTGTGAAATCTGGGACTACAAGTTCACTAATAACGCCGCGATATTTTAACTACTGTCGCATCCCTGAATCAGTGGTTGCATCTGCAGATGCAGCAGCTGCCACAGGAGTCGGATTTGGGAATACATTGACGAATAGCATCGCTATGGTAACGAGACACGCGTTTATACATTTGACTAATACCAAAGGACCGAACGCCTTACAGCATCGAATTTCATCCAATTACTTTTTTGGTCTTCTATAGCTGCCACACCTGATAGGCTTAAGCTATTTATACACTTATGTCCGTCCGTCTTTGATAAACGACCCAGTACGCTTAATTCATAAGTGCATTCTAAAGTGTAAAAACTAGTTTTTGGACGAATAGACAACGCGAAGAGTTGATAAAAAGACAAGTTGAAAACTGCAGCGGATGAACAGCTACAGGAGCAATGCATGCTGCGTGCGAATAATGAAGAAAAAACTGCGAACTACGATGTGCTGAATTTACAGCGTGAGTCAAAAAAACATCAAACTTTTGTCGATATTTTTGTCAATATCGTGACCCGATTTTTAGCCGACCGTACTTAAGTAACGGTCGAGCTATTGTCATGACGGATGTACTGTGGCCAACCGGTAGAGAGTAGGGGAAAACTTTTTACACGAATAATTAGCCACAAATGTTAAATTCGGGAATGCAAAATTTCAGCCATTTACTCCAAAAGAACATTTTCTAATTGGAAGTTGAATGAAGGGGGGTAAAAAAATTATGCGATTTTTAACGGAAAACTGGCCATATCTCGGAAACAGTTGGAAATATGGCCAAGGTTACTATTAGGTCTAATCACTAATAGGAAGTGGCATATGCCCTTTCAGATGAAATGAATGAAAATCATCGACCTTGAATAGCGTTGAATGTCACTGACAACCAGTGTGGTTAATTGTCTATCTTAGAGACAGCTGGGCTTTTGTCGAAATTTTTTTAACTGGTGTAGTCTGTTGGAAAATCTGCAATAAAATCATAATGAAATATCTCCCACCACACCACAGCTGCGTCGCTGCACTACCAATTAATCGTCGGCCGTCAGTACCTACCTGTTGGTGGACTTGCAACGTCTCGGTCGAGTCGTTGGCGCTATCGGGCGTGGTCGATTCAACCCGCCAAGTTCCTGACGTAAGAAGAAGAAGAGCAGCGTAAATTAAACAGTGAGTCGCGCACACGACAGCCATATCGTCCAATTTCTACCACCGATGTCGAGCTAGTGCGACATTAAGCAGAGCGATTCGATAGAAAATTGTTGGTGGCGACACTGAGGCCTAAAACATGTGCTTCGACCGGTTGCCGTCTGTCTCCGGAAAAAAATCTGCGTCCCGGATCTTCAAAAATGTCATTGCAATTTTTAGTATGCTTTCAAAGTTTTACTGAGAAATACCGTTTGTTTCTAGTCCAAAATGTTGCAGTAACTTTTTCCAGTTCTCGTGAGTACTATTTAGTGTGTCAGTTGGTTTTTTAATGAATTGTTAGGTAAGCCTAACATATTAGGCCTACATGACGCGTCACGATATAAAAATAAATAATTTAAAAAAATTCCGCCGCCACTTTCGTCCTTAGTTTTTTTGCCGGCTGGAATCGGAAGCACGGGTTTTTAAGGCCTGAATAAAGAGACGTTTGCGAACTGCTCGCTTTAGACCGTAAACAACAGTTGTCGCAGTAGGCCTATCTGAGTACAGACTTTCACGCTGCTTAGTCACGCAAACATATTCCTGCTGCTGCTGCTGCTGTTGCTACCGCTGCTGCTTCGGATGCATGTGCACAACGTTGTCTGTCGCTTAAGGCGATCGCGATGTCAATTTCTGTTGCGCGCGTCGGTGCAAAACGCAGCTAGAAGATCTGCTAACACCGTGGCGCCACCAATTTCCCGTGGGCACAATGCACAATAAATGTCGCGGCGGCGGCTAGCGCCTACGAGCGCCGTACAATCGCAGTAAATGCGAATACCAGCACTGCGCATCGTCGACGGCCGTGCGAGCTTCGTATCTCGACTCGGCTGTCACATCAGACCCTGCCTCCGGCATCTGTTTGCCACCTGAGATCTACCGGCAGCTAGCACACCGACAGTCTACAAGCCAACTACCGGAACTCGCTTCGCTCCAGTGGCGTAGCCACAAATGTGAATTGAGGGCCTTGACTTTTCCTCTTCCTTTCACTACTTTTTTTCTCCCTTTCTTTCCGTTCATCCCGCCTCTTCCTTCTTTTTTTCCTCTCCTACCTCTCCCCCCTTAGTATTAAAACCCGTCAAATCCAGGCATGGGGTTTCGTGGAGCGCTGCGAGCTTCTCCAGCGAAGTCTGGAACGGAGCCCAGCCGAAGTCGAATTTGGTGCATTGTAGCTTTAAAATATGAGATCTGGTGACAACAAATTTAATTATGATCTACGAAACCAACTGGCCGAATGTAGTGCAGTTTAAACGTGTGCTTGTTTTGTTCGGAGGAATGGGGGCTGGGCTCCCGGCTCGGTTCTCTCTTCTTGTCTACGCCACTGCTTCGCTCACGGAGCTTTCCTCTGCATTGCGCCCACTGTCTAGAACTCTCTCACGTACCACTGACCCTGTTGTCAGCTGCTCGTGAAAAGTAGGCCCCTTTTAAAGCTAGGTTATAGAATAAAGACATTAATTCCGTCAATAGGCATTTAGGCCTAGGCCTAGTTCAATGTAGTTGTATGTGTCAATCAGCGCCCTTGAAGTCTTTTTGCCACACTGGCGCTATAGATGATTATCATGGTGATGATCGTTATTAACGATCAGGCAACGAACGTAAGCACTGCGTTGTGATGGTAACGTAGCGGTTAGAGCGTAGGACATGCAGTCTGCAGATCGCGGGTTCGACTTCCGGCCATTTCGCATTGACAGATACCGCAGCAACTATGGGCAAGTTGTTTATGCACGTGCCCCTAATGCTGGGAATGGGAAGGTAGGCCTTCTATCTTCACAATCTTTTTGCTGGCCTGGTGGGAAGTAATGGCAGCTTATCTCTAGGTTTATGACTTTCAGCTACGTCACCTGCCGTGATTATAGCCTATACAGGCCGACTATATGGGACATTTTCAGTTAGACGTGGTTTTCTAAAAAAAGTTTATCACAGATAACTAGTTTTAACAATCTGGACTATACGATGAGCCTTAAGATCATTTATGCAGTGTAAACACTTTAGAGAATGGACCGATAAAAAACGTGGCACTTTAATTTTGTCTATATCTTCGCCAATTATTGACCGATTTTTACAATTCTTTTACTGGTACACACTACAGACAATTTGCAGTAATGTGATTATTATAAATCCCATCACAACATGAATGCGTCTCTACACTACCTTGTGAAATAAAAAATGAAATATCCATATGTAACCATCATAACAAACGAACATTTTGGTAGAATAAAAAACACTTCAGACCTACATAGCGGTAAATGATCTATATGACACTTAACTGCGGAGCAAAAGAGGTGCACCCCCTTAAAAAGCGTTATTCTACCGTTATTGGCTCGTTTAACGTAAAAATGGTTGCAGATAGGCACAGACATGCTGCTTATCATAACAAGCACTGGCGACGAGCTTCTAAGGAATGTTAACATTGATGACCTTAAATGACTTTAAACCCCCGAAATAGGGGGTTTTAGTAAATTTTTCGCGATTTTGGGCTGCAACCCGCTTTACAATAGTGAATTGCGCCGAAATGCTGAAGATAGACCAAGACTACCTGCGTATGAAATTTTTAGCATTGAATTTGAATGTCGATTTTAGCAATCGAAGTCCGGACTCTCTAGGTTTAAGGAGGCCTGCGCACGCAAGTGTCAAAGAGGGGTACCTCTCTAAAAAGTGGTTATTTATCCGCTGTTGGCTATTCTAGCGTGAAAATGGTTGCAGATAGGCACAGACATGTGGCTTATCATAACGGGCACTGGGGACGAGCTTCTTAGGAATATCAACATCAATTTCCTTGAATGACCTTAAACTTTAAAATAAGGGTTTTTTAGTAATTTTTGGCGATTTTTTTTGCTGCAGAAGCGTGAATTGCAACGAAATGGATAGAGATAAACCAAGATAACTTGCAAACAGAAACTGCTATAGGCTCTCGCGCGTCTCATGAGCATTAGCTCAGATTTCTTGTCCGAGATCGTTATGTCATCACAAACGGATTTATTTTAAAAAACAAAGCTGAAATCAAAAAGTCGACGCGAGTCGCTTGAGACTTAAGCTACTTTTTACGCGACTTCCTTAAGACTGGTCATTGGTCAAAGTGACTTCAAATGACTTGTTGCGACTAAGTTTGGCTCATAGCCATTTGTACGGCTCGATCCAAACCTCCCGAGGACTGCCTACGCCGATTATTGGACAGCTTATCGGATTTTCCATTCCACCGGTTTTTACTTTGATTCTCTTATTCGTCAATTTTCTAGGTGACTCCACGTACGCGGTAGACTCGGCTAGCTACTGGCACCTTTTGACCGTAGGCTGCGTTTTTCTATCGCATATCGATTCGTATCGTAGACCTATCTTAAAGGCAGGGCCCACATGTGAGGTAAAACTATCGAATTACATATTATGCGATTTTGTTTTACTTCTGTTTTGGTCTTATCGCACACACAGGTACGCCTATAACAAACAAGAAGCCCAGCTGTTGCTAGGATAGCCGACCGTACTGGCTGTAAGTGACTTTCAAGGTCATCCAAAAATAATAATTTTCATTCCATCTGAAGAAGCGCATGCTACTTCCTATTAGTAATTAATAGTAACCTTGGTCCTATCTCTCACCGTTTCTGAAATAATTTATGGCCAGTTTTCCGTTAAAACGCATTTTTTACCCTACCTTCCGTTCACTGAACCCGACATTTGAAAATCTTTCCCTTGCATAAGATGATTAAAATTTTGCGTGCCCAAGTTTTACGCACATGGCTAATTATTGGTGCAAAAAAGTTTTTCCTAGGACTTTAAGCTCAGTCACAATGCATCCGTTGCATACAAACAGACGGACAGACAGACGGACGACAACTCGTACCAATAGCTCGAACGTTACTTAAGTACGGTCGGCTAAAAAACTACAACAGCTGATTTGTCGGTCTAAGTTTTACGGTGTTGGCTTTTCTGCCCAAATTGGAATTTGGAACCGACTGAGGTTAGACTTAATGTTTCAGTGCCAACCCAACCATGACTCTCTGTGTCTCTTTATGTATTTCTACATTAGCCTACTTTTTCCACATTATCTGTGTTGTGCATCGTGGCGAAAAAATGTCCTACATACTATAGGCTTCAGTGGCGGGCAAATGTCCGGGTATGCCCAAGACTTTACCGGGAAATGTTTACTCCCGAAGGTAAAAAAAAACTTCTAAGCCTCCAATTTTCCCAGACTGCGCGAGATAGGCAGCTGAAGACGTTCCGCTGCCATTGCAGTCGATGGCAAGTGCGTTTGTCATAATCTACACAGATTTGTTCAAAGAGCCTACTCTGTTTGCCTGTATTGTCTGCCGCCAGATCCTTATAGTGCATGCAGTGTGAAAAAGACAGACACCCATGGTCTAACTGTATCACAGCCAGGGCCGGCCTTAGGCACGTTCAAGTGTTTCGGTCGAACCGGGCCGCCAATTTTAGAGGGGCCGCCATTTTAGACTTTAAAAAGAGGAAAGGAAAGGAAAGAAAGGGAACCCCCTAATTCACATTTCTGGCTACGATACTGCATGTGCATTAGGCAGTTGGAACAGGGCCGCCAACTGCCTTGATCACAGCGTAGGGTCTCAAGTTCCCAACATTTTTTGCAAAGTAGGCCCATAGACTGTTTCACTGCATATTGGCCTATTGTTTTCAGATAACAGCAGGCTTCATGCACGTATAGGCAGGGTAATGAACTCATTAGTAGGGAATCACCCTATCTAAAATGCCCGAGGACGAAGCTTACGAAAACTCATTTGCTAAATAATTACAAACGGTATCGAATTGTGGCTGCATTATTACAGTCGATGGCAAGTGCGTTTACTAATTTACTAATAACGCGTTAGACGTTATCGCGTTGTTATAAAGTCGTGTTGTGACTTGGCCTCTTAATCAAGCTGTTAATTTAGTATAGATTTGTCTACTTCGAAACTCATAGTATCGTGTACAAAACTCATTAGCCTGATAGCTATTAGTATTCGTCAGTTTTCCCATAACATTAATCTTCTCTGACAGACTTATGAGCCTACGTTATTTTGTCACCCAGTCTAGCTCAAGTACAATAACGATCGAAGCTATTGTACCTGTGACGTGTCCAAGGACGGTTTACCAAGCGAATAGGCTACATGGATTTGGTAGGTCTAAGTCAGAAGCTTAAGTTAATCGTCTAGTACATTTTTGCGTGACTGCTGACTATAGGCTACGTCGTCTGCGCGCAGACTTAGTAAGGTGCTACAAAATTCTTTTTGGCTGTGTCAACCGTTGCACGCACGTAATACAGGGTGGCCCAAAATAGTAAGCTATTGCACTTTGTCCATATCTTCGTTAAAGATCGATCAATTTTTTTACTATTTTTACCATTAAACTTTGTGAAAAATTTGTTACTCAGTGGCATGCACATCACATTTGTGATGTCGTTACTCTACCTTGTAAATCATGAATAGGCCTATCCAAAAACAACAATATCTACAGATGGGCAGAAGGTCCAATGTTACATTTCAGAAGTATTCAACTGAAGTGTTAAACATTAGTTATAGTAAGTGCCAAAAAGTTTTCATATAGCTACAGAGTAAGTTTTCGTCTTTTAGCAAAATAGTGCACAGCTTGTAAAGCTGCTGAATCGAAAGACAGTGCTCATGCAGTTAACTGAGCAAGATTGCAGCCACCAATTAACATTACTGTACATTAAAATTAATGCACAGTAAAATTGTTCAAATTATTTTAAAATATGTTCAATATGTCCTTCATTGTTTTTGACACATAGTATAGGCCTAGCTCATATTCATCATTTCAGTAAACGCTTTAAAATTTTACCAATGGACCTCCAGTCCCTGTAGATATTGTTGATTTTCGGATATTTATGTTTTACAAGGTAGTGTAGCGATATAATACGTGTGACGCGCATGCCACTATGTAGAAAATTTCTTATAAAGTCTACTGGTGAAAAATTGTACAAATTTATTGATCTTTAGAGATTTTATGGACAAAGTGCAATTACTTACCATTTTTGGACCCCCTGTAGGTCGTTTTAGAGTACACGGTGTTTCATAAAAAGGAACCCCTTTTTGTTTTTCTCATAATTCACTCAAATGATAATTAATTTAAACAAAATTTTTATTAGTTGTAGCTGAAGAAATACTAATTCAAAATATTGCAACAAAATATGGCAGTTGATTAAATATTTTTTGTCAGTCGTGACGTAATGCTGACGTCATAATGTGTCACGGGTACAAGCTTAATAGTCTCAACTGGTGCTGTCAGTTGCTACCCAGCTTCAATGATGAACTTAATCTGGTTCGCTAATGAAAAATGTTTATCCTGTTAGCACTAAGTAACATGGGGACATGAAATCAAGCGTCTTGCGATTCAAAAACGCAACCATTTTGCAAGCTCGGTGTGCTGTCTTGCTCGAACATGTGAAATTCCAACTATCCCCACAGACATGTAAATGCGATCGCTTTTTTGTGGCTGCAACAGTAATAATCTGGATCTTTGAAACTTTCATTACATGTCAACTGTTTTGTTTCTGTGTTAAGTTAGGCTTTGTTTTGTAGTTTTACAGGCAGTTAGCCTAATTATCAGTGCAACTTTTGTTGCCAAATTGCTATCGGACCCGACTCTACTTGTACAGCCTTCTGCTACGTACGCTGCTGTGCTTTGCGCAGTAAACGATGATGATGACAAAAGAAGTTGCAGACATATTTCATAGAATTTTCTACGTACATTTATCCAGAAAACTTTATCTTTGGGTGCATTTACAGTTGCACTCACTGCTGCTGAAAAATCGGCAGTTATGTTTTATATCACAGGTAAATAAACCTATCTAAGATCTTTTCTAAGCTCATTTCATCGCCACCGGTAATCTCAGTTTTTGTACGACGAAAGTAATCCACGGCGTCATCCGTAGCGTGATTTCACTGCATTAATAAGATTAAATTGTAGTTTATCAACAGTATAGCGCTATAGGCCTACTCTATAAACGACGTTCCACACTGAGTCTGTGTTATAGGCTACAACTATCTGCAAAGTATTATAGGCTTAATATGCGATTAGCTTATTATTAATTGCTTTGAAAAAAAGTCGATCAGACAAATCAATATCTAGCCTATTTCGAGACACTGATTGTTAAACTCCATTACGTAGGCTAATTTTTATTAATATAGGCTATAGGGGGCGTAACATGCTACGTTAAAACATTTGATGCCGGATAAAAGTGTTGATCTTGAAAAATATTGATCTCGAAAAAATACGTCTTGGACTTGACTCTTAAGATAGAGTTTTTTGCATCAGTGATTTGTTGAGAAAATTTTCCGCAAGAATTGGGCCAAGACAAGTGTGGACCGGTTGCTGAAAAAAATTAATTCCACTGGCGGGACAGAATTAAATGTTGTTCCGCGAAAAGACGCGCAAGGAAAACTTAATCGACAGTCATCTTTACATCGCGTATCATATCACGTGTTAACTATTCAGCGGCGTCATTTTCAGTAAACCATTGGGGGTCTCTGTAATCTTTGGGGGTCTTAGTCTACGTAACGTATTGTTATTGCAGCAGTAACACTATTTTCAAGGTACGTTTCACAGGGGAAAATTAAAATCATAAATCCTTGGGGGACCTTCCCTAAATGACGCCCCTGTAACTATTCGTACAAACTCAACTATTTACGTTGTTCTTATTTACGTCAGTAACGATCACTTGGTAAGTCGGCCTATTTAAGTCACGATGCTCGTTAGCAGATACAGGCATCCGAGGAACAAACAATAAGGGCCTACTGAGCGCTCCAACGGCGTCAAATGATCTGACATTCCTCAGTAGCATATACAGGGTAACCCAAAACAAGCTATTGTACTTTGGCCATATCTTCGCTAAATATTGACCAGTTTTCAGAGTTTTTCTCAACAGAGACTTTGTAAAAATTTGCTACTAAGTGGCATGCACACCAGACCTATTATATATCGCTACACTACCTTGTAGTTGACTAATGAGTAAGCTTTCTAACAGTGGAATTTCTTTAAATTGACACAACTGACGAAGTTACAACCAGCGACTGTAGGCTACGATATTCTTGATTTTCGGATGTTTTACGAGGTAGTGTAACGACGTAATAGGTTATGTGCATGCCGCTTAGCAAATTTCTAATTTTTTACGGTCTACCGGTAAAAAAATCTCTAAAAAGTAGTCAATATTTAATGAGCAAAGTATAATAGCGAAGTTTTTCGAGGCCACTCTGTAGTCATCATATGACAGTCGGTATTAACAACAGCAGAGGTCGATCGTTCGTCGCTGAAGATATTGTATGCCGATGATAATATTTTCAGCAGCCATAATAGACAGTCTGTTGTGTGACAAATCGACGTCGTCTTCTCAAAATAAAAGCTAAGGCACAAGATGTTTATACGGCAGCCGTATGAATAGTCTAGCGGCAGCCGCAGAAACACCCTCTCACGGCAGCCGGCCAACTGTCGACTTCAATCCTAACAGAGTATCACCGGTTGCGTGCAGTCGGCAAGCGTAGGCCTAATGCTTGCCTCCAGTATACTGCAATTCATGACCGATGTTAAGCTTAGAGCTTGGGTGTCTATCTACACAATGTCATAATTTTCTGAATTATGCTAACCCTAATCCTAACCCTAACTTCCTAAGCCCTAACCCAAATTAACCCTAATTATTCTATTCCATTACGTGTGTATTCGCATAACGCGAACGCTAGCGAGCCACGCTATAGTGCCGCCGTCTATCGAATATAATCGGATCTGTGACTGCCGTACAATTAGTCTACACGCTATTGGTACGGCTACCATAAAAATAGTCACCGCGAAAGGCTCAAACCACGACTTGTCCAACAAATCCACAAGAAATCGCAGTTGTGGAGTGTGGGCAATAATGTTCGTTGAAATCACACCGACTTATACGCTGTCAAATTGTGTCGACTGCCACGTTTGATAAAAGTGCTTGGGACACTTCCCGCACTGACATTTCCCCGTATGAACTCAATTTGACATAGCCTACCAGGATATTTTACCGCCACAGATATAGGACATTCTCCAGTCGATATATATAGACAATGCGGAAGATAAAGTGTGAAACTAGAAACATAGTTAAAGTTAAAAACGAACTTATAAAGCGCCATAAAACTAAACGTGTGTAAAGATACACAAACTCGATGTTGTAGCATGTTATACAAGAAATTTGAGCTAATGCTCACGAGACGCGCGAAGCCAATTGCAGTTCCAGTTCAGTAGTTTAGCTGAAAATTGGGGTGTTCACGCTAAGTTAATATACAAATACTAAATTCTCTATCTGAATCGCATAACGATAGTTACGTGGCGCCACCTAGTGAATGATATAGACTTGTGTCGCAGCCCGAAATCGCTAAAAAATCCATAAAACCCCCTATTTTGGCGTTCAAGGTCATTCGAGGTCATTGAATTGGGCGCCAATCGAGAGCCAGTGTACGACTTCCTATTAGTGATTAATAGTAACCTAGGCTTTATCTCGCACCGTTACTGAGATACGGCAACTTATTGGCCAAAAATCGCAAATTTTGCCCACCCCCTCTCATTTAGCGCCGTCGTTCGGGGTGACCCCCTTCGAATTTATGAAAAATCTTTACGGTTCCTGAAACTAGAGTCTTTCAGGCAGCGACGGTGAAGATTTGGTGATGCTACCTTGCACCGTTTTTGACTGATCCACCCGTGTGACGGACAGACCGACGGACGGACGGACGGACGGACAGACAGAATTGCGATGGCTAAGACGCGCTGAAAGCAGTAGCTGCTTTCGCGCGTAAAAACGTATGCAATATATCGCAATACAGAATGTAAAATGTTTTTCACCCTTTAAACTGTGGGCTAATCAGTAGAGCGAATGAGTTAAAATGCAGTCTAAAAATGCATGCAGAGCAACTAAACTAAACTCAATTGAACTGTCATGGTGTAATTGTTCTGATGAACTGACCAATGAGTGTTGGTAACCTACGTAACTACGCTCACGTACGCGTCAACCAATGACCAATTGGCTTGCCCTGCTCGCCCCTTAGTCAGTTCGTCAAAAACTAAACCATGTCAGTTCAGTTATGTGGCTCTGTACGCGCTTTTAGAGCTATAGGCCTAATCGAAAGATGCCGCTCTGCCGTCGCACGGCAACGCCGCACGCGACAACGTTAATGTTCTCCGTCGCTTCTGTATATCGCACTGCCTCTTCCGACATTTTGTCACTACGTCAAATAACTCAACAATACGCTTGTTAGCTGTTTACGTCGTGTACAAAAAATAACACTGCCAGGCAGTGTTATTTTTTGAAATAACTCCGAAAAACACTCGCCGATTTTAACTGGCATGCAACATCACAAAGAAACTTGACGTAAATGACTTTATGCGTAGTTTTGCCCACCTCACCTTAATGTTGTTGCTACACTACCTTGTAAAATGCAGAAGTCGCAGTTTGGCCATTTACAACAATTTTTTTCGGGGCACGGTGTATTTCGGCTCACAGAATACACCTCAACTTTTAAGCTCTTACCACAACTCAGCTGGGCCGTAAAATAAAACAGCATGGGTATAGAACGCAGCCTACAGTGCAGTGCAGAACACAGAATGCACGTAAATAGGCTTCAGTAATTTATTAATCACGTTAATAACACAGATAAATTAATGACAAATGTGTATAATCAGATGCAAAAGAACAACAATCCGAAACAAGCCGTAGGCAGTTACGTGTATTTTATCAAAGAATTTGTATTGAAGGAGAGCAAAAACTTACAAAAAAGCAAGGCCAAGGATAAGGACAAAGACTTGGGACCAAGGCCAAGGTCAAAAATATACAAAACCAAGGACATCCAAAAGCTGATTCCACAAAACAATGACACATTACCATCAAAGTCACCCTAGACCAAAGTCTGGATTTTGCACATTTTGCACATCATTATGACGTAATAGCATCATACTACAGCAAACCAACAGTGCAAAAGATATCAGATAAATAACAATTGACAGAAAACAGCCGAAATCACTATACATAAGATTGCACCTGCTAATTACCATAGCTTTAATGTCGACACCATTAAACCACAAATGCTGCTGATAGAAAAACAGTACAAAAATTAATTTAGACTAGCACTTGAAACAGCGTATTGGAGCTGTATTGGTAGCATCGTCTCGTGTACTACTGAAATTAGCAAACAATGCCAAAAAACTGACAGAAAAACAACTGAGATCACTGTCTGTAATACTGCATCAGCTAATTGCCACTGACAAAGACTATTATCAAGTGTCAACACCTTTTCAGTTTTGCATTCAAAGTCCTTAAGTTGATGACACATCAGACAGTTTCTGGCACTGGTTTCTGACGCTGGTTTCTGGCATCAGAAACCGGCGCCGGAAACTGGCGCAAGAAACTGGCCAGTGTGTCATCACTATTAGTATTCTGCGCGAGGTGAAGTCCTTGGTATTCTGGCTGAGGGCTGTATCTCAAGGTCAGGAGCAAGACCGAGACCAAGACCAAAAACTTGGGACCTAAAACCAAAGACTTCATCATGAAGGCCAAAGACAAGGAAAATGCTCCTTGTCCTCAAGGCGCCTCAATGACAAAGACAAATCCTTGAGAACACATTACTGGCCGTAGGATGTAGGAATATAGCAGTAATAAACTACTCGTAACCACCAATATGTACATTATTATGGGGCCGTCCTTCCTAGAAGGAGGCCCCATTATGCATCGATGCTTACCGTCTGTCTGTCTGTCCGTTCGTCTGTCCCGTGCCTACTTCTTTTTACGTATCGTTTTAGGTACGTGAGCCTTAACTCGTACGGAAAACGAAATTCCCATAGTAAAGACAGGGAAATTGCCGGGACGCACTCAACTGCAAGGACGGCCCCATAGCGGGCGGCCCCTCAACGGCCGCACCCTCTTGTAC
>Ga0209454_1000764_pt1 | contig 17879 bp, 12 predicted proteins | sample WorMetHERISLAND1_2_FD_187400 | JGI IMG/M metagenome (GOLD analysis project Ga0209454, IMG submission 187400) | Marine gutless worms symbiont microbial communities from Max Planck institute for Marine Microbiology, Germany - Olavius geniculatus... | ecosystem: Host-associated > Annelida >... | reverse complement strand
CTCATTAGTTTGTATAATATACTTGACTTTTGTAGTAAATACTTTCAAATGGCGTTATTTTTTACGTTCATTTTCAACTTTTTTAAAAATAAAAACGTTCGAATAATAACAAAACGTGTTGCAATGTTTGCATACGTTTATATGCTCATGCTAGGCCAATGACACCGGAAGCAGCATGTTTTATTCTTTTAGGTTTCAGCCTCAGTTCCCCTGCCAGCTAAATAGCGTGGTGGTGGCGGATGATGTCGGGGCGAGCTAGCCGTTGGAGACCCATAAGTGGGTACTTCATTTAAAGTTTATTAATTTTTGGAACATTTATCCAATCTAGTCTCATCTCATTTCAGTCTTTAAATTTTGGCTTCTTTTTGCATACATAATAGAGAGAAAGCTTAAGCCCCCCTGACCCCCACCAGGGGCTCTGGCCCTGGACCCCACTGGGGGCTCTGCCCCTAACCCCCGTTATAGGCTCGCGCTCGCGCTCCCCCCACTTTTAAACACCTTCAGCGCCCTATGCTGCAGATGCTGTCCTGTGTGTCGGTACATTTGTCCAGACAAACTCTGCATGCGTAGGATGCGATCCGTGATCTTTTCTTCATTGTGTGACGTGCTTACTACTGTCACAATGCCAGAATTGTAGCAGTGTCCACAGATTACGACTTTTATACTAGCTATTGGCTTCATTGTGTTGACCCTGCTCACCTTTTAAGCTCCAAGTTTGTCCCACTTAAGGTGTGAGTGTTTCATGGAAATGTGCATGACTTGTTGAGATATTGCTAAAAATGCTGCTCAGCTCAACGTCAGAAGTCGTCTCAGCCGGTAATGCGTGCTTAGTAATTTCTACTCACATGTGTGGACAACTCCGCTAGTCAGGCGGCGTCATCAAAACGACGCCCGTTGGTCGGCCGTGAGCATTTGGCAAATACGCCGCCGGTAATTAGTTCTTTGTAATCGCCGTCTACTCGCCCGTTTGGCGACGCCGCGGCCGACGCTACCGCAGCAAACTCGCCGCATAACCATCGCCCGCCTCGGGAGCCTCGCTAGCATAGTTTAGCATAGCCGATTAAAAGTTGTGATAGTTTTTTTATTGGAAGTCAGTTTCAGAACTACAGAGCGTCACCTGCCATATGGCACCAGTGAACTGTGCAACATCATCATCATCACTACGAACTGATTAGCGTGGTATAAGTGCAAACTGCACTTCAAGAACACGTTACAACACGATAAAAACGCGTAGAAACACTAAAAAATAAAAACCAAAAAAAGAAAGCGCTAAGACAAAAACACACAGAGAGAGCAACACCTGCAACGCTGCGGTCCCGCTACCTGTCAAGAAAGGATCTATTCCATAGGCCTATTGATCTGAAGACGAAATCTTTTCATTTTTAGGCCTATTGTTTAAAAGGTAAAAGGTAAAGATCGTCAATTTGTATAGCGCACTGTCGCGAATACATGCCTCTAATGCACTTTAGGGACATGTTTAGTGACATTTTATTAGCTTATTGCATTCACTGAGTGATTGAATGAATATATTATGGACATGCTGCAAGCTGAATCTAAGGTGCTGATATTTTGGCTTACATAGGCCTATAGCCTATCCTTAAAATGAAATTCAATTGTGAACTACTGGAATTAAGCCTGTGTGATATCAGTAAACACAATACATGCGAACTACGTCTGCAAAGTAGGTGTATCATAAATTACATAAGTTAAACTTTTTCACATTTACAGCTGCTTGCACTGCAGCAGTAAATGCTTAGGCAGGGGCCTAAAACATGAATGCTATAGTAAGCATATGCACATTACGGCACCTCGCTCATTAGGCGTTTGATTGCATGGGGTCCGCATTTTACTGGATCGCAGTTTACCCATTGGTCGGTCTGCAAGTCTGCAGGTCCGCACTTTGTCACAGCCCCAAAATGGCATCTTCCCTTTCTTGCTTACGTCATGTAAAATCACTTCACTTTTTTGTTTTGATATTTAACGATATGTACTTATTATCCAGAATTCCAGATATTTAATAGAAATTAAAATGTGGACTTTGAAGTGCTTTCTCGTATGCTTTTATTGCTGATGTGTGCCATGCATGTAATGAGTAATGTTACTGTGTGTGAACAGTGCTGCGAGTAACGGAGTCTGTGTACAATGGGATTTGAAAACATTTGGTGTTCGCATCCGAAGAAATATGGACAGGGTTCGCGACGTTGGTATGTGCTAACTTGGCCCTTTTTTCTTTTCTTTGTTTTACGTCAGTCATCATCAGTGCAAACATATGACAACGTCAGCTACTATTACTTACTAAGCATAAGAGTATTGCATGACAATAAATGCTGAATGGGTCACAAAGTTGACGTTGAATACTGATGTCGGTAAAAATTTACATTACAGCCGTGACCCCAAATTGTTTCAGAAGTGACTGAAATAGATAGAATTAGTGCTGTTATGCATGTTTCAAACTAATTTAATTATGGGAAACTGCAAAAAAATTGACTATAGAGATGCGAGAAAAAAGTCAAGTTTTGGCGGATTCCGTCCTTTTGAAAAGGGTTTTTTTGATGTGGCCTATACAGAAAAAAAGGGGCTAGGTCTTTTTGGGGGAAACACAAAAAACAGACCCGTGGCGCCACCTAGTGAATAAATGTTGTACCAAAAAAATTAAGAAAAAATAAATAAGCTGAGTAAGCAGCAATGTAAATCACAAATAAATACAAAAAAACAGCTAGATTGAACTGCCACCCCCTGGGAAAAGAACAACGAACTGCAGATACTGAATAAACAACATATAAAGAACGAAGGAATTAATATTGTATTGCTTCTGCCCACTCACACCCCGGGTAGCAATATGTCAATCAATTGTAGTTTCCCATAATTAAGCTAGTCTGAAACATGCATAACAAACTAATTCTACCTAATTCAGTCACTTCTGAAGCAATATTAAAACAACCAAATGACAAAAACAAACGTACACCTACCTTGTTCAGCCGAAAAAGTAGCACCAACACTAATACTGCTGCATTTCGCTAGAACGACGTCACAATGCATGACAAATGCTAACAAATCTTCCGCAATATTCTCAACCATCGCCATGCCACACCGTACAATGATTGACCAAAAGCCGCATCAATACCACACGTGTTTTCTAGACAATTCACCACAAACTGACCTCAGGCGACCACGTCACCATGCGTATAGGGCGCCATAAGGCCCACAGAGCCACAGGACAAGCCCACAGAGCCCAGACAAGGTCATCGCGTAACTGTGTCACATCCGGATCTCGCAAGATACAACGAGACTTGGAAGCGTTTTTTCATTACTTATTTTTTTTTGCTAATACCAAGCAACTGAAGCCAGAAATAGCGACATCTAGCAAGATGTAAAACTATAAACAACGTAAAACAACAAATGCATAAAAAGTCCAACTCAAAAAATCTCATGTATAAAATGAGGTAAGTAACATTGTTCGGAAAGATGTTACCTATTAAACATGCTTAACGAAAGTCATTATACCGATGCACATTACTGCCGTATATGTAGACACAAATCTGGGCTGGCGTGGTTATCGTAAATAATTGCCTGGATGTCATCTGATATTCTTGTAAGTCCTAATTTCACAATTATTACAACAATTTTTAAACATCTACTGTTAGCTGTTTATGTAATGGTTGCCGAGATCCACTTATTGTTTTTGTGGTGATATTGACAATGGTTTTTGCAACGTTATTCAATGGTTGATGATGGAGCATGGGAATCTGCTCTGTTTGCTGTTTGCAGTCGTGTCTGTTCAAATCGTCACGGTCTGATTCGCAAATATGGACTCAACATGTGTCGCCAGTGCTTCCGGCAATATGCCGATGATATTGGCTTCAAAAAGGTATTTTATTACCAAGGTGTCACTTGTTCTTGCTTATTTGTTACTAACAATGATTATGTACAGGGTGTTCCAAAAAAAACGGATACCCAATTTTATTTTGGGGATAACTTCAGTAATTCAGCACCGATTTTAACCATTCTTTCACTGTTACAAGCAGAAATTTATGGCGTGTAAACGTGAAGTTCTTCCACCCACTGCACCTTTATTGTGTGACCACATTACCTAGCAAAACAAACACTGTCAAAGCTACAGTGGTCTCGAAGAACAAACAACACATAAAGATATCAATTTCGTAGCATAAAATAGTTAAGCTTACTTACTTATTCGCAGTAGTGCCTTGTGACGTCATAGTTACGTCATATTGTGTTTATTTGCTTTGTTTACCAGTAATAATTTTTAGAATAAATCGTTTGATATGGGCAGAATAACAAAGGATGATCGCTGTTTGATCATGGGCTTATGAACTGAGAACTGTTTTGCTAGGTAATGTGATCACACAATAAAAGTGCGGTGGTGGAAGAACTTCACGTTTACGCGCCATAAATTTCTGCTTGTAATAGTGAAAGAATGGTTAAAATCGGTGCTGAATTACCAAAGTTATCCCAAAAATAAAACTGGGTATCCGTTTTTTTTGGAACACCCTGTATGCATCACGTATGCCTACAAACCTTGTTAATAACATCGAGCAAGTCTGTTTGACAATCATGTAGCTACTAATTGTTTTTATCATGCTTTGTTTCACTGTAATTTTTCTTGTGGAATTTTAGTTGTCTTGGTTCATTCAGACTGACAATGATTGTCACTTTAGTAATAGCAAAGGGTTGGGCAGAAAAGGGTGACCACTTATTTGGAAGACTTTGAAATATCCGGTACTTTGACGGTTGTCAGGGAAAAGAGAAATGGCTGATATTCAAGGAGTTGAAAGGGGAAAACAGGATGCCAGGGAAACCATTTATCTTCACAAGTTCACATTTGGGGCAACAATGTTTAGTACCGGGTAGCACATTAATAACATTAATACTGTCTGTGTTTGGCTTCATTTTGATACTGTTAACTAATATACGCATGATGTGGGACTTTGTGGGGTTGCAGTGGGTAACTGCAAAATGGGGAAGTGGAAGTGCTGCTATGTATCACGTGATTTCACAGTACTTAAAAATGGTCATTTTTGAGATTGCAATCCCAGGATTGAATTCTCAATCTGGGGTTAAGCAGTTTGTAATCCCAGGATCCAATTTTCGGGATTAGTCTTGCAGATTATTTTGGTATTCCCAATAGACATTTCATGCATAGGTTGTTGTAGGCTCCTGTAGAAGGTATGCCTGAACAGTAAGGAGTAGGACTGTAGCATGCATGAAATATTGTATTTATTAGATGGCTAGAATTGTTTATATTACTTAACACTTTAGAAAGTACAATCGTAACAAATTTTTGTAATCCCATTATTGGTACCCTGCCAATCCTGCATGGTTCCTACAGTTAGGGGAAGTCAGGGAATTTTACATTCCAAAGTCAGGGAAAACTCAGGGAATTTGAAGGTACCAGGGTGCAACAGTTAACAAAGATGCAGAAAAAAATTTCAACTGTTGTATGCAGACTGTGTACAACAGTTTAAAATTTTTCCTGAAAACTTCGCTCGCAGATTATTTGTACCTCCACTTTTAAATTTGTTCCGCCGCCCTTGTTCCTAGTGTGATTGCAAGCAACTGAAAACTGACATTGGTACTTTGCGTGAACAAATGGGAAAACGATTCATTTTGTCCTGTAAAGTTGAGGAAAAGTCAGAGAAAATGAATTCTCCAGAGTAGTAGGAACCACGATCCTGGGATTCGGGATTGGCGAAAAATGATTGGGATCCCGTTTTGCAAACCCCAGTTATTGGTCACACTGCAGTGCAAATGGAGAGTTTGTTGCATCAAGTTGCTAATAACTAACTAACTGGCTGACTGTTGATATTGTGTGAATGTTGCAGCTGGACTGAATGCAGCACTGCAGCGGCAGAGTGATCCAATGCCATCATGCTACTGTTTAGATACTGAACTGTTTGCCAATGGCTCGGAATAAATAGAAATTTCGTTGGCCTTGTATTTCACTTTTCTTCATACAAGATAGACATCGTTCAAACTGCCTGTCTAATGTTACCAGCCATGCTCTTCAGTGGACGATTATTCGTGTTACATAGTACTCGCAAGGAATCTGCTAATAAAACTGCAGTTGACATAAAAAAAATATAAAGTTTGTTATTGGCCAGTGCTGAATTATGCATTATGCTGAATTAATTTTATCAGGTGATGAGATGAAACCTGAATGTTTTGACTGTTGACTGATGTTGCAGTGGCAGTAACACTGTGTTACTTGACAATTTATGTAATTTTGGATGGTTTCTGGGCTACTCACTGCGGCAGAATATACTGATTCTGCATCGTTTTTTGTCAGTATCTTTTTCATCATCATATTCGTTTAATACATTATCTTGACAGAACGCAAGCATGTGCACAAAGTAGGCCTAACATGCAGTAAATATAAGAGTTTTAAAAGTCCAGTTTAGTTACTAGCATCCAATTAGCTGTCATTTCAATAGCCTGTTGGCGTGAAAGTACAGATATGTAATTGAATGAAAAAACACCCAGTGATAAAACTTAGATTGGAATTTAAGATAACATCCCAGTAACAAGTTGCCGATTAGTTTTATTTCTGCTTTGCAAGATTGATTTAGCAGGCTTATGTGCCAGTTTCTCGATACCTACTTCTATGCGTTTTCATACAAAATACAATGCACAGCAATATAAGTCGTTTTTTATGTTTGTTTGGTTATTCTGCAACGGACTTGTGATTGTGTTGTGAATGGTGGATTTTGCTTTTGCAGCGTTATAATCTAGTACAAATTTCATATCCTTATGCTACGAAAGTTAGTATCATGAACAATTTTGAGAACCTGTTGGTTTAAGCAAAGTTTTTGCTAGTTTAAACTGGTTTAAATCTCTTGCATGCTAGAACAACTTCTGCCAACCTTGCATGCCTAGATGCTGTGACAGAGATTATTAGTGGAGTCGTGCATTGAAAAAGCGGACAGCACAAATTTCCAACAGACAGTTGCAAATTTCTGACAACTAATGTTATGAGTGCTCAAAATTTCAACTTTGCCCTACATTCACCAAATGGTGGTTCTCAACACCATATATTGCATTTTTTGATAAAAAAATTTCTGACAATAAGAATTATTACGACGGCCAAAAATTGGGGGCCTCGACATCATTGCTCTTAATGGCAGCTATAACTGGATTTACAAGCTTGCTGTGGAGCTCTACTACTACTTACGGCACTGTGGGAGTCGGAACTAAGCCAACACAGCAGGCATATAGCAACTGTGAAAGCAGTAACTGACAAACACAGGTTATGCAAGATTTATCACCATAATATGGTGATAATATTATTAGTAACAATCATTGAGAATTAAATGATGGCGAGGAATATAACAAATGCTAGTTCAAATACAATTAGGGTCTGTTACATAAAATGTGGAGCCCTCACGAATTTTCTGACATTATTGTACAGTAGAAAAAAATTACCATGAATCAGGGTTCCTACAGGTCTTCTGCAGCAAAATTCACTGAATGACAATTTCCCTGACCTTATCGAACCCTAGTGCACAAATGTCAGAAATGGTACCGGTACACTACATCATAAGGTAACAAAACCGTATTAATGGAGCGATATCCAAAGGACAAAGGAACTGGTCGGAGAGTCAAGGGGCCTTTGCCCCCTGAAGCTGAAACACTTCTAGCTTTTAAACGTTCAATGGAAGTCACAAATTTGCCTGCTTTCCAATATTTGTAGATGCAAAAAATCACAGTTATCTGCAGTCTGCATGATCCAAGATCATTTTCCCTGACTTTTAAAACAATATTTTTCCCTGGCCTTTCCCTCACCACACAAATTCCCCGACTTTTTCCAGTTTTTCCCTGACCTATAGGAACTCTGATGAACTCAGTGTCACAATCGTTACATGATTCGAGATACATTTCTCTGAATTTGGAAGCTTGTACAGGCCATAGAATAATGCAACATGCCATAAAGGCCCTCACCACTGTCGGAAATTCTCTGGCCCTTGGGGGCCCCTGTTCAGCCAAACAGAACACGCCTGCCTACGAATGCTTCATTAACTATTTGACTGGAGATAACAAAATCACTAACTGGCAAATACCAAAAATATATATACACGGCAATGCATAAACAAAAGTCTGGATCCTGTAGCACACCTTAACTAAGGGCCACATAATGCACATCTGCAAAACAGTGTGCTGTTAGTTTACGCAGAATCACAGAATGATTTGATGCTGGAAATTGTCATCATAACTCAGCTAAGTAGTCAGCTTGTAATAATCACAGCAACAGATCTAACAGTCAGCCAGATGTCAGAACAGAACAAATGACAAATGAACAGAACAGATGTCAGAACAAGCCTTCGACTTGTTCGGTGTCTAAGTTGAGGTCAATGTCATAGAAGCACGGGCGTGTTGGCAGACCAGGCATTGTAGGCATCTGCACACACATTATATACACCAATGTTCACTGACCAACTGTAACAAAGACAAAGCTAATTTGGTAAAGGCGCAATCAATTTCCACGCAACTCATTGCTGGTGTTCACTAGGACGTAGCAACAATCTACAGTTGCACGTTTTTGATAGAGGTGGTGCCCCAAATCTTCCTTTACCATAGGGGGTGGAGGACACCTGTCTTAACACAATGTCTCACTGGACGCCATAGGTGTACCTGTCAACTGGCAGTTAAAATTAATCTATCAAACAGTAGGTGGAATCGTTTGAGCTGTAGGATGCAATCCCAACTAAAAAGGGAAAGGGCCTGGAACTCATTAATATGACTCACAACTCATGGTCAGAAGTGTCTTACAATATAGACTAATGCACTAGGTCAGGCCAATGTAATGTATTATTCAGCCTGCCTGTTCACTTTACTTCCAGCTCCCACGGATGTTTAAACTCGCAATCTATTGTCAAAATTTTGTAACTGCAAAAATATGAACACAACTCACAATTTCAAATTTCACAAATATGCGGCAATTTTTACTAATTTCGGTTTTCAGTCCACATTTTGTGCACACTGGATAGCTAAGACCTATCAACACCTATGACATCATAAATAAAAAAGGCAATGTGCGGCGCATGATAGAGCACTGCTTACATGAGTCCCGACTTGTAACCAGACTCAGGCATCTGGCTGTCAAATGCAGCAACAGTGATTCGAAAGGATGTGGACCATTCGCCGCGAACTCTGCACTGTTTGCCGCGATCGACCCGCGAATTTTTCAAGTTTTTGTTGCGAAAAATTTAGAGCCTTAACAATGAACAGGTACACTCATGTTGTACAAACACTACAGTTGTGCTCAATAACAACTGGCCATGCCTCAGTCTCAGCACTACATAGAGCAGTGTTTTTCAACCTTTTTGCTGCAGCGGAACCCTACACAAGCATAAAGGACACTCACGGAACCCCATGTGAGTCCAGCGACGTAGGTGAGGTTAAAGCTACAGGGTGTCTACAAACTCATTTCCCTGGCAGAGCGAAGCCCCCATGGGGATGACAAAGCAAGCAAAGAGGACCAATTACAATATGAAATTTGACTGCATTAGTAGGCAGCAGTAAGTTGTCGTATTTAACCAAACAGGAAAGGCGAGGGGGTTGTCGACTGCCTAGACCTGTAAGCGAGAGCGAGCGAGATTTTTCCCATGAGCAAGCGACAATACATGCGAGCGAGTTGAAGCGAGCGAAATTTAAAATGGCACATGATTTTTCACGTGCAACAGTATGTAATGCTTCACGCATCTTAGCTGTTGTCGAGGCGTCTGTCTTACTGTGTGTGTCTGTCGCTCTTCTGTCTGTCCATCGTACTCTGCGACTGTATCAAAACGGTGCAAGTTAAAATCACCAAATCTTCACTGTCGGCTGCCACAAGTTTGACTCAAGTTTTAGATCTCAAAAACGGTGCAAGATGGGCCAAGGTTTACTATTAATCACTTATAGAAATTCCCATAAGTCCTTTCGATCGACACCAAAATCAGCGACCTTGAACAACCTTGAAACCCAGAACAAGGGGTTTATTAGTGATTTTTGCGTTTTATGCTGCGGAGAACATTTAAAAAGTGAACTGCGCCGAAATAGCTGGAATGAGATAAAGACAACATGCACCTAAAATTGTCAGCATTAATCGTAAATTTCAGCAGTTGAAGTTTAGTTTTTTCGACCCCCGATGTTTAGGGAGATCTAAATCGCTTTTACCTTGGGTATTACACACTTAAATTTAACCCTAGAGTTGCAATGGTTTTTCTACATACATACATTGCAATTGGGTGGGGGTAAAATTACCCCCAGGTGTATATCGTGTTCTGTGCCAATTAGAGGCAAAGTATTAACGACTGTACCCATGTTTTCGGAGGTAAACATTTTATTGGTTCCTATGCCAGCCTTCACTGGTGTCTTTTTACCCTAAAGTTCAAAATGGCGGCCAGAAACCGGACGTGATTTTAGTTTTGCCTTTGCAGCTCATGTCTGAATGACTTTAATGTCGATTTTTCGGTATTCGTTGTCAGTGAAATGAACACAAGTGTTTACATGCATTTTGAGTAGTTATCAATGTCATTTACATTTTGCATCGACTATTTATCCAGCAGCTGAATAAATAGCCTCTGGGCTGTTTATCCGCTTGACCGAAAACGAAACCCAGAATCATAGGTTTACTCACATTTGCTAACTGGCGGCACCAGCTATCGTTAGCGTTAGCGTAATCCGAAGCAGAAAACGGCTGCCGGATAAATAGTCGGGCTGGTTGTGATTGGCTATTTATCCGGTAGCTGGACAAATTGGCTAATAGCAAAATTAACTAAAACCGGCTATTTATCCGGCAGCCGGATGAACAGCCGATTTATTTGGCTACCAGATAAATATGCTGTGAGGCGTCGCAGAGACATGGCCAGTAGCACCCTTGGGTGCTCATATGTACCATCTAAGGCCACCTAAAATGGCTGCCAAACAAATAGTTAGGCTGGTCAAGACCGGTTATTTATCCAGCTGCCGGCCTATTGGATGCTGGAAATATAGATACAGTCGTTGAAATTCTGTTTGTAAATGCATTAGAAAACCAAATAACACTTAACATGGAACTTGTCGTCATTTTGGGGTTGCGCGTCGGTTTCCAGCTGCCATATTGGAAAAATGAGCAAAGATATTTTAAAAATTTCTACAGCATTTTTAGGCCAAACATATCTAGGAAGTCACTAAAGCATTTCTCGTTCTCACAATTCCAAGAGGTTTCAGAGCATGACAGTAAAAATCGGTCTGGGGGTAACATTACCCCCCCCCCAATTGCAAGATAACGGTTAAAGGAAGCCATCTATGGAATCGACTTCCATGTGATTTAATAAAGATCATAATCTCCTTTATCATTTAGGAAATTATGAAAGAACTACTCAATATATACAGGGTGCAACAAATAAGTAATCCCCTGTTGTATTTTGCAGAACTTTAAGCATCGACTTGAAATTTTCTGATGGAACCTTGCAATTTCTCGCGAGTGAGATTTGTCTACAAGCGAGCGAGAAAACAGCTGGTGAGTCGCTTACAGGTCTACGACTGCTGCTTAGCCCCCGCCACCAACCCAAAAAATTTATCACTTGGACGCCCTCGGACGTATACGTGTTTTAAAAATTTTTCTTAGCAGAGTGTAGGCCTATAAGGAATTGAATTAACTAAGTAAATGGTCAAACGATTTCATAACCATAACCCTAATTAATACGTTCTTCTTTTCTTCTTCATTTCCGATAATGCAATAATCCTCAGAGCTGAGTAATGTCATGCATAGGGGGGGGGCTACGTTTTAATATAGGTCTACAATGCAAATGCCAAAATTACTAACAACAAAAATGATTCAACACAGTAGATCTATGCAAAAATAGATGCACAGAAATGCAATTTCGAACAAAGGATTCAATGCTGAATATTCCTATGACACTGTCTGGCGTGATTTTGCATGCTACGTTATTTGTTACTGGCCCACTGCGAAACCCTTGGCAGACGATCGCGGAACCCTTGGGTTCCGCGGAACGCCAGTTGAAAATCACTGACATAGAGAATGTAGAACTAAAGGCTTACTAATCATGTATGTGCCATACATCATACTGAAACGAATGCCAGTATTTTTTTTCGGTACACTTGATCTGTGAGAAGCGGATGATTTGATTTTGTGATGAGTACTAGCAAGGAATATGGAAACTACAGCTGGTACTCATTAAAATAACTTGAATAGATAACTGTTCAAAAACAGACTATTAATTAGTCATTTATTTTGATCACAACTAACAGCGATTACTGTGCAAGAAAAAATGCATATATGTTTTTATCAACTTTATAAGTTACTCAGATAACAGCTGTCACAAATGCACTGAGACAGCACTAGGTCTGTATTGTCATTAGTAAGGCCTAAGTATTTGGTATATTCAATAAAATTCTCAGGAGAAAGTGAGTACTGTTAAGTGCTTATCATTGTATCCATATACTCTATACTCTTACAAGACAAAACTTTAATCCAAAATTTTACAATTGAAATTATACTAATCGTTACGATTTTCAACGATTAATCACGTTGTTAATCATTAATTCCCAAGACTCTGAATGCAATGTTTTCAACTTACAGCACCAACAAGAGGGAAGATGAACCCAGCACCGACACTAGCTCTGAGGTCACGTATTGGGAGCATGAAGCCGGTAGGAACACCCTTCAGCGCAGGGTCGTGGGATAGACTGAGATGAGTCTTAGCCATACACACTGGCAGCTTGTCATAGCCCTGTGAATAGCACACACTCACATACATAGCATGTATGGCAGACAAACACTACAATGAAGCTGAAACAATGTCGACTTTTTCCTGTTTCGATTGTTATAACTAACTAGTCTTGAAGTGCTGGGTAACTAGTCTGAAACATTGAAACTACATTTGTCCGAGCATATTTATGGCTCATCACAGTTTGAAAGTTTGAATTAGATTAAACTGGCTTTCAATGTGCTGTATAAAATTGGCCTCGATGTCGAGCGGCCTGGCCTTGGCCTCAAAAGCCACTTACTTGCCTGACCTTGGCCTCGGCTTAAAAAATCACTGGTCTTGGCCATGAAAATGATGGCCTCAAACCCATCCTTTCTCTCTCTCTCTCGTTCCTGGTCAGGGGGCGGGTCACCACCTCGATCTGCTCCAGAAAGTCCCAAAGGCGTCGAGGGTCCATGTTGAATTTTCCTCCTGGACAGATGTCCTTCCGGGCCTGGTCATGAGCTGGACACTGTAGCATCAGGTGTTCTGCCGTCTCGTCAGTGCCATTGCAGTGTGGACAGGTGGCAAAGTCCCGGCACCCGATCCGGTGAAGATATCCTGCCAGCAACGGAAAGTGACCAGTGCGTAGCTGGGTCACCGTCATGCACTGGTCCCTGGTCCAGTCACGTTGCCAGCACCAACCCATCCTTGGTATGAGGCACTACATTTTTATGCCACCTGTCTAATGTCTATCTGCGCATGCATTCGTCTACAGTTTATTAAAATAAGCCAGAAATGTGATCTTTGGAGTGATTTGCAATTTCTTGAGCAAGCACGACAGATTTTCTCTCAGGAAGCACACAGGGCTCTACACTGTGATTTCAAGTTCTAACCATGTACTTTCACCACCACTGTTAGACCCATTTCACAATATACAAGGTGGACCAGAAAAAAAGCCTCCACCTTAAGTCTTAAATACCAGAAATCACTGGCAAAGATACGAATAAAATGTGGAGGGTTACTTTTTTGGCCCACCCTGTATGTCCATTCCACAAGCCCATCACTACAGTAACTGTTGTCACTGCACACTTTGTAATATTTATTTTAAATTACTTAAATTAATTTCGGGTAGTTTCACCTTTTGCACAGATAATCCTGATGACCAGAATTACCTGTCGCGTGTACAGTTCCACCTTCTTTCGAGCTGCTTCCGACAATTCTATGCCATCTGCGCCATAGATACGACTAGCGATGATCTCCATCTTCTTCTCTAGGGTTTCCTGTAAAACAGTTTAAAGTCGGTTGGTCAAATGGCATCGCATTCACTGAATCACACTAGCCAAAGACACAGCTGCAGTACTTAGGCCAAGTGTGGCTGATTGGGGCGGTGGTATGTCTGCTAGCTGCAAACCATGGGTCCAACTGTTCACTGATGTGGGCAACGGATGGCTGCATAGTGCACTGTGGTATCATTAGCATGTGCCAATCAGCTGCCTTTTCAGAGAACTGTAAAGTGCTTCTGGTCGCCACTCCAATAGTGATCTTGCACAGGAAACGGTCAGTACTGGACTTTTAGTTTACTGTCAGCAGCACAAAAATTCACTTAATAGCACTCCAACACAAAGCCTAAAATACTGTTACTCAGAACTTGCTATTTCTTCTCCAATCATGGAATATTCATCATTGGGGGGGATTCTGCGCTAACCTGCTGCAAGATGGCAACTAATGTCCGTACAGCAAATGGTATATAACAGAAAAAAACTATTTTCCTTTTGCAGACCCTAGGATTTTACCCTGGAGTTAAATGTAAAAAATTGGCTGACTGAACAAAAGTCAAAAGTAGCTGCAGTGTTAGCCATGCTGAATCTACCAAGTGTCCTAAAATGTCAAATTTCATAATGCTGGAAAATGTTCACTGTGTTTATTAATGTTCAAACATACATTCACTATAAACTAGGGCTGTCAAAGCATTAATTTTTTAAATGCACTAATGCACTAATTTTTTTAACACATTAATTAATGTGTTATTAATGCACCCAGGCCGGTTGAAAGGGAGAGTAAGGGGGTAAGTTACCCCAGGCCCCGCAACGTTTGGGGGGCCTCACCTGTACAATACAGAAAATTAGAAACATATTTTTAAACATATAATCAATAATAACTGACGTCACAGCTAGCATAGAAATATATTAGCCTGTTGTCAGAATAAATATTTATTTACAGTAGTGATAGAACGGCAACTACAGTTTAGTTACTTGAATTTATTCGATTGTCAAATAAAAGCAGTTTAACGGAATATTGGAACTTTTGCTTCACAGAATTTAGTAAATTAACATAAATTTACATATGTGTGTTAATCTTTTTAATGTGCGTTAATTTATTAACGCTCTAACACGTTAATTAATGCGTTAATTTGACAGATGTCTGTGTACAGAAAGTACAGCATGCTGCAGCAACTGATAAGCTATATCAATTCATCACCAAATTACAACCTTCACTGACTACCTCTTTTGATCGTTAAATGAAGGACAGGTGAAGTGTGACTACAAATGATGAACAACGTATCGGAAGGAATTGACTATCAACAACTTCTTGGAAAAATTTTCATCCAAAAATGCAAAAATTTAGGGCTAGAAACCCAAATTGTGGAGAAATTTAGGGACAAAATTGAAATTTTGAGCATCCTGGGAAAAATTTGCATTCGTCTGCCAGCCGGAATTCTGTCAAAAATCAGCAGTGTCTGTCAACTTCCAGCCCCACCTATTTTTTGACCCATGATGATGCTGATGCAGAAGACAGATGTCGCCCACTAAAGGACCAAAATGGAATAGTGGAAGCCATGAGTCTGCCACTGCAGCAGAACACCAAAAGAACACGAAGAAGAAGCAACTGCTGCTGCTCTCTAGCCAATAAAGGTTGTAATTTGATGCATTTATACAGCTCGTCACACGCTTCAGAACACAAGAACACCAAAATGAGCATACATTGAGATCATAGAGAAACTGGAAGTCTGAAGGTTGTTTGGATGCGGTGATGACGGCCTGGGCAAGCTGAGTGGCACCAGCGCCACCTTGTGCCCAATGACTGCACACCTCGGCACGCACTGCGCCCGCCTCCAGCGACTTAGCACGCACTATCTCCAGCTCACGTTCACTGTCCGTACTGCCGACAAATATAAATGAGCACCTTTATTCGCCAACGGCAGGTACAATGAAGTGACACAAAACCAATAAATACAATATCAGATGTAAATGCAGCAGGAAGTTAATTTTCCGACAGATAACTGCTGCGAATTTCCAACAAAAAAATGCAGATCTTCAAGACTTCGATTTTGCACTGAAATTTCTGCCATAAAACAAGGAATTTCCAGTGCCAAATACTGCACTTATGGCAGACGTTTTTTGGGCAACAAGAAAATATGTCGACAAGCTAAAATTAACATCATAACTACAAACTATCTTTGTCTACCTAGGTGACAGTCTGAACGTGTGTGCGAGCGTGTGGCTTGTTCGTCTAACTGTAGCCTGTCAAACTAGTGATCGCAAAGTCGCTGGTTCAACTCCCAGCCAGGGCACTGCCAAGTAACAACCCTGGGAAAGTTGTTCACACACATGTGCCTCTGTTACCAAGCAGTATAACTTGATACCGGTTTAACCGCCAGGAAGCTAACAGCAGAATAAGGAAAAGGTGTGGCCTACACCTGGCATAAATGAGCTGCGAATGACTGAAAGATTTCCAGCCCCAAATAATGCACAAAGCTGTGAGACAGCGCTGGTGACTTTAGCTTCACGTGTGTGTGCCTGTATCTGTGTGTTCACTGCTAACTTAATTAGACCCCTAAGCCAGCTAAATATGAATTTCACAGCCAACTTAGCATTTTCGCAGCTTAAGTCTTGGCCTAGCCATCATTTTCACAGCAGCAGCAGCTTAGCAAAATGTTTGCGGCTGGCAGCTGGCTAAATTGGCGACTTAGGGGTCTACACTTAATACTGCAGCTTAGGTTACTTACTGGAACGAGTTGATGGCAACCACTACAGGAATTCCAAACAGACGAGCGTTCTCTATCTGTTTTTGCAAATTACACGTCCCCTTCTCCACCAGCTCCACATTCTGACCACAACAGTTTTGACACAGTAAGTAAGTAAGTAACCTATATAGCACATTAACTGTAATAACGTTAAACGCGCTCAAAGTGCTAGGAGAATGAGAAGTAAAAATGTTTTTAACTACATGGCGGCTATGAATCCGTCAACTATTATGCCTCCGCCAACATGTGACAACTACAAGGCCAAAAAGTGCATTTTGGGGCATATTTGACTCCACCGTGACCTTGAACTTTGACTATTTGACCCCAAAATATGAAGCGTTCATCCGTGCCCCAAAGTCCGGTCAAAATTTGGTCAAATTCCATCAACAAATATCCAAGATATCTTGCTAACAATGTTTGTTTGGAGCACACACACAGACGGAGGCACGAACACTCTGAAAACATAATAGCTCCGGCCACTATGTTGACAGAGGCATAAAAATGAGATGCCAACGTCTAAAAGTAGGTTGAGATTGTGTGCTGCATTTAAGAATGTTCGGAAACACTGTCCAAGTTGATGGACTGGCATGTCTAAAGCATGTCCACAGCAGTGGTGGTAGCATTGCAGCAGCAGCAGCAGGAGGAATAGTATTGCTAACAGTAATGATGGTGGTAGATGGTTTTTGGAGTTATCTGGGGTTGGTATTTCCTTTCACAGGCTGGACACTTTCATATTGCCCAACAAAAGCATGGTAAGAGATAATAAGAAATTTGAGCTAATGCTCACGAGACGGGCGAAAGCCTATAGCAGTTCCTGTTCGCAAACTGTCAGTCTATCTCCAGCCATTTCGCCGCGACTTTCATGGGGGTACCGCTCTTTGATGCCCTTGTGCGCAGGTTTCCTTGCACCCAGAAAATCGAGACTTGGACCATCAAAATCTACATTTTATGCTAAAAATTTCATACGCAGCTTGTCTCAATTGGTTTCGGCGCAATTCGCTCTTGAAATGTACCTCGCAGCCCAAAGTCACCAAAAAATCCACAAAACCCCTATTTTAGCATTCAAAGTCATCCAAGGTCATTGAATTCGGTGGCAATCGAGAGCCACTGTACGACTTCCTATTAGTGATTAATAGTAACTTAGGCCCTATTTCGCACCATTATTGAGA
>Ga0209454_1000762_pt1 | contig 17895 bp, 4 predicted proteins | sample WorMetHERISLAND1_2_FD_187400 | JGI IMG/M metagenome (GOLD analysis project Ga0209454, IMG submission 187400) | Marine gutless worms symbiont microbial communities from Max Planck institute for Marine Microbiology, Germany - Olavius geniculatus... | ecosystem: Host-associated > Annelida >... | reverse complement strand
AAAACATCGATGCTGAGTATTTCTACGACATTGTCTGGCGTGATTTCGCACGCTGAGTTACTTTTACTGGCCAGCTGCGGAACCCTTGGCAGACGCTCAAGGGTTCCGCGGAACCCCGGTTGAAAATCACTGCCATATGGTTTACCTATCCACAGAGTCACCCATCCAAGTAGTAAGCAATTGATGGCGTCCCGACTGGGAATCGAACCCTCGACCATGTGATCGTAAGTCTGACACCGTACCATTACACAACCAAGCCACAAGGGTCCAAGTCATGAGGGTCCAAGTCTGAGTCTTGATAAATCAGAACTTGAGACAATTGACAGGTCCTCGAGTCAACTACTGCATCTGCATTATTGCAAAAATGCAAACACATCAGAGACACACTTACTCCATGGCGTCAATCAGCTGCTGAGGCTCCACTGGTGGTGGGTAAATGATCTCTTCAATGTACGGCCGCTCACAGTTGGCATAGGCCGTCGACACGTGAACAAAAACCTCCAGCTTCTTGAATCCCTTGCACAGCTTTACCATCCTCCGAACAGCCAGCAGGTTCATGTTCACTGCAAGTCTGCACGTTACACCAATGTATAGTGTACACTGTACAATACACAGGCAACCAGCAAAAACTGCCGCAACTGTTCTCCAACATTCTGCCCAGCTTCTGCATTTTTACGCGTGAGAGCTAGCATAGGTATAGCACGTATCAGCTATGGTAATTCTGTCTGTCCATCTGTCTGTCACGACCTGGTACCAATCCAAGACCAGGGGAGATAAAGATTTCGGGTTTTCACCACATGATAGCCTATTGTTTCTAGTATTTCGTGACAATTTCATCCCGCTGGGTAAAGGGAATCCCCAAGAATGACGGGGTGAAAAAGGGGCACCCCCCTTTAAAAAAGCGTTATTTTACTGCTATAGGCTTGCCTAACGTAAAAATGGCAGCAGATAGGCACAGACATGCTGCTTATCATAACAAGCACTGGCGTCGGGCTTCTTAGAAATGTTAACATCGATGACCTTGAATTATCTTGAACCCCCAAAATAGCGGGTTTTAGTGATTTCGGGCTGCGACACGCATTTCAAGAGTGAATTGCGCCAAAATGGCTGGAGACAGACCAAAACAACCTGCATATGAAATTTTCAGCATTGAATGTAGATTTTAGCAGTCCAAGTCCAAACCCTCTACTTTCAGGTGGGTTGCGCAATCGGATGTCAAAGATGGGTACCCTTGTGGTTATTTATCCATTGTTGGCTTGTCTAGCGTGAAAATAGTTGCAGATATGCACAGACATGCTGCTTATGATAACAAGCACTAGCAACAGGCTTCTTAGAAATGTCAACATCAATGACCTTGAATGACCTTGAACCCTAAAAATATTAGTTTTTCATGATTTTTTGGCGATTTTTGGCTGCAAAAGAGTGAATTGCGACAAAATGGATAGAGATAGACCAAGATTACTTGCAAACATGAACTGCTATAAGCTCTTGCGCATCTCATGAGCATTAGCTCAGGTTTCTTGTATGGTACCCCCTTACCAATCCTCAGCTTTCCAGGTTTTCTCTATAATTTCACAAAAAGCACTAACCTAAACTGACAAATAACATGAATAAAATGCCTTCATCCACAAACTTTTCTCGCTGACATTATGTGCCCTATATAAATTTACTTACTTACTTACTATTACAGACACGGCTTGTACAAAACAACTGAAGAATGACTGGGTGCAGTTCTTACGTACTTGAGTGGCTCGTCAAATTTGACAGTTGCTGCCGAGTGGAAGACAACGTTAACATTTTCCTCCAGATATGACTTCTGATCATCCTCCAGACCGAGGCCTTCATCAGCAATGTTTCCACTCACTGCAAAGACTTTTGACGTGAACTGCGGCTGCTCACTCCGCAAGTTGTCGAACAACTGTAACATACCACAGTATCAAGGGTTACTTCCATGCTGCATTAGTGCTGTACCTTTCAATGTTTAACATCTACCTGTAAAGCACTGATACAACAGATGTCACCGGAATGGCAACTAAGCCAGAGTACTATCGAGATAAAAATCATAAGATTGTCTTTGTCACTGGAGACTACACTTAACTGAACTATTCTACAAAGGACATTAACATTACTGTTGCCAGTGCTGCTGGATTTTTCCTTATGAATGGGGCTTCAAAATGATTTTATTCTACTGTATAATTCTGACACTGTATAGTATTCAAAACTAAATATTTTAACTGTGCACATTAACATTTCAAGAAAAATCACATTCATTACACAGATAATGAGTGCCACATTATAAAATTAGAGACAAATACAGCGCTATTACTTAGCGAATACTGCTGCTGTAACATGTGCCACTGCACTGAAAATGCAATATGCAGTAACAACAGAATAAACAAAAACATCTGATCCCCATATAGTCAGCCAACTGATAATTTTTGAACCCCAAATGATGTGCAAAATTTCTGCACTAATGTGGAAGACTAAAACACTTGGAGAAATAACTAAAACATTAATCCTTTCTTCTCACAGTAAATTCTGAGCAGCAGCCACAAGAAGAATGTCAATCTGCACATTTCTCTCATTCCATCAGACATGACTTACTGATTAAGTCATGAACAACAAAACAGAGAGAATAACAGCACAGTATATTAACTTGACAACTGACCGGTTCAGAGAGCATGCGGCTAAGTCGGTCGGAGGCAGCCTCTCCCTGCTTTGACCGGGTTAGGCAGTAAATGGCTTGCACCTGAGGACATGACCTCAGTAGCTTTTCAACCAACACTTTACCAATGAATCCTGTTGCACCAGTGATGAAGACGATCTTATCTCGATAATATTCCGGAATAGTTGCCATTCTGGTGCTGAAATGGCAGGATACAATCACACGTCCCGTTCGATGTCCACCTGATAAAATACACAACAAACACAAAGTAAAATACACCATATTGAAACAACTGACTGAGGAATTAAATGAGCTGCATCTGATATGTCACACAAACAAACAGTGCAATATTTCCGTGAGAATCAGCACTATATTTGGATGATGAAAATGAAACATGGCATGTACCAGGTACAGTTCTATTCTGAGCACTAAATGCACTCATAAACAACGAATCACTTTTACAATGTGTCATTTTCCCGTCAGTGTGATGCCCCAGTTCTGAGGCCCTGCCGACTAACTATCCAGATCCAGATCCAGATACGACTCCCCAACAAATTCTAATTTTCTGGACGAGTGGGCTGCGGCACTGCAAATGAGATTGAAATTGTAGGTCCATAAAGGATCGGTGAGGAAATGCTGTCCACAGAACCCAATAATTACATTCAGAGAAATGACAGTCCACCATGTGCTGGTCCACAAACTGTCAGTCCACTAAGTGTCGGGACACCCCCTTTAACACTGTCAAACAGTCTCTGTACCAATGGAACAAACTTTTGTTCCCCTCTGTGTCCAGCTGATCACAGGCTGATCCTGGTCAACAACAGGTCCTGTTGTGAATACCATCAGCAAATTTCCTAAGAAAATTCTACACTTCCAACTAAATCTTGATAGCTACATGCAGATCATGATCATATAACGTGTCTATTTAATTTTCAAGTTTAGTCTGTGGTACCCTGACAATTATGAACTACTATTCATTCCTTCCCAATAACCATGTAACCATCTTACTCGTCACCTAATTTCAGACCACACACCAGGCTTCAGTATTACCATGCAGTCACAATATGGCGTTAGCAGTTCCAATTATCATCCCTAGGAATGAGTGCTAAATTTTCTTTAGTGATTAAATTAACGAAAGCTTGCACCTAGAGATCAGAGATGAGCTCCAGTTGATCCTGAGTGCTCATGCACTTAAAATAGCACTTATGCCGACGAATTTTACGCTGAAAGCGGGGGTCTCGTTACATCATATTAAATACGCGGTGTATCTAGGTTACACTACCTCAAAGTAAACGGTTCATTCAACTCTTGTGTCTCTATAACTCGTTTTTACATTCAAAAACCCTTCATCTCGAAACATTGCAAGAGACTAGCGCAAAAAAGCTAGGCGCCGGGCGCAGGCACAAATGAATGACAGGCCAGGCCGAGCCAAGCCAGGACGGGGTTAGTGCATATGATTAACCCCGTGCACGTGACCGTCGCCATTGGACGACCACGTCACGCCAGCTAGCAGCAATGCGTAGGTTTCTCTCTCTGTCGTGGAAGCACTGGCGCAACAAAGCCGTGGGCTTTGATCATATGAGCATTGTCCCGATTTGCGGGACGGTATTTCAGCAATGCCTTTCATTTACTGCTTGAGCATAGACGGCACCTGAATGTAACTTCTTTTTCAGAGCCAACCTGCCTATAGCAGTGTCCGAAAAAAAGTATCCCGGCGGTCTCACGACGTGCAATTTGCAAACAAGCAGCCATATTATGGAAGCTATCGAGTTTAATGAGGTCACCCTTCTACGACAGTTTCTTTAATCTAGACAGTGTGAACTGCTTATTGGCACATTCCACGATAAACTTTTAACTTGTTTTAAGCATCATAATACCCTTACGCTCGCTACAATATTATACAAATACGATTTTATGCAAAAAACTCGATTTTGTTTACGTTAATTACTATTTACGTTGTTTGCGTCAGCACTACGTCACTTCCGATCCACCGATTGCAGTAAGTAACATTACTGAGCTGGTTTAAATCATGCCGTGATACGTTACGTTTTGGATCGCAACCGTTTCTGTTTCCGGTTTGGTCACCGTGGTATTTTGTTTACAAATGGCGTCGGCCAGGTGGAAAAGTCTGGTGCGGAAAAACAATGTAATTCCTCCGCCAGCTCAAACAGAACTTCAGCAGCGAGATAGCAGTGCTTCTCTCGCAGTCACAGTTACTACAATCGAGGGATCTTTTCAGAAGGCAAGACATAGTTCAGTCTATCTTTGAGTTGATCAGCTGTTGTAGTCTTTACTCCTCGTATCGGTGGGTGCTGTTACCAGTGCGTATTTACTGATCAATATTACCTGGTAGTATCTTGTACATCTCAGTTAACATGTTTTGTAATCTTCCGTATTTTAACGAGAAGAGCTGCAGTGCTTGTAATTTGTCATTATACTCTAGATGTTTGACTTTTTTCACCGATTTTGTTGCTGTTTTGGACTTTTTCTAAAGGAGATTTTACGACCTTGTTTAAATAGTAAAATACAGTAAAACTTCGTTATAACGGACTCGGTTAAAACGTACACTCGGTTACAACGTACTGACTTCTACAGTCCCGTCAACTTCTTATTCTTTAGCATAGGACGTCTGCTGGATATAACGTACTCGACTATGACGTAACCTCAGTTATTACAGACGTCACCTGCCGTCTGCAGGCCAGCAAATGCTCTGCATACAACAGACTGTAGAATGGACCACCCAGCTAGCACAGTGTGATCAGATGGCGAGCATGAACACAATCAGAGACACTGAGTCACACGCAGGCCCTTCAAGAGGGTAGGGTATGGGGGTAAGCTATCCCGGGTTCCCGTGACGTTTGGGGGGCCCCGCCATCTCTCAGAAATATAAAATACACCAGAGTGCACTGATTTAAAAAGATAAATTCGAAAATTTTCTCCCCAGAGGGGCCCCATGAAAATGTTTGGGGGCCCTGCGAAAATTTTTCCCGGGCCTCGCTGGTCACACGTTCAGACACTTAGTCTTCCAGTGCGTTGGCGTTCCAGGAATGCAGTGACTGAGTGAGTGGCCCTGTGGGGGGAGGGCAATTAAATACCAATAGACATCGTTTAGGCGTGTATGGCGTGTACGTGTAATGTGATCTATTTATGACCAGTGAACTGTTTTTATCAGATTCACTGGCATGGCTAGATCACTCACACTGTCTTGCGTTAGACTGTAGCCATCTGTTTATGTTACTGCACCTCACGTGTGATGAGTACGCCACCGCACTATCGATGAAAACATGGAGACGTGTGAGCAACTGACCGACCTCAACATCATTGCTGCAGTGATGGCACCTGCTGAGCCAGACAGCGCTGCACCATCAGATGAGAAGGAGGAGGGATACTCGACCTTGCTTGACCTCCCAGGTCGTTTATGGGCTATGGAGGTTTTGGTCACTTTGCAGTGTCACCTGCTGGGCGTCAGCAACAGCGAGAATGCCCAGATGAGCCTAGTAGGCCTAGAGTACAGACTACACTGTATACACTACAATGAATGACCTGACGTTTGATGGGTGCATTTGGAATACATGTATTTGGATTGCTAATAAAAGTATGAACTGTGTTATTTTTGGTTACAATGTACCTCGGATATAATGTACTGATTTTTTCCGGTCCCTAGAAGTACATTATAATGAAGTTTTACTGTAATAGTTTGTAGCCAGGTGAAGAACTTAGCCAAGCAGGGCAGGATGGAGCCAAATCAAACCAAAGTCTGTTTACAGTGTCAAATACTCGGTTTTCCCTAAAGTGTGTTTTAACTTGAATAGATCAGCTGATTGATTTCATGTGAATGATAATTTGTTGTGTGTGTTTTCAGCACATAGATGCAAAGATAACACAGCTGCAGCTGCGTATGAGTCTTTATGACGGCACGTACAAACAGTTCTTTGGCAGGACATGGATCGGTCCCTTCACTGATGTCAAGCGTGGCTCTAAGCTGGCTTACAACCAGGTACACTGTGCACTGACATATAGTTACAGTATTGGAGTACGGGGGTCCTATTTCTAAAGAAAGGGGAAGGAAAGATGAGGAGAGGGGAGGGAAGAGTGAGTGTAAGGGAAGGGTGTCAGGGCCCGCTGATAGTTTAAATAACAACTGTGAAAGCATAAATCATGTCCTGAAGCAAGCTGTTGATTGGCGCCCGCAACAGCTTCCCGTTCTCATTGACACTCTGCGCCAGTTAGTGGAATCTCAGTACACAGAAGCCGACAGGGCAATGTGCGGTGTTGGTGATTTTGTTTTATGCGGCAAGGCAGTTGCAGCGTGTTTTAAATTAGGTCAGTCAGTTTCAACTGCGTTCGATGGTGGTATTACTGTGCCTAGCACTCTAGGTGGTGGAAAGAAGCCACATCAGTGCAAGCAAAAATGGGCAGAAAAGACGTCATCCAAAGTTGAGAGGGTTATGTTGGGGTAATGACTTGATCTGTGAATGCTGGCTGTAATTTTCCTATTATTTGTTTGTTTGAAACTAGACAGATAAGGCACTGATTCAGCCGATTCAGCAGTTAGTGCTACCCTAACTGGAACTTTCGTACCCGAGAACTTTCGTGGCCGGCAACGAAAGTTCCATAGTTGGAACTTTCGTTTATTGGAACTTTTGTTCCCTAACACTGATTATTATAACTATAAGCCTATATTGTACACAATTTTTGACGTGCTTTTTTAGTGACAGCTATGCTGTAGGTGTCGATGGTACCATTGTCGTCTGTCTCTCATCCCTCCGTCTGTCTGTCCGTAACGGATGTATTGTGGATAAGCATTGGATCATAGAGGAAAACTTTTTGCACGGATAATTAGTTCTGTGTCAATGCTGTCTGCGTACAAAATGTTGGAGATGCAGTGCAAGGGAAACATTTTCAAATTTGGAGTTGAATAGATGGGCCTGCGGTAGGGAAATGTGCGTTTGTGCTTCCTTGTTATTATTATATTCTGTTGAAACTCTAGCTATATATGTCTATAGCAAGTGACACAAAATTGGAGCTTTTTTCGCTGAAATATAAACACTATGTAAGGATAAGGAGTTCAGTAATTATCAATGTCAAGGAACGAAAGTTCCATGCTAATTTTACTTTTGGGAATGAAAGTTCCAAAGGATAAAAGTTCTTGGGAACGAACGTTCCAGGGAACGAAAGTTCCCAAGGACGAAAGTTCCACTTATAAAACTTTCGTTGGAGTGGCCAGTTTCAGGTGCCTATTTCTGGTACCAGTCAACTGGTACTAGAAACTGGTCAGTCTGTCATACTTTTCTGGTGCCAGATTTTTCTGGTGCCAGAAACTGGCACCGGTTAGGCTTGGTGTTATTGTCAGTGTCACCGTCAGCTAGAAAGAAACCAAATTTCTGTAAAATTGGAATACATCTTTGGTTTTTTTCTGTCGGTAGCATTTGCCGGCTATGTGCGTCATGGTGCCAGACAACAGGCGCCTGTTTCTGGCCAATGTGTCATCAACTTTACTGCTATTTAGTTGCTATTGCTATTGAACTATCCGCTGTCACCGCCGGCTAAGTTTGCGGGGAATGACAGATTGCAAGGTTGAAGAGTTCCTGCTGGTCTAATTTCCAGCCGTAGGTTTAGAATTAGTGTTATTTCCTTGCTGTAAATGCACCTTGCATTTTACTTGACTGTTTAAATACTCACTGCTGATCCATTCCCTCCCCACTAATTTTATCGAACCAGATACATGTGTTGTGATAATTTGTGTAGTTGTACGTTTTTGTGTCTATAATGTTGATCATTATATTGATTAAATTAATTTTGTTCGGCCTTTGTTGGATTAGTGTTGACTACAACAGCTGCAGATTGTGATTAGTTTTTTCCAGTTGAAATTGATTATCCTAACTAAGTTGCCGTGACACTCGTATGGCTACAATGACTGTGGCCTTAGCACTTTTAAGCTTGTTATGTCCAATCTTGTCGTTGGTGATGTAGCACTTTTTCAGAGCCTGCTGCTGCCCCTGTGGTGGTATGATCTAAATTACAACGTAGGTATTGTTGAACATTGCTACTTTTTTATTTATATGATGAATTATCATTGCCATTCTATTGTGTAATGCATATGTATCTGTAGGTCACTGCAAAACATAATCTCCAAGCTTGACCATAGACTGCTCAGCGAGTCAGATCTTTTGCAGGAGAAGCATCTGCACATCAGGCTGCTCGAGTGGTTCAATTTTCCATCGTCTATTCTGCATGATAAGGTCTTGGATCTGATTCTCCGACTCACTAAGCACTCGTCAGCAGCTCAGATCTATGTAGACATCGGAGCTGTGGAATTTCTGTCTCAGCTACGACCGAACGTGGACCCTACACTTCATCACACTATTGACTCTATCCTTGATAATTTGTTTCATCTGCCAACGACACTCACAGCTGTTGCTGATGCTGCTGCTGCTGATGGCAGTTATGGTGGTGGTGGTCAGAATGAGTGTATTTATCATCAACATATAACCACTGACTCGGTGTATGTCATTGATGATGCTAACACTTTTAGTAACTGTTCCCTACTGACCAACCTATCTCACCAGTACATCAGTACTCAGCATGGCACTACAACCTACCATCAACATGTCACCAGTGGTTCCCAGCATGGCGGTGGTGCTGGGTATTTTGCTGGTGAGGGACAACACTCAGCTGGACATGATTCTGTTACAGTTACAACAGCAGCAAAGTTTATCAAGTTTGCTGCGTTTCCTTGGGTCGCATTGACACCAACCGATCAGCATGTTCTATCTTCCACAAATGACTCGGTGTGTAGTCGTGAAGTATCTATGGTCGTGAGTGCATGTGAGTTTCTCACCGATGTTGTTTTCCAGGACTTTCCAGCGGAAGTGTTTCTGCAGCGTCCCAGCATCGTCAAGAATCTGTTGTTACTGGTGAATGAGTCAACTGCCAGCAATGTATTACTCTCTGCTATATACACTCTCAACAACCTCACCACTAGTCTTATTGCTCGCATGAAGTTCCATCGAGACCCTTCGTTTTACACTGCCAAACAACTGACTACAGCTACAAGTGCAGACACATCAACGTTGACTACTGCGACTCAGTCATTCAGCAGTTCTGTTGATGTGCCATTCATAGCTCAGGGAAGACGTCGTGGAGATGGTCAAGATGTTGATACCACTGCCAGTTCTTCAGACACTCAGAGCTTGCAGGGTCATCTGTCTACGGCAGCTAACATGGACATGATAGAACAGACAGACGTCGATGATGTCTTCTCATTACAGTTTGTCCAGTGGACTCTTCCACAGTTTTGTTTCCGTGTCCTGGAAAATGTTGTTCGATGCATGCACAGCACAGTTGTTCTTGATGAGGAGTTGTCGATGCAGTGTTTTGAACTGGTTCACCAGGTTACAGCTGTGCTCACGGACTCACTCATTCCATCAGCATTATGGCAAGACACCAGTGCCACGGCTCACGAACTGATAGAGAGCTTTCATGAAGTTCTTAAAGCAGTCGGTAAAGCAGTTTACGCACATCATCACAGCAACTTGTCTCAAAGTACACCAAGCATAGAGCTGGAACGACGTAGAATTGTGTTCATGGGTCTTGCTATTTTCACAGTTGAACTTCTCGATGCTCTTGTGCCGAGAAATTTGGTGTTGGCAGCAGTTCCAAGGGAGTTTTCGGCAGTGCTTCTGACATTCTGTTTCGATCATACATTTGCCATTGAGTTCCCAGCGCTTGCATCAAAGAGCTACGAATTAGCTAAGCTGTTAGATGAACGGTCATCAGCTGTTTATGATGAACTCAGTGTCATCTGTCAATCACAGGCAAGCACCTGTCAGTTCCTGACAGCCATCCAGCAGTTGACAGATGATAACTATGTGTCATTGTTACAACTTGCCGAGGATTCTTTGCCCAGTCTGCAGTACCACTGCTGTCTTGACGTTGTTGATGCCTTTGTCACACTGGCATCTTCTGTATGTCGTAAGTCAAGTGCAGGTATGAGGTCATTAGAACAAAGTCGTGAAATCCTTCTAACTGTGCTGTCACATGATGTTGAGGCAGTGCGGACCAGAACTTATCATACAATGTACAATATCATCAAGGATGCTCTTGGCATACAGCTAGTTGCTGAGCAGCCGACATCTTCATCAACTCAAGCAGCTATTTTCGTTGTGGATGCTCAAGTTCTCTATCAACTCTGCTGTTTTGGAATGGCTGACACCGATGAGATTCGTGACTTAACGGAGAAGACGTTGCTGTGCTTACTTCATAGTCAGTTGCTGATGGCAGCTGGCAGCTGGCAGCAGCTGCTAGAAGCTGTCTGTGCGGTGCATGCTGTCATTCAGAGTGTGTGTGATTCCTCATCGTCATCACTCGGTCGGTGTATTATTGGACTCCTGGAGACTGATCCACGTATCGACACCGGCACTTTACCACTGCTGGAACGTCTTCGTGGCTCTCTGCGGCTTTTGTTTCATTCCAGCGCAGATGTGCGTGAGTGTGGTGCAGAGAGGTCAGTGAAGCTGTTAGCATTGGAAGACTCTGGCTCCTGTAAACTTCCTCCACTTGCTGAAATCGACCTACGTCGAGTGCGTGACTTTTTCGTCGTCACACCTCCGCGAACTCTCACTACTGATAGCTTTCCATCTGCCTGCCAGGCATCTGAGGTGAAGAAGGTCTATGATATATTTATCTCAGACTTGGTGGAGATCAGTGTCAGACGTTCTGCAGCTGAACAGCTAGCCGTTGTCCTGGCTGATGTGAGCCTACATTCTGTATTCAGTGAACTCGGTGGAGTCAGCTCAGTGCTGTATTTGCTCCATTCTGCTGTCAGAATTCCTGAAACTTCTCCCAGCCAGCAGAAACCTTCGCTGTTGATGCTGATACCTGCGCTGATAAAGCTGATACACAGACTGACAGAAAGGGATAGTTCACTGCGTCATCGTCTGGCTCATCAGACTGACCTCTACTTTACACTCTTCAGATGCGGACTGATATATGAGAAGGACGAAGAGTTAAGACATGATCTTTCAGAGGTGTTTGCTCTGCTTCTATTTGATGAGATGCAAACTCTGCAAGAATGGAAGACAGGCAGCAGCAGAATTCTGCAACCAGAGCAGGTATTATTCAGCCTACCAGCATGCATTACACAGAGGTACCGTCTGCCGTTTGTTACTGCAACTCATCATACTTGCAGTCCGTGGTCGAGCAAGTCCCGTGATGATCAATTAGAGTCTTTGATGCTCAGTGGCTTGCCAGCAGAGGCTCTGAGGATCGCATGGAACGTAGCATGGCATGATGGGATTGAAGAGGCAGTCGCTAATAGGAACACTTCAGCTGAGCGATATAACAAGCGAATGTCGTTGTCTTCAATGGATGAGTTGATAATGTCAACAACACATCTTCCCTATGCTCTGCGGCAGTGTATCTATGGTGTGAACAATGCAACATCGCATGCAGCAGTGTCCAAAGCTCTATGTTGGTTAAGATGGTATCTGGTCGTCACCGCTCCTGTCATGACAGCTGTTTTACAGCAGTTAAACAGTCTACCGTGGAAATCAGCTGTTGCTAGATTTCTGACAGTAGCGCCCTCTACAGGTGCTGATGAGCAGCTGGTCCTAGACATTGTGAAATTCCTTGCCATAGTTGTTAAACGCTGCTCAGCTGATACTAAGTCATCAGACAAAAACTGCTCTGCAATGAATGATGTGTATGGTTGGATAGGAGAAATGTTGCTGAATAGCAGTGGTGCACTGTACCATCTGCTGACCAGAACTGACCAATCGGCTGAGAGCAATGATAGACAACATAGCAGCAGCAGTGGTACCCAGGCTACCGGAGAATCGGGTCATGATCTACTGCAGTTTGTTCGGCTTTTTATCAGCCGATGTCCTTACGAACTAACAGAGCCATTGCTCAGACGTGATGGTGCCGGGGATGTGTCGTCATCAGTGGGAAGTGTTGATGATGTTCATTGTGTTAACGGTGACCTGGTCCGCTGTGTGTTCACAAAGATCAACCGTGTCGAGTCTGTCCAGTCTTACAATCTGCCCTCACTGGAACTCACTCTGCTTGCACTGATGCACGCCACTTCTAGACGAGGTTGGTCTCTGAGCTGCTGTTCAGCCGATTGCCTGACGCTGTGTCTTGAGATGCTGCAGACGCTGCTGGAGGTCGTGTCTGCATTTCACGCGGGTCGCGGTGGGCTACTGATGTCGTATATGGGTCGGGGCATCACTCGCTGTGCGTCTGTATGTCTGAGACATCTCGCACGTGAGATGGCTATGAGTCTTCGCAGTCAGGAGTGGCCTCGTAACTGGCTGTTTGGCAAGTCGATCGCAGCAGATTTGGTTGGTCAGTCCGGCCTTCACTGGTTGTTTCCACTGTGGATCTATCGTGACGTTGAGGTCCGTGTGGCTGGAGTCAGCATAGCATCGGCTCTGACTGCTACGGAGGCAGGTCGTATCACCATGGCAACGCAGTGCCACAACGTTCCCGGTGGAATCTGGGGTGCGGCATTCGGTCTTTTATTTGATGCCACTGAATGCAGTGCTGTTAGAGAGCAGGCAGCATTGCTGCTGGTGAATTTGACATCACAGTCATTGCCCAGCAACACTAACACTGACACGCAGCAGCCGTTAGATACAGTCATGTGGCAGGGACCTGTCGTACGCAATGAAGAGACTCAGGTGTCACTAGTCGGTTTGCCAGCTCTCTTAGTGCTGCTCGAACATCTTAAGTTTTTCACTAACATTCATCGTCTTATCTTGTCATTGAGTCTACAGCCCACTATGTACCCAGTCCCATCACTGAAACGTGGTTGCTCTGTCAACAGTGTCGTCTCTTCGTCACTGAATACAATGACGACTGCCGTGTCTAGGACCCCATGCAGTGTCGATACAGGTTTACTGGTTGACTTGTCCAACTCTACACAGCAGGCGGACAGCTGGGCAGGACATCAAATGTCCTCATCGTTACTGGGTCAAGGACACAACGGTCTTGAGAATGACACGGTGAGACGTCGGCATGTCACTGGTGAAGGTCATAATGGTGACAATGCAACTGCTGCCGCCACAGTAATAACTGGAGGAGCTGGGTGTGTGTCTGGTCAATCTTCCATGGCTTTCGACAGTGATGCTGCAGCTGATGATGATTCAGTCCACTCATTATCACATCTCGGTGTGGTTACACCACGCCTGGTATCAGCCGTATGTTCTCTGTTGTCAAACCTGCTCGCACTTGCTCCCCAGGATGTCTCAGTGGCATTGCGAAACCACTCTGTACTCCAGGTGCTAATGCAGACAGTGGAAGGGTATTCTCATGAGACAGTAACTGCTCCGATGAGACAGTTGTCTGGAAACCGTGAGCTGCTGATGTACCGTGACATCGTTGACATGTATCGTCACATTGTTTCGCTGTTGTCAGCTGTCGCTGTCACGGATGTGGAGTGTCGACGAACTCTTTTTGATCAACAGACCACCATTAGTAGCATCATAACACTACTAGCCGTCGCATGGCAGCGTGATAATACGTCATCATCATCAGTGTGCTGTGTGTTGCTATGGCAAAGCATCTTTGACATGATGACCAGCCTACTACAGACGGCTGGTCAGGACACTTACATTGCGATCACTTCGTCACTCGTCGGTTACTGGAAAATCGTCTCAGGTCGCCTGCTGCATGTGTTTCAGGACAAGTCATACGTGGAATTGGAGCTTTACTTCAGCACGTTGAACTTCATAGCTCTGCTCTGTACCGAGGAGGTCAAGTTCAAGATCAGCATGGTTCAAAGTCACCGTCATCGTGATCTTGTTTTCCTGTGCATCTCAGATTGCCTGGATGATACTGGTGGTAATGAGAAGAATGGCAGTAGGAACAGTGTAGAGATGGTGACGGGAGAGGGACCAAGTTCAAGCAGCTGTGGAGGACTTTCGAGTGGATCGACGCTGTGTCGAGCTCTGGTGAAATGTCTGGACACTGTTCTTCTCAAACCTCACCAGCAGTTCTTTGCAATGAAAGCAACCGTCATCAATGCACTCAAGTCGTTACTTGCCATCAGTACTACTGCAAAGACTACTGCACTGGAGGTGGGTTTGTTGGAAAGCTTGTGCGAGCACATCAGACATCTTCATAACAGTCTCAGCATGGATGCTCTTGATCTCTGCAAGCTTCCTGCTTCCGGCAAGAAGAAGGTGAATCCGTACGTCACCGAGCTGATAATGACGTTTGACTTGCTGCGGAACTTTCTCTTTGACTGTGAGGAAGTGAAGGGCTGTGCTAGCAAGTTGTCTCTGGCCAATCTTGTGCATTCAGTCTGGTGTTGGTCTCTCACCAATCCTGCGCTGATGTCGTCGACGCTTGCTCTGTTGTCTGCCTACACTGCGCACTGTCCACCAGCGTGCAGCTTGTTAGCTTGTACAACGGCCAACGGTGCCCTGTTGCCAAACTCAACAACGTCGTTGTCGCTAGGCAACAAGCATAGCACCAACAACAGTCTGTGTCACTGCGTCATCCGACTGATACAGAAGGAGACGTCAAACCTCTGTCCACCTCCAGTCGTTGACGCTGGTAGCTCGGGACCAAGTGTGGTACGGCCGGCGTTCCAGTTGGCAGCTAACCTCAGTTTGTCGCCGGAGTGCCGCGGGGTGATGTGGAAGAGCAACTTCCTGCATGGTTTCTCAGCATTGAGTCCCCACAGGACGAAGAAGTCGAAGACCGGTGCAGGACAGTTGGACGGATTGTGGCTGTCGCTGTTTGTCAATCTATCGTTCTCTACCGACGGACAGACAATGATACTGAAGATCGACGATTCTCTGTCGTTGCTCATTGACTACGCTTCCTCGGCAGTAGCCAGCGAAACTCACCAGGTTCAAGCTCTGCTGATTCTACGAAATCTCTGCTTCCACGCCGCCAATAAGCCAAAGTTGCTGGCTAATGACAAGCTGTTGCCATTGCTGTTACAACACGTGGACTTCACGCAGGGCTCCGGTCAGACAATTGCATGTTCAGCATTGCTGGCACTGGCCTATAATAACCACAAGGCGAAAGGTTTGCTGAAGACAGGTCAGGTGCTCCGACGACTGAGGGATGCCTATAATCGTCTTAACAGCACCAACCAGTCGGAGCAGACTGTGACATTGAATACTGACAATCACTCTGCTGTTGTAGAACTCAGCTGTTCCCGCATCATTCACGATCTTATTACTCTTTTACGCTAGACATGAATCTCAGTAGACTGAATGCAATGGCATCGTGGCCAGGGGGGAGGACAGGAAGGACAAATTGCTCCCACCCTGAATTTTTTGATTGTCCGAAAATTGTCAAAAAATCTTCTTTTTTGAAAATTTTTGGCCAAAAACGCAAAATTTGGGGCCAAAAGTCTCCATCTTGGGGAAATGTAGAGGCAAAATTGAAATTTTGAGCATTCATAATCTGCTCTGTCAAAATTTGCTGTTGTTGTGTCAGAATTCTGTCGGAAATTTGCAACTTTTTGCCCTGTTTACTTTTTTTAACCCACGACGCCAATGGGGGAAGCAAAAAAAGCACAACACGAAAATGCATGACATAAAAATGTGGCACAAAGAAAAGTATGGAACGCCGTATGTCAAATAACTTTTGCGAGTCGGTGGGTTCTGATGGATCAGCCAAGCTTGTCGGCGATCTGCAGTTTTTTCTCGGTGTAACTTTTACGTTGGTCAAAGTACATAAACGCGATAAATGTTAGGTCTAATGTTATTTTTTTCGAGCGGTACAAATACTTTGATTTTATCACAGGCAACCAGGCAAAAAGAATTCCCACCATAAGATCTTATGAATTTGCGTGCTTTAGCCGGGAATAAGTTGGCTAGCGTTTGTAGGAAAAGAAGAAAATGAACGTATTACATCAGATTTTAATACGGCTCTGTTGTAGCACACAAGTGAATTATCTGAGCCTAGCAATAATTGGCTGTGTTTTTAAACTAACTTTTTACATTTTTGTTTCAACAGCATGCACACTACGATTACCCAAACGCGCGAGAAAAATTGCCAAGCTGACGCTGCTCAGAATGAGATTGGTCATTGCTTTTATGCTCAGGTGTCTGCTGGCTTTCCATACTGACTTGTCTCGCATTTTCCAGCCCTGCATTTCTTGTGCTGCGGTTTCCAGTCCTGCATTTTTACCCCCTGCAATTTTCTTTGTGCCGAATTTTTATGTCGTGCATTTTCAGTCGCCCCGCCACTGGCTGCCCACATTATGTTCGACCATTTTGTAACTACAATAGTGCAGGGGCGTCCACTCCATTGACAGATGGAGGCAAATGCCTCCTGGAAAAAGTTGGGGGAAAGTAAAAAATTGAAAACTGGGGGGAATATTTTTTGGTGGCAGATTTCTTAGAAACGCATAACACAGAATGCGACAATTTTGCATACAACAGCCCAATTTTTTTCTGCTGGCTTCGTTTGCAGATTACTTTTAGCCCCTACTTTTAAAGCTGTATTTAAGGGGGGAGTGGTTAGCGGGTTCAACCGCCCCACGGAGTTTTTAATTTTAATGTGACAATTCTGCGTACAACAGTTTTTTAAAAATTTCGACTCGCTGCGCTAGCATATTGTTTGTAGGCCTATGCCTACTTTTAAATTTGTTCTGCCGCCCTTATTTGCTTTTATTATTTTAACTGCATACAGTAAATTTGGTCAGTTGATTCTGAGGAAAATAATTAAAATTGTTGTGACCAGATGTCATATTTTAATGCTAAAATGCACTAAGTTTGATTTCAGCTGGGGCTCCGCCCTCGACCCCGCTGGGGGAGCTCGCATCGCTCCCCCAGACACTCTAGATGCATTAGAAGGGTCCTACTTCTAACACAAGGAAGAAGAGGGGAAGGAGAAAAGGGAGACAGGAGGGAAGGAAAAAAGCAAGAGTAAAGGAAAAAGAGAAAGGGGGAAAGGCCCGAAAGGGAGAAAAAGGTCAATCCCTCGGGAGCAAAATTTTTGGCTACAGCCTAGCCTAATTTTAAAGTTTTGGTGCCACGCCACTGTTGTTTGCCCCTATATTGTTTAAACTGCACTAAATTTGGTCAGTTAATTATATGGAAAATAATTAAAATTTGTTGCCACCAAATGTCATATTTCAAACGTTAAAATACACCAAATTCGATTTCGGCTGGGGCTCTGCCCCAGACCCCGCTAGGGGAGCTTACAGCGCTCCCCAGAACACCTAGCTAGATCAAGGGGTCCTACTTCTAAAGGGAGGCAGA
>Ga0209454_1000758_pt1 | contig 17914 bp, 12 predicted proteins | sample WorMetHERISLAND1_2_FD_187400 | JGI IMG/M metagenome (GOLD analysis project Ga0209454, IMG submission 187400) | Marine gutless worms symbiont microbial communities from Max Planck institute for Marine Microbiology, Germany - Olavius geniculatus... | ecosystem: Host-associated > Annelida >... | reverse complement strand
AATCACAAAAGGTGATATTGCCTGCATCACACTGACTGTGCGTATCAGTTGAGTTCAATTGAGTTGAGTTTTTTTTGCGTGTTCATAGCGACAAACTCAACTCAACCAGTTGAGTTGAGTTGAGTTGAGTTTGTCGCTATGAACACGGCTTAACGGGCATTAGAATGAATTCGTTACATGTAGCTGTTTGTGAAGGTGACTGGTTCTATGCGACTGTCAACTGTTCTGGATCCTTTGGGCGTCGTATCGTCACTGTCGTCATCGTTAGAGTTGCCGCACAGGCCCTCGGTGCGTCCGTGATCCTCGCCCGGTGGGAAGACCGTAATGTCGAGAAAACAGTCATCGGAGCTGTAGCACGAATACAGTGCCGTCACCGACAAGCCTAATGGCATTGTTATCTGCAGCGCAACAGAACACGACGTGTTCATACGTGAACAAAAAAAATGGAACATCCGGTAATTAGCACAGCGCTTCTTACACGAATCAGGCTCGTGACCAGAAGCGCTTTATACAATATCGAAAATGAACGGCTTGAAATAATGATACCGCAGCGCACTATACGGTTATCCATTGCCCGCGTTTGCAGTTAGCAGACATACCAACGCCCCAATCGGCCACACTAGGCCTTCACCCCGCAATCCGTAAAATCTTACTCATTTCTTATACCACTTAATCATTCAATCAATCCGAGAATAACGCGTCACGTCAGTTAAAAACGAATTGCAGGCACGGAATAACAGTTACGTGACTGACTACAGATTAAAAATACTGTACAGAGCGCTGTCAACGCTAAGAAGCTGACAGACTTTGTGTGGCAGTGCGTCGAAACTGCACTGTCCGTAGTGCTGTATCAAACTTATACCAGTGCCACGGACACAACCGGTAAGCTGTTCTGTTTCAATTTTAATCGCTTTTTGACTGTTTTTCTTGCGGTCGCATCGTGTCCCAGCTGGTCGTTGTTTGTGTAGGCTAGCAGTGCAGTCACGGTTGGCTGAAAAAGTCAGTGCAGGTCAGAAAGATAAACTTGCATTGTCACAGTCACGCGTGACTCTCTTGCTAGGCTACACAAACAACGACCAGCTCGGAGACGGTGCAATCGCAAAAAAACAGCATGCTTTAGACAAAGAGGAGTGGGCGTGGCAGTGGTGTAATTCTATGGACAGAACCGTAGATTGTCATGAAATACGCACGTTTCATCACGGTCTAGACTTCTTCGTTACAGTCGCATAATACACTCTAGACCGTGTTACAACTACTGTTTACCGTGTACTCGTCGGCAGTAGGACTGGCGGTGATTTCGGCCGGTGCCCATGGATCAGCGAGGTATCGGATGACGAGCGGTGGCTTGCCGGGGTTACACGCGTTAATGCCCACGATGCTATTTCCCTCACGACACACCAGCGCACAGTTACACGACACGCCCTCCCTCAGACAAGGCTTTGTCCGCACGTGACACTGCAAAGCCAACCACACCGGCACATTTCAGTCAACACACGAACACGGACAGAAGTAATTCGGCAAAAGCGGAATCGCTGTGCCAAATCCACCCAAGGGGCCATTCAAAATTATGTCACGCTTTTTTGACCAAATTTGACCTTCCTCCCCCTCTGTCACAAACTGTCACACATGGCCAAACCCCCCTGACGGTATATTGCACGTTTTGGCTGTGAGTTGGACCTCCAAATCTAACAAATGTGTCAACTGTGTGGTCTGACAGATATCTAAACCCGTCGTACGGTTTTAGCTGAGTGGACGAATGTGACAGACGACAGACGACCAGACAGACCACGTGACTGAGAAACGTGCAGGAATAGACGGCATCGCTTGCGCTCCAAGACAACATTTCACTTAGCGAGCCAATAGTTCTGAAAAAATGGCTTAAAAGTCTATAGTCACCTGATATACGGGTTCGGCAAATGTCTCCGGATACTACGAAAAACCGTCACCCAACGAACCACCCAAGGTGTTCGTACACGAAGTGACGTAATATCACCAAAGACGTTATACAATCAAGTGAGGTGGTACGGTGTGGTGGTTATAACGCGTTGTGTTTGGTCAGCAAAATTACTCATCTTGGGACCTTTTAGTATTTGGATGAGTGGTGGGCAAATCAAACCATCTCTGTGTGCAACCAGCCGCCCAGTTCAACTCAGCCTGCCCAACCCTTCGTGGATAAGTGCAATGAGTATCATCAAAAGCTGCGGCGTAAGCAGGTACACCGCGAACTTCACTGTATCGGAATAAAGCACATGTTTTACGAAAACTTTGCTGATTCCCCTATATACGCTCGTATACTGAACTTTTTGGCCTTATGACCAGCATTAAAAACAAACCATATCGATGGACAACAACAGCGCCAACACACTACTAACCTCTGTGCCTGTGTAACTGGATGTCTTGTACAGAACGAAGTCTCCAATGTAATAAAGGTCGTAATTCCTTAACAGAACAACATTGAACAACACGCCGATGATTAACTAAAAGTATAATAATGAAATATGTCGGTAATGTACAGATATACTTCATTATTACATTCTCAGTTAATCACTGGTGTAAAAACAGTAAATGCAATGATTCATGAACAGCAAACAATCCATCATCCGAAGTATTAGGCTACATTTGAGCTACCTAACTTTGCCCCAAGAGCTAAATCTCTTACATTGGCAACATTTTTTTTGCGACAATAGTCCAAAATTTATTAACTTTTGAGCTACTTTCTGATATTTCTGACCGCTGTCAACGTCAAGTTTTTTCGTGTGCAGTACTCCAGAAAAAAATCGCCAAAACAGGGAAAGATAAGGCCAACTGATCAAGGCTTAGGTCACTCCACAATAAAAAAGTAAGACCAAAGCCAAAGTAATGAACTCCCGTTTTGCAAACGCACTTAAGTACGTGCACAATTTTATTTGTGCGTTTAATTTTATGACACTAAAGTACTAACATCACTAGCAACGTTACATAAACAGAATTAATAGGTTACTTAGTTAATTAGCTAATTAAGCCAACCTTCGAACGAAAGGACCATGGGACTAACATTACCTGCACTGGCCTGCAGACTGTATTCACCAAGCCTTTCGAAGATTTGATCTCTTTTTCATAATATAAAAAAACACAAGACAGAACGTTTTTAGGTTAACTCTATTAGATTTAACCACAAGTACAATGGACAACAATTAATGCCTTCATATGCAGTGATGCCTGGCCAGATATAAGCGGTGACTTACCAGTTGTCCAGCGTGAGCTGATGAGCGTCTCCAACACTCGAGCACTTCTTACTTGGCTTTGGATCTTTCACCAGCACCTTAGGCAACATCGCAAGAACTTGAGTGCATCAGACAAACCGACGTACACAGATACACACTTGTAGGCCTAAATTTTTCTTCAATCTATGCCTACCCAATCTCCACAGACTGACTTAGACAGCGCATTAAGTATTTTGTTTCAAGGTAACAGTTGTGCTGTTTAACGTAATGTTCGTTGGTAAAATTATTGGCATATTTTGTCAAATAAACATGATAAAGGAACATTGTTTGTCATATAGACTGCCAAAGCATGGTGACATCGTCATTGTCGCAACGACATAAGTCAAATAAGTCAACAAGAAAAAACGCTGCTGTGGCCTTTTGTGGTACTGGGTTTAACAGGTACTAATAATAATTTAAAAAATATTATTTCACACGTAAGTTAAACAACAACTAAAACTACTTTGGTCATTTGAATAAAGTTTTTGCAGATAAATTAATTAACCAAATGATATACCTAGCCTACATAGCACGCCAGTGGCATCGTTGATAACAGATAGGAGACGACAACTGTTCCTCTGAAATTTTGGCTATATGAACATAGTTGAAAAATCTTTTTTCTGTCGGAAAATTATTGTCTAAAAAAACGAATTTTGTGGCTAACAAATCCCATTTTGGGAAAATTTAAGGGCAAAAATAAAATTCTGAGCATCGACAATCTTCTCTGTCGAACATTTGCAACTGTATGTCGAAATTCTGATGGGAATTTGCGGCGTCTATCGCGAAATTGCGACTTCTTAGCCCGTCGACTTATTTAACCCAGGAAGCCACTGCCGAATGCAAGAAAATTTCAAAGCAGTGGCAATATATAAAAGCAGCTGCGTTACCCGGATGTCGCGCTGCTTGTAGCCTATCCATGGCGAGTCCGCGGGGCCTTTGACAGTGGTACGGAACCTGAGGGTAAGTATACGCGAGTTGCTGCCTGCCGTGAATACAGCCTTCCACATCAACGTCTGTCTAGTCGACCTGCAGTTAGTTAAACTCACCATTTAAATACATCAATGCAAACTGTGGAAAATTTTCGCTATCTAAAATAGTGTTTTAATAGTAAATACTCAACAGAAGTCAAATATTTTGGCATAAACTTATCAATCGATCAAGATTTTGACCTTCACAGTTTTACCATCATCTGGTTACAGTTCTTCATATCTTGTAGGTGCTGAACAGTCTTCGTTAGTCAACTGCATGTCTGGCGTACCACTGGGCAGCGTGCTCGGTCCACTGCTGTTCGCCATGTACCTCTCACCAGACGCCAACGTGGTCGCAGCCTATAGTCTGCGTTATCATCAATATGCTGACGATACACAACTGCACACGTCATGGCCGTTCGACCAAGCAACGACGAGTCTTTTGAGTCAGTGTCGATGTGTGTAGAAGACGTCGCTTCCTGTTTTCTAAAAAAACTGACTGCTTCTCAATCCTACTAAAACAGAAGCCTTTCTGTTTGGCACCAAAATAACCTGTGGGCACTTTTGAAGAAACTTCGTTGTCCAAAGTCCAAACAAGTTTGTCAACGTCATCATATTCTTCCATGACGGCAACAGTAAATACTAATAATGGCAAACACCATTAACATACCCGGAAACTGAAACTACCGGTATTTTAAATAGTCGGCTAAATACTGCCATTTTAACAGTATTTGAATATTATTGATTGAATCAATAGAAACAACCTGGCGGTGAAGTTGAACGAGCATCGGTCCAGCGTCAGTCCGACGTGGCTGACTACCTCCAGTTCTATGTAACACTCGTCGCACTGCGGCAGCCTGATTGTCGGCTCAAACTCTACTTTGACGACCGGCGTCGTTTCGAACATCTCGATCTGATAGACTGCCGTCTGCTTACACAATAACGCAACAAGTTACCGAGTAACATGTAACCGAATTAAGTAATTCGGTAATCGTTGATCGGCGCTGCCCTCTGCTGAATTAAAACCCAGGCAAGCAAAAGTTCTGGCTGCGGGATTTAACCCCTAAATCGCTCCTTTGTTAGAGGTCACGGATCGCCGTGTAACACAATATGTCACTGGACCCTGCAAGAATATCTGGCAAATAGCATGTAATTTCGCCAAACGATTGAAGCAGAATGTACGAATGGAACAGAAAGACAGACAGACGATAGGTGACAGACGACAAACCACGCTACGAAGAAATGGATAGCTATAGGCGAAATCGCTTGCACTGCAGGGACCGATTGCGTTCAATTATAACAATATAACCAATGATAATAATACTAATAGTTTAGCACCATTAGCAATAGTAAAGTCCTTCAAGCGCCAAAAAAATCCACAGAGCGGCGCTTATCTCTGTTGCCTTAGCCCTAAGCCAGATACCAGTTTATACTGCCAGACAATAAACACAGGGCAAGTGCATCGCGCCTGTTTATACGTCCCAGTTTTCGTTGATACTCATTGCGCCTACTCAGAGATGGACGGCAAGGCTGAATTGACCGGGGTGAATAGTTTCATACCGCTGCTGAAATTATTTCACTCATCTAATGCATCCACCATCCACGTACTAACCGGGCCTGTCGTCGATTAACTTCGTTGAATGCGATCAGCGACGCTACCAACTAGGCTAAACCGCACAGAGTAAGTTTTAGACAAAGCATTACTGGTTGAGTTTCAAACACTGTCCAAACAGGTCTGGTCCCACGGAATAGAATATTGTAAACTAACGTGCACAAAATTAACCAGAACTCAATAACACGTGCACAACAATTATTTATATTACCTTCGTTCACTAAGTGTGAGATATCAACGAACTAAATTGCCTTATTGATATTGTTTTAAAGTTTGAATATTAACAATGTTTTCGATGGCAATTTTTGACGATTTCTTCCCAAAATTAATACCTTAGCACCAAACAGGCTAAAATTATGTTCTGAAATTTTATGGAAACATTGCAAGCAGTCTGTTTGTCAGACCAAAAAGATCTGTATGGCATGTTTATCTTTGATATGTTCGGGCGGGGGCGTTTTTTCAGACACAAATTATTTTATTGAATAAGCAAGCGACAAACCGTGTCATTGGCCATCGCAAAGCCGTCGTAATTAGTATATTCAACATCTCCCTACAAACACAAATAACATTAACTTTTACTAACAAGTCAATGCATGCGGCGAGCAGACGAGGCTTGAATAACTGGCCCTAAACGTTTTTAGCCTAAAAATCGTAACTGAAAGTCCAAATTTTAAATTTCTAAACTGCCCATTTTGGTGCAATTTAAATTACAAGTCATACAAAATTTCGCAGTTACAGAGTCATTTCTGAACTTTACCATAACTTATACTAAACAATGTCATAAGAAGAACAGGGGTATGGGCTGTTTTTTCGTAATTTTGTTCTGGTATTTAGTACATCTGAACTTTTGAAGACAACAATTAAAGAAACTAAAAACATAAATTTAAAACTTAACTAAAAACTTAACCTAAAAACTTTTGCCAAAACCTTATTTTTTCCAGCCTGCAATGACCCAAAAATAATTAAATAACAATTTGAGATTAGCATAAATAACGGAACTAGAATGCTTCATAGTCAACGCTGGGAAGGACTGCATGTGTTTTATTCTCACAGCAACAAGACTGTCAAGACTTGCCCGCGAGTAGCCACGCACACAAAACACACAAAAAACATGTGACCTTGACCTTGGACTTATGTTTTTGATATTTAGATTGTCAAGGTACATGTTCGCGAAAAATTTTATCAGTGCAGCGGTTATTGTGTTAGCAAAGAAAACTTAGCGACCATAATAATGCTGAAACAATACTGCCATCGCTGCCGCGGGTAGCAAAAATGCTGCACAGAAATGTCTGGGCATGGATCGTGATCTAAATCCAGTAACCATAGATCTGGATTGTGTGTGAGGCAAGTATTGAAAGAAACCTATGGTGGCTTGGTGGCTCAGTGGTTAGGGCGTTGGATACGAGACCGAAAGATTCACGGTTCAATGCCCAGCCGATGCACTGCCAAGTAACAACCTTGGGCAAGTTGCTCATGCCCACCTGCCTGTGTAGGTGCAAGTGTCTAGTGGTTGGTGTCGACTCGTAACTTTCAGGTTGCGGTTTGTTATATTTGCAAGCAACCTTCAGCAAGTTGCTAACCTACTGTGTGTTCAGGCCAACTCAGCCTCCTACTCTTCGTGGGACGGAAAATGAGTATGGGGTGAAGTACTAGTGTGGCTGATTGAGGCGGTGGTATGTCTGCTAGCTGCAAACCGCGAGTCCAATTGTTCGTTAACGCGGGCAATGGACGGCCGCTTACTGCGCTGCGGTATCATTAGCTCATGCCGATCAGCTGCCACTTCCGACATCGTAAAGCACTCCTGAGCAACGGTAAGAAGTGCTGTAGCAAGTGCTGGCCTTTACCTTTACCTTTCTATTTTTTAGGAAGTAGAAAATGAAGTTAAATACGGAGAGTGAGCGCCATCGTACCGTCCAGTATTTGATGCCGAGATAGAAGCTATTGCTATCGCTGGCATGCATCCACCTCTCTGCTAGACCGGGAGCAGTATAGACGCGCGTAGCGCACGACACCTAGCGAATAGCACAGTACCGTAACCACTCAACAACACACACACTGCATTTAAATCGACTATAAGCTCGATACTACTCAAGCAGCAGAGCAAAAATACAAACCGAATAACAGCAATGTGAAAACACAGTAAGGACGGCGAATAGAACTGAAATCATACAATCTACAATCAAGAAATCAGACAACGTCTCTCTTCTGTCGTCGGAAAATTGGGGCTTAGATAAGTTCTATTCAAAACTTTCAGCCATGTCTGGTTACCGCAATTAAGTGACGCTACTTGATTCCATATTTGCTCTCAAGACAGACTCAGCCTCCTACACTCAGAGGGATAGGGAATGAGCAATAGCGTATGGTTACGGGATAACGGCCTAGTGCGCTTGATTGGGGCGGTGGTATGTCTGCTAGCTGCTCCGCGAGTCCAACTATTCGCTAGCGCGGGAAATGGATGGCTGCGCAGTGCGCCGCGGTATCATTAGTTCATGCCGATCAGCTGGCATTTCCGCGACTGTAAAGCGCCTTTGGCCACGAGTCTGTCATGTGGGCAGCGCTATATCACAAACAGAACTTTAGTATTTCCACCTCAATCAAGAGCGCTAATATGGATTGCAAAGCTACTTCAGTACTACTCACTCACCCATTTGCCAAACTGTAGTCTGAGATGCTCTGCGGTGAAGACGAACTGGAGTGATCGGGCATTGGCCGATGCAGTCTTTGACTGGAAGCTGGTGAAAAGTGGCCGACCGTCAAACGTCAACGTGGCTTCCACGAGCTGCCCAGCTGTCAGTTGAGACGAGTCCCTCGTGCAGACGAAACTCAGCGCGCCGTCAGCCGCATAGCGCGGACCGACGAACGACGTCGACTCCGAGATGACTGGACCACCTAGCGGCGCGTACACAGCCACAGAAATGAACTGAACTGAACGGGAAAATGTCCGTTCAGTTGCGTTGCACGAACTGTATAGTATGTACAAAGAAAACGAAGTTCCATTCGTTTCATAACAGTTTATTTCACGAAGCGTACTAAACGAGTGCAGTTCCGTTTTGTCGCTTCAACAGTTCAACGTCAACACCTAGCAAAGTGGCGGAGTACAATATAACGTGGTCTTAAAACCAGCACGGGTCAGAAGGATGAAACCTGCTATTATATCATTAATGACGAAAACAACAAACATACATTTTATTGCATATTTAACGATCGCGCTTGTGTTACCGCCTGGAATTAGAAACACAATTATGAACCTAAAACAAATCTAAAAACGGCTAGTAAATAATTTATTTTTCAAGACATACAAATAATTATACATGTATTACTCATGCTGCTGCTAGAACTACTACCAAGAACACTATCACTACTGCTGCTACAACTGCCACTACTAACGTTACCACTGAGAATCTTAGAGCGGATTGCAGAAAATCTTACGCACTGGTGATGGCGAGAACGTTCTTTAGCAGTGTAGTGATCTGGACGCTGAAGATACTGACCACCGCGACCGACACGTCGAAGGTCTGGACGGCTTGCTCGACGCTGACAACATCCCACTGCGTAATGCTCCAGATGCAAGCGTCATAGTAGAGATTAAGGACGTTGACTGTCACCTTGTCCGGCTTGTCCGTCAGCTGTGCATATCAAGTTAGTAACAACATCGATAAGCTCACATCATTATGGCTGATCTCTGCGGTTACACATTAGGGGAAAGGCCGAAAGTTTTAACGCTGTTTACTATATACTTCTACAGGGTACAGAAGTTCACTCAATTTCCACATTTCTTGTCAACTAAGATTGGAGTTGAAGTTAGGGTTAGTGAAAATGCATGTATATACTTTCGGACTATAAAATCTTCGTATTACAGACACACAATTCGACATTTACATAGATTTGCAGTACACAGCAACAGCGGTTAAATGTGGCGCTGCCCGCTGCACAACCGCGGCAAACGTATCATTCTGCGGCGGTGCTATTTTGTCTCGGCTTCAAAAAAATCTGGAATCAACTGCTCAGAAGTACTATCAGCTCGTAACAGACTAAGTCTGCAAAGTACCTCCTATAGTCGAACTATAACACTTTTGTATACGGACACGGAACTAGTAAAAGTTGCTGCTACCCGAATTGTTTGTGCAACTAGAATTTTACCAAAATGAGTGTCGTAATGTCACGACGTGAGAATGTCGTAAGCCTTTGTCGGGGTAAGCCAACTCACTTTGGTAAATGAGTTGACGGACCCCAGAGAAAAGCTTACATTCCCACAGACCATTATAATTAGGTGGGAAGCAAACAACTTTTTCTCATTTCTGACTCCTCATAATGTCTTCAGCCGTGGCTGCATACACCAATTTCCTCGTTCGAGGTGTTGTTCGAGCTTCTTGGACGAGCTTCTCAGACACATCAAACGAGGTTTTAGTGGACGTTTTTTATACGGCAGGCAAAAAACCTCGTCCGAGAAAGTCGGACAGAATTAGCATGCACATTTCGTCCGATTTTTTTTCGCACAAGATTTTTAAACCTCGGAGATCTTGGCGACCTCGGACAACACCTTGGACGAGAAAATCGGCGTGTGTGTAGCCAAGGCTTTCCACGTCTTGATTCTCTGCGTCTCAACACACTGCCGTCCGCGCTACTGATTACTACAGGGCTGAGGTCGGCGCCTGTGGACTTAGCAACATCACGTTGGTTCTTATTCATGCAGTTCGGAGTTTACAAACGTTTTGGTTTAATTTTTTTCTATCGCGAAAGACACGTCGTTTTCCCACCGACGTTTCTTACAGTATTAACGCTTACCTGCAGATCAAGCATACAGGTGACGGTGATGGTTTCCAGGGCGGCCGCGGTGTAGTTCTTCGCCAACTTGTAAGCTGCCGACTCCACTATCGACGCCTGGCAGATACGCCGCGCTTCCGTTTTGTTAATACCACTCGCCGTCTCCCAGGAGACGCCAGCGTTGAGCGGTGATGACGGCGCACGCAACATTGTCGGAGGTGGTAAAGTGTCGTTAGCTGTGACCACTTCGTTCCGCATTAAGCCGCGTGTGCTGCAAATACGACTCACAATTTCAACGGTGCCGTGCGTGAAAAAAAACTTACAGGGAGTGGCAAAAAGTTGAAATTTTCCCACAGACAGCTGCAAATTTCTGACAGAAAAAATCACAAGCGCTCAAAAATTAATTCTGCTTTTAAATTTCTTTTTCCCCAAAAGAGCCATGATTGGCAATTTTCATCACTGCGTTTTCGCTATTGCGTTTCTTGCGTCAGCTGCATTCGTCGCGTCAAAATGTGCGCGATGGCCTTGAGATGCATGCGTGGCGTTTGATGGAAACTGGTTTTAACCAGGTAGTTAGTAGTTAAGCAGAATTATTCATTTGGAAGTCCTCAGGTCCAAGTTGAGGGTGCAAGTTCTGGGTGCATGGCACGGGGGTCTGAGAACGGAGCCCCCAACGTCCAGGGGCAGGGGACCAAGGGATGAAGTCCCCATCTAAAGCTAAAACATTTTTTGGTTTTTGGACATTCAATAGATCCGCAAATTTGCCCACTTTTCTAAAATTTAGAAACGTAAAAATAAAATATTTTTGTTGTTTCTGCCAAAAAATGCAGTTAAAGTTAATTAGGCGGAATTTAGGCCGCAGTACGTCAAGTTTACTGTGCATCAATAAGAAGTAATCAGAGCTATGCAGAAATAACGTAGATTTCACCAAATATATTTGGTTTCAGCCACATACCCCCTGGCCACTTTTTTGTCGGGGGTGTCAAAATTTTAATGGGGGTAACCCCCATAGGGGAGCTAAACACTTCCATAATTTCAACTAGCATACCTGTTGGTTGAGGCATTGAAGCAAGCAAAAGTCCATTTTGAGTCTTTCATCTTGAAGTACGATGGACGCCCGTAACTGAGTCTGCCGCAGCCATTGCGCTTGTTGCAATCACAGCGAGCTGGGAGGATCGCTTCGTCCTTTCGACAGTCCGGCTCGTAGATGTATGCATTTATCAGACTTTGTGACGCGTTCAGCCTGTAAACAGCCAAATAGCTCATGCCCAGAAGTGCTTTACCATCTCAGAGAAGTGGTAGCTAATTGGCATGAGCTAATGATATCTCGGCCGACTATGCGGCCATCTATTGCCTATATTAGCAAAAAATTGGATCTGCGGTGCTGCATACAGATATGCCACCGCCCCAACAGAAGCTTCACCTCGTATAGCATCACTCATTCCCCGTCCATTGGAAGATAGAGGCTTTACTTAGTTTACCTGAGCTTTCAATAAATGTAGGCTAGCAACCTGTTTTTCTCAAGGTTGCTTGCAAGTGACCGAAGATTTTCATAGTTTTTCTGACAAGAACAAATTTTTCCGTCAGCCTAAAAATTTACAGAAAGCAATGCCCCACTGCCCTCTGCGTGTGTGGGGGCATTGCTTTCCCGCAATTTTCAACGCTCTATTTAACGGTACAACAGGCGGGGCCCAGGCGACTTTCTTTCCTGGCGTTTGTTACAAGGCGGTTTGCCTAAACACCGCACATTACCGCAGATCAGTTCAAGTAGTCACATAAGAGTCCAAGCTAGTGATCTGCGGTATTCAGGCACGTACATATAGCTGGCGGTGAATTTGACCGCTTCGTTGCCGGTATCGTCCACCGTGCTGGAGCCTCGAGGCGTTAGGTCGTTGGTTTCGTTTCCGTCGTAATCTCCACACAGCCCTTCCGAGTACCCGGCGTCTTCGACCAGCGGGAAGACCGTGACGTCGATGAAACAGTCATCTGGAGCATAGCAGGAATAGCGCGCAGTCACCACCCTCCCGGACGGCATTGTCATCTGCAGCAGAATACAGACACATATTGGTTTAGCCTATTCTCCAAAACCACAAGGACATGGTAACAAAACAATCAATTAAATTAATGACATATAAATGTGGCCTAAATGACGCATAACGATCAACGCTTGCCACCCGTTGTTACTAGCATAATAAAAAACAATGCATGCTCAAACAAAAGAAGAAAAACGAGAAGAAAAGATAGTTCAAAACCACAAAATATAGCCACGCATAAGCGTCAATTCATTGAGGACGAGGATAGAGCACCTCAAATTTTTTGTCGGCGAAGATCAATGACTTAGTCTCCTAAAGTGGAGAAGCGGGTAGTCGTTTATAAGGCCATGAATGCAAAAGCATCGTCTGCAAGACGCTTCGGACTCCGATGAGAAACTTAAACGATGTCCCCCATACCAGCAAGATCCAACAAGGCCCTTGCCGAGAGCCCTCACCATGACTATACGCATTCCACACACCGTGCTAACAAAACGACTCTACACAGTGCCGTTTTCAGCATTTATGACCCCACCGCGTCTTTTAAACGAACAAAATAAAACACGTAAAAATAAAGCTTTTATAAAGGTACTTTGCACAGCAATTTACTTAGCCCATTTATTGCTTACCGGTACTTATTACACGGCTTATGCGCACGTTAAGTCGTTTACGGTAACTGATAAATCGCAAAAAAGTAAATGAATAAAAAAGTAAGTAAGTACGTGAATCTTTAACTACAAAAAAACCAGCTTAACGTTTTGTGTGAAAAAAACACACATTAACGAGAACGTACAATGTAGAGCTGTCCGACGCGAGTGAATTCAGCTCCAGGTTCAAGACCGGCCAGCGCTCGAATGGCCAGTGGCTCTTTGCTGAGATCGCAGGCGTACAGGATGAAGAGCCAGTTTCCCTCGCGCATGGCAACAGCACAGTTACACGTCACGTTCCTGTCGCCTGGAAGACATCGCTTCGTACGTGCGTGCACCTGCATAAGACCCAAGGCTGCGTTAGGCCCTAAAACCCGATTAGGCCCTCTTCGGTAAAATGTGAAGTCCACAGAAAATAAAATATAAAATTTCTGTGGTAAAGCCTATACTGGTAGAACTTGGTAATTAATGTGCGTTCTTCATCTATGATCAAGCACGCAATAAGTCCTTCAAACATAAAAAATAGTCAATTGTGGCAATTTTAGCCAAATTAATGCGGACCGATTTTAAGAGCAGATTACTAAACCCTAAAATCGTGAACGATCATACGCAAAATGTACAGTGGACCCTGCGTACACTTCGTTAACGGACATACATCAAACACATGTAGAAAGAAACGTTTTGTTGGGCGAGATGAGAAATGAGTTGTAGCAGGTAGGCCTACGGGTGATTTGGGCGCTAGTATGTCTGCTAACTGCAACGCTGCTCCAACTGTTTGTTGGCGCGTGGGCAATGGATGGCCGCATAATTTGCGCTGAGGTATCATTAGCTCATGCCATTCAGCTGCCACTTCCAAGATTTTAAAGCGCTTCTGGACGCGAGCCTGATACGTGCGAGAAACGCTATAGCGAGTGGGGACTTTTACCTTTTTATCGTTCGCGAAGAAATGCTGAACAATTTTAACTAGGCCTGTTGTCAGACATAATGCAATACTGACCTCGGTGGTTACGTAGGCGGTGGCGCGGTACATCAAGAACTCGCCCTCGTAGTAAATGTCAAACCACCTGTTTCAAACAAAGCGACAGCGTTATTATTGCGTATACATCACGGGTAACGGCTACCAATTTACCTCCAGGTACCAAGGAGTTTATGCGATATCCGGCGTTTATTTATCTGTCGGCTTGTTAGCAGAATTACACAAAAATGCATGCTGATTTCACTGAAAATTTCGGGGAAAGTTGGACGTGGCCCAAGTTAGTGGTGATAATATTGTTGGTAAAAATCCGGATCAGCATGTGGATAGAAGACAAAAGTGAATGATTTTTTATCATTGCCAGATAAAGCAAACTTTCGCAGCCAGAATGCGAGAATCGTTTTCTGCTTGGGGCATTCAGAAGCGTTTCAGACAAATGTGACAAAATGTTTGAATGAACTCGTACGGTGTTGAAAAAAAAATAAAACACCAATGTTTAACGTTTAAAAAATGACATTAACTTGCTACGTTTATTCGTTTTTCTCGTTTCTATGTTGTTTATCACTTGCAAGTTTTGATAGATTAATGGTTAAAAAAATATCAGACATCCATGGCTGTGTTCTATGAACAGATGACGTCACAATAATGACGTCATCATAAAAAAATTTCAACATAATTATGTTTAAAATAAAATTTTGTGCAAAACGTATATTTTGAATTTTTTTAATATTTGGATAACTAACTCTTTGCTTTTTTTAAAACTCATTTTTGGAGGAACCCCCGTATATGCTATTACAAACATACGAAAAAATTATTGTAATAGGCCTACATTGAAAATGATTGTATGCTAACTATACTTTTTTGAGTCACAGAAACTGTTGTACTCTAAAATAAATTTACGCAACAAATGATGAACAGAGAAACAAAGCAGGCAGAGCAACTCACTGGCTGTCAAATGTTTGAAGATGCGGGTCACCGAAACTCGTACACAACTTGCTCGGTATCGGATCCTGGACAAGCACCTGTATGCAACATACTGACCAGTTCACTGTCGGTTCCACGCGCCAATAGCCGCTTACTTTGGTACTGTGCTGACGAACGCGGTGACAAATGGGACGAAAAGAGGGAGAGCACCGTAATGAAAAATGAACTGTTAGCCTAAAACATTTTCTTTTAAAAAGCGACATTTGGAGCTGAAATCCCGAGTTTTTTTTGGTGGGAGGGAAAAATCCAAGTGCAGAGTTAAAATGTTGAGCATGCATCTGTAATCTTTTGCTCTTCTGTGGGAAAATCGCAACTTTCTGCTGCCTAATCTTACCAATTGCCTATATTGCACTACGTAGTAATAACCGTAAGAAATCTTATGGGTTCTGAAAGTACTAAATTACAGTATCCATCTAAGTAATTTAACCAAACACGGCGTCGATTGACTTCTTAACTGAACGCACCGTGCTAACCACTACACCAAGCCGCCACACGCAAAACAAGTACGTTTTTAACGCAGAAACGGAAACTAAAATCAACATTTCGCTAAGGAAAAAATGATGATGACACGCCCTTTAAAATATAATTTACAGTTTCATGCACGAAGAACGCTAATTATTTGTGTTGTTTGTAATAGTTTAATGTACATATTGTACTTTTCTGCATGATCGTATTTGTATTACGGCACTATGTAGCTTATACTGTGCTGACGTGCCGTTGAAAAACTGCTCACTCACTCGCCCACTAACTCGTGAAGATACAATACTACACCGTGTCGTATAAAACAATCCCTTGCATTATTTATCATATCGAAAATAATATATTTTAGAAGGTAGTGCAGCGACACTTTTTAAATGCGTGAGAAGTTTAACCATAGTTTTGTGGCAAATTCTCTCTCGAGGGTTTCAGTGACAAAAACTGAAAACCGGTCACAGTGATAAATGATGCAACTTGCAAGGAATATTGTTTTTTACGAGACGCGGTGTGTAGTTAGGCCTACCCTGATGTCGGGCTGCCTGTAACCGTCCCAGAACGAGCCGTCGAGATCTGCACTGGTGAACGTACGGAAACTGACGACGAGTATACGCGAGTTACTGCCGGCGGTGCGTACAGCCCTCCACATCAACTCATGTCTCGTCGACATGGCGGTGAATTTGAACGAGCATCGGTTCAGTGTCAATCCGACGTGGCTGACCACCTCCAGTTCTATGTAACAGGCGGCGCAATGCGGCAGCCTGATGTTCAGCTCAAGCACCACTTTGACGACCGGTGTCGATTCGAACATCTCGAAATGATAGGCCGTTATCTACAGATGTTCACGAGACAATATCATCTTGGCAATTAGCGGTCGTGTGACCTTAACAACGACCAGATCACTGTTATGATCACAAATGTTTTAGTGCCCTATCTACTGTAATGAGGCCGATAGTGCATTACAATGGTTGTCTACTCTGGAATCGCTGAAACAAATAGGCCTTAGTCTTGAGAGCATTGCGAAAGACCGGAGCGGAATGAAGGTTCCTGATGTGGGGAAAAATCTGGTTCCAAATACTTAGACTGCAGGCGGAGACGGCGTGCTTGCCGAACTGAGTCCATGACCTCCTGACAAAAAAACTCTATACAGCTGCAAGGAAACGGCATTGCTGCACGTCGCAATGCATGACCAATTACAAGCTACATTTCGAGCAGTTTTTCTTCTGATGACAAAATTCACCCATTTAGAACGCCGGCGGAAAATTAAGAATGTTTCACTCTTCCCCATGACTACGTGTGTTGCCGAGGTTGAAGAATTGAGAAGCGAAGAACAAAATCTTCTGTCAGTAATTTTTTTTTTCAAATGACTCAACGTATAAAAAAATCTGGCTTGAGCAAAAAATAAAATAATACAAAAAAGTCGTACCGAAGTGTTGGCAGCTTTGACGTTCTTGAAAGGTAAAGAGCGGTTACCCAGCTCTCCCTGCAGCAACAATCGATAACCAACCAATCGAATCAATCTATCATCTACATCACACTCGCGTGGCCCGCAGGTAACACTGGGGTTCATGTCTATCAACGAAAGAGAGAACTTCGAGGTTTTAAATCTTTAGTCAAAATTTGCATTGCAAATTGTGGCCAAACCGTTAAGGCCTCAATGGACTGGGCAACGCCCACTCCACGCGACATCTTTTCATTCTATTTTTCATCCGAAGCAGGAAAGCGAACCAAGACCAAAATTTGGAAAAGAACGACCCTTACCTGAAAGAAATCGAAGTCACATTTCAGCGAGATTTGTTTAAAGCTTTTGGAGGAAAGGACATTTTACCACATTTATAATCGATGGATTGTTGAATGAGCAGCCGTGCATCAAGACTTCTAATATTTCCTAAATCTACACTACACGTGAGGCCTAGTCTAATGCGTTCGGGCCACATAACGTTGCTACGAGCGAAATGTCATCCCACTAAATGTTGTCCCACTCAGACGTACGGCACCGGGTGGCCTCAAATTGGGCTCTGCCCCAAATTTCTAGTTTTAGGTGTTATGCTAATTCATATAAGTAAGTAAGTAAGTAAGTAAGTAATCTCTTATTAAACAACGGTCAAACGCCATTGCAAAACAGAACATAACATAGCAAAATCAGTACAATATCGATAACAAAAATAAAATGTAAAAAAATGAAATTAAATAAAATAGGGTAGAGCTACAACAGATTTC
>Ga0209454_1000752_pt1 | contig 17952 bp, 17 predicted proteins | sample WorMetHERISLAND1_2_FD_187400 | JGI IMG/M metagenome (GOLD analysis project Ga0209454, IMG submission 187400) | Marine gutless worms symbiont microbial communities from Max Planck institute for Marine Microbiology, Germany - Olavius geniculatus... | ecosystem: Host-associated > Annelida >... | reverse complement strand
ATTATATTTGCTAGATTTTTGAGACAGTAGGCCTGTTGAAAGCTGTACGAGAGTGGGAGAGGTGAAGTATTTGAAACATTTCTTGACTGTGGCACGCTCTGCTGCACTGTCTAGACAGCGCATGGTAGCGATCGGCTACTAGCGAATAGTAGAGATAAATGTGTTTTTTTCGTACTCATCAGCTATTTAGCTACTACAGTAAAGGGCTACAATGAAAGAAAAACAACCTACACCAATCACCGACCGACAGCGGTGGACTATGTAGTTTTATTTCGGTGTTGTGGTACTGTCAAGTATTGCGATATTTGAGTCATTATCATTAATTTGTTTGTCGCACCGCACAACACTACGCTGTATTACTTTTTATTCTATGTTCGTTGTCCAGATATATGTTTACATGGCTATGGTGTAACAACGGTCCATCGCCAATGCAAAATGCTGTTTATTTATCCATTGATTAATTTATTTAGCAAGAAGACCACACAGCAGATATAGTACAAATCTAGCATTTCTAGATTATGAGCATAACTGAATTAGAGGTCTTATGAATCGATACAAAGAAGTTTTTTCGTGTTGGTTATAATTAGAATCTGAAATTTTGATTATCGTAAGACACCTAAAAAGTGGTCGTACAATTTTTATCGTAAAATTGTCATAAGATGTTTTGTGAATTTGGCCCCAGGTTCTCATTCTGGAACGCAGATCTGTGATGTCAGTGAAGTTACTGAAATTAATGCCACAGTTCTGCTGTGCATTTTGGACAAGGCAGCAGTAAATGTTCAGCTGTCTATGATACTGTTTAATTGTTCAATTTTTTCATTACCACCGTGGTAATTAATGGTTATCAAGAATTTCATCTGTCAACTTTTCGTGTGTCAAGTACCATAGTGCATTTCATGGAAGAACAACAGCATCTATCTTAGCTGCTGCTTTTGATAAATATTTCAGCAGTCAGTTTTGCCAAAGTTGCTGCTGGTTAGGCCATTAAATGTCTGTGAGGTGTTTGGAATTGTTGTTAAGCACATGAGGTGAAAGTTTAGTTTGGGTGATTTGATGTTGATGTGTCTTCTGGCTGCACTGCGAGTCAAATTTTTTGCTGGAATAGGCAATGGATGGCTGCATAATGCACTGTGGTATCATTAGCTCGTGCCAATCAGCTGCTGCTTCCAAGAACATGAAGGAACGTACAAAACGACCTAACTGAACTAAAACTAAACGCTCAGCTTTCACTTTGTTTCATTTTGATTCGTCTAAGTGCATTTTTTTCTGTCACTTTGAACACATGTTTGAGTGCTTATGGTAGACTGGTGTAAGCAGTGCTACGCAATATGGGACTTTCTTCGTGCCTGAATACATGCAAGTACTTGTAGCTGTAGCATGCCGGTGAAAGAGCTTGGATTATATTGTCTATTGTGCTGCATGTAGATAATGAGAGAGTGGAGTGTAGCCCGACAGCATGTCCAAACCATGAATGCGACTGATCCTCGTGGTGCTGAAAGATTGAACAAGGACATCACTGAGGTACCGTACATTTAGACTTGCGTAACATCTCTGTATATGCCGTCACATGTCACCGATGCAGCCAGTGATGCACAACCTTTGAGCCACAGGCCACATAATCACATGATCTTGAAGTCACTCCAGGCCAGACCAATGTAAAATGCTAATTATCATCAGTAATGAAATACATAAGACTTTTATATTTTACCAGACTAGCTCTGTGCTGTGTTACAACCTGGAATTGTAAGTGTGCACTTCTTAAAACAAGTCGAAAAGTAAATTAGTAAGTGACTAAATGAATGAAGAAATTGCATGACTGTTTCATGCATGTTGTATTTTCCACGTTTTTTTCACGACCTCGCAAGGCAGGTAACCCAATAGGTTTCAGATGTGGTCCGTGGGCCAGACGCGTTGTGCACCAGTCTTACAGGTCGTTATTTCATTGCTGTAGTTTAACACTTTCATTTTTACCCGATTTGCTCGTGCTGCATGCAATTATGGTCACTGCTTTATTTTAATTTGTTTTCTATCGTGAACATTTGATAGTTGCATTAGTTATATATGTAGTGTGGTGATGGTGTTACCTCTGGCTTTCACAGCAATGAAAGTTCTGATTTTTGGCCATCACATAGCAATTAGTTTTCGTGGCATTCTGCGCAGCAATTGGCTGAGCAGTGTCAGCTGGTACTCTGTTCCATTATGTCGCACATTTTTTGCTGTTTTCATCTTGGTGCTTTTGTTTTTATTTTATTTGCAGTTATTTGTATACGGTATTTTTATCATAGCTGAAATCATCATTTTTATGCCATTTTTTACATTTGCTATGGTGTGCTTCTTTAGTGATCTTTTATTGTTGTAAATGACAGTCTGTTTAAAAATTTTCTGCGTTAGTTACTACTATATTGCATCCGTTGGTTGTTTCTTTAGCTATGTATGTACTATATGGCAGCTTCATTCAGTTGGCTCTGATGCTGAAGACATTTGCTGCATTGCTTCGTAGCTATTTGTTTAGTGTGTGTATTTCATTCAGTTATTGTCAGCATGGGTTTATTTGCTCTGTGCATTGGTTGCTTGTACATAATTTTGTGCTTTTAGTTTTATTTCTTGTGCTTGTTAGCTTTCTATTATGATAGTTTTCGTTACTTTTCATCTATGTAGTACACTGTAGCAGCTGTTAATTGTGGCTGAAAATATGCTTTTATATATTACAGTATGGCTGAATTGCTGTTTCTCAGAATGTAATATTTATTTACTCCTCGCGTGCTACGTTCCTAACGTAGCGAAGGCTTGTATATATGATCAGTGTAATATTGAGGACCAACCAACCGACCAACGACCGGCCTCTGTTCTTGGAAGAGCCTTTCTGGTAAAAACTTTAAACGGCCATATCTCCATAACGGTGCTAGATAGACGCATGGTCACTGTGGACCACCGATAGGAAGTCAACCCCCGGGAGTCGAATGGTCACATGATCGATGATGGCAGTCTTTTTTTCATAATCATAACCATAGCGAAAGATTAAAGATCTTTCACCATGTCATAACTCAGTGACTATGTCACACACAGTGTAGAATAGTTTTCTTTTCGCCTCGTGATGACGTCAGTTGCACAGTTGATGCTGTTGGCATAAAAATATACTTTTTATTGACATATAGGCTGTAAAAATTTAATTTTAATACGTTGATTCTCATTGCTTATTGATCAATCCTCGTAAGGCTTACATGTGTAAGCTGTTGGACAGTGTGTGGGAGAAGTAGTGTGTCTTCTGGTGGTGCAGAGGTTTCAGAAGACATACGAGGCACTGGAGACGGAGAGTGTTCAGGAAAAGAAGCAATTGTCAGAGTTGCACCAGCAGCGTGTCCAGTCTCAGCTCAATGAGAAGACACGTCTTGCACTCGATGACTACATGCAGGCTATTGATGACAGCAGTGACGTTAGTATCTACAGTGCCGCTATAGTTAATGGCAGGGGTGTTTGCATTGCTTTAACTCAGAGCAACAGCTGTTCATGATAGTAACACTGTAAAACATGAAAATAACTTTATGATAAAAACAAGGAATTGAAATTTTTCAGCTCTTCAGTGCAATTCAGTGTACTTTAGGACCTACTAATATGTATATGAGCTTTCTCTCCAGCTTGCTTTCTGTTTTACTTTCCACACCTACGTTTCCCGGGACTAGGTTCGACGAACCAATGGTTGCAAGAATCATCCATATGGAGCTGCATGTGGTGTCTCTCTGCCGAGCTGGACCTTGAGCAAGGCGTTGGATGAGCGACTTGGAGTCAGTGAGGATTCTGATTCCCTGGCAAGCATTGTAACGTGCAAGATGAGGACTGCCTGTAGACCAGTGTAACAGGCCACGGCCTTGGCCCTGAACTTGGATACTCCATGACCCGCAGGACTGGCATCGGTCACTTGAAGGGTACCTTGAACAAAGATGGCGAAGCCAGCCTTGCCATCACCATTTGCAGACACTGACCCGTCTGTCTACAAGTGGATGTCTGCCGGGCGGAGGGCAGTGAGTGTCTGAGTTGCAGCTATAACCCGCACCGCTGGTAAGACCATGTTGAACTGATGATCTTCCACATTGAGTCCAAAATGGATATTTGACAGATCTCTCCATGGCGATGGGCCCAGTGTGATCAGTTCTACTTTGGCAGTGTCAATGTGAGCTTGCCTTGGAATATTTTCCACTGTCTCGCACCAACTGGAATTCCTTGGGCATTGGGCTTGACACCTTGTGCATCATCCTGGGTCGCCTCTTCGTGAAATTTCCACCAATCGTCTGGTGGACTGTGCAATGGGAGTGTCCTCGTGATGACGGAGATCTCTCTCATGCAGTCTGGCCTTAGCGATCTCAGCTTGATCTGCAAGTGATAGTAAATTTGATTCTCTCACGAGGGCCGCAGTTGGAGTAGACTTGGTGCAACCAGTTATAATAGTGCACCAGCTCAGTGCTGTGCCTCAAGTTTCATGAGATTGTTGACCAGTAATGCCGACGTCCAAGAAGATGCACAGTGGAGAGCCGTTGACTGTGTATATGTACAGTATAGAGCTCGCAACGATGCCGGATGTCAACCCTATGACCTGCCTGCAGTGCAGCGGAGGACACTTAGACGACTGGACATTTTCTTCTTGACCTCCAGCGTATGCGGACTGAAGGAAAGCTGACAATCCAGTGTGATGCCTAGGAGCCTTTTCGTGGGTTCAAATGGCACCTGTGATGTTCCAAAAAATATTTTCGGAATAACTTTCCCATTTACCTCCCGAGGATCGTGGGAGAAGAACGCCACCACCGACTTTGTTAGGCTAAGCGACACTTTCCATGCTTGACACCATCTGTATAGGTCTGCAACAGGCTGCAATGCAACCTTCCAATCGGTGACTCGGCTGTCCCGGGCACCAAAGGTGGTGTCATCGGCGAGTGCAAAGGCTACAGTACCCGAGGGAGTCTCTAAAACAGCTTACAATGCTCCTCAGATCCTTTGCTAGAAAAAGACGCAGAAAAGAAGAAGATTAAGGGGAGGGAAGAGAAAAGGGAAGATCAACTCAAATTGCCCATCTCTTTCCTGCACAGTGAGTACCAGCAAAACTTGGCATAGATGGAAATGCCATCTCATGCACTAGTTCGTAGTGTATGTAAATCGGTCTCTGGCTGATGGCTATCCTATGGTTTGTGCAGCTTGCAAAGGACTTTTCGTTATGTTGCATTGCATTTACATATGTGCTGCGGATACTGCGCTGTCAGGCAATGAAGATCCTGAAGACTCTGAAGCGCTACGTGAAGGCCGTGCAGAAGGATCGCCTGCACACTGTGAACCGCTACAAGCACCTGCGTGAAACTGACCCAGCTGAGGCGGAGCAGCTTCGACAGCGCATGGCTGAGCATCTGCGCAAGATTGACGGACAGCTCACCGTAGCTCTGGGCATGCTTGACCGTGTGCCAACGTACAAGAAGAAAGTCGAAATGCAAATCGGTGTGTATCGTTTTTATTATACTGTCAACTGTGTGTAGTTGTCATTGTTGTGCTGTTGTTGAAGGTTTACTTTGAAGTTGATTTTGGGCATTGCAGTTTACATAGCAATATTATATGGTATCTTATTTCAATTTCAGAAGCAAGTGTTTTCCAAAATGCAGCTGATAAATATGTTGGACATGGTGACTTTGGGCATTACAGACTTGCAAAATGAACATTACAGCATACACTGCAATCTCATAAAAGAAGGTGTCATCCAGAAAAGGTCGTCGAAAAAGATATCTAGGGAAAGTACGAATGACTGTTTTCAGTGTAAAATATGGTGGCAGCAGGACAAGTGTAGCTAGTGTGTAGGCTGTGCTTTTCTGTAATTGACAGTGATGGGGCATAGTTAGTAAGAAAGTTCCAGCTGGTGCATAAAAAGGTGAAACATACATGCTTTTCATGCAGTCGACCAGTTTTGGAAATGGTTAGCCTCAGTGATTGCACTGAAGGTGACTCATGTTGAACATCGTGTTCAAGTTTTCAATCAAAATGGCCGCTGTTCAATGCAAGTGATTGTGGCTGATAGTTCCCAAAAGTATCTGATTGCTTGATCTATGGAAAGTATATACTGGATTTTTATGCACCACTTGATAGAGAAATCACAATGGCTGTGTTAGTGTTGCTGGATTGTTGGTTGTTGTCATCAGTGTGAATGACCGTTGTGTGCTGTGTTTGAATTTGCAGATGAGTATTTGGATGCGTACCATTCCATCGACTCCAGCGTGGAAATTCTGCTGAGAAGCCTGCGTGACAATCCTCCACAGACAGCCACTGATGACGACGACAACGACGATGATGACGATTACGAAGATGAGGATTACTACGATGACTATTACGATGACGACGACAATGATGTCGATGATGGTGATGATGCTGATGATGAGCGCTACATCTATGACAAGTTTGCAGACAGTGAGGACGATGACTCCAGCGAAGAGGAAGAAGATGAAAGTGTCTTGGATGATGATGTTGACCGAGACGTGGAGTCAAAAGCTGCTAACCAAGAGCATTACGAGGATCAAGGTACATGTGTGTGCAAGACCCTTTTTGTGTGAAATTAGTTTATGGTCATACATGTCACTATAGTACGTAAATCTTGTGGCCTTTTTCTTTTGGATTTTAGCTTACTCGTGCCTCAGCTGATTTGAGCAAGTTTTCTGCGTTATGCCAGGTATGAATTCTAAGCGTTTTGCTACAGCCGTATATCTGGGCCTGCTTTATGTGTGCTCAAACAGTACATCATGAAGCGAACTCAACGTTGGTAGAACAAATGCATTGGTAGCCAATTCATCATTCTCAAGCAAAACGTTATCTATTGACTTGCTATGGCTTAGCGATCATTGATGATGATAATCGGTGGTGGAATTGTGCTAGCAGTGCAGACGTCGGCACACAAGTCAGTGAAGAAGGCCGAGCCACAGCTGCCATCACACACGGTCGATGACGACATGGCCGATGACACTGATGTCGAGGTCGCTCACGGTCCATTTGCTGCACATGTTGACAAGAGTGGCATCAGCCTGAACCAGGTTTGTCAAGTTCTCAAGTTCGCCGATGACTTAATTGCAGCTGCAATTCATCTTTGCTGTACATGTTCTCCAGCCTCCAATTCATCCTGGGACTCTTGAAATTTGCTGCTTGTCATCAACTGTCTGAAGTTAACGTATTTTTTCTAGAAATTATGCAAACATGAGTGAGGTGTATAGCAGATCACAGTTTACAGTCCCCTTTTTTTGGTCGATTTTTTGATGGCTGTATGGAAAGCTTGGTGGGGTCACATTTGTGTTATGTTAAAAGTGCCCCTGGATGTTAAGTCCGATGTCGACTGTTTGTAGCCGTTCATTGAGAAGGTGTCCCAGAGAGGAATGAACAGTTTCAGTGGAGCTCTGCCGGTCGGCCTGGTGATTGGCACGCTGACAGTTCTGGTTGTGATTGCCGTCGGCATCCTGGCGGTGCGTCGTCATCGCTACCGACAGTCTCACATGGCCGTCAAGGTGCGTCTTGATCCCGCGGCCAGCCCGGAGGAACGCCACATCGCTGCCATGCAGATGACCGGCTACGAGAATCCGACCTACAAGTACTTTGAGGCTACTGGTGCCGCTAACGCATGAAACCACTTGTACACTTGCGTTTGATCGTCATTGCAACATTTTCCCCCCTTCACTTATAATAGTTATTCGCCTGTCATATTTATTCATAAATCGCCAACGACATCATTCATTTATGGACCAGAATTTTTCCCATTTATGTGTATGTTTTTGTGAAATACGGTGATATTCTTTACTAGATATTCTTCACTACAGTCAAAATTGTCGTTAAAACATGCTAAATAGTGTATATATGTAATCAGTTTCTTTGTTTAGTACAACCATGTTGATGCTTACTGTAGCATTTTAGCTTTCACTGATGTTCACATGATGTGCTTGTAATTCATAAAATGGTACCTATAACTGTAAGTGAACTGTTGTGAGTTTATTTGCAGCTTATTTGGGAATTCATTATCAGAGTTTTTACTAGATGTAATCCGTTAGTTCAGTTGCTTGTTATCATGCTGAAATATGAATTTTTAAACTTGTGTTAACTCTCAACACCTTACACTCTATCCTATTTATATGTTAAATATGTTTGATTATGTTTACTTTTTTTACATTTTTTGATCTAATAGCTTTACTAAGTGGTGAATGGAATAAAGGAAAAATGACTGTAGAGAAAAGTTTAAATCAAGATCTGTAGTGTCCGAAAGTCGGTGAAGGTGCAAAACTGAATTTTTCTACTGCTTTTCAATGCTTATATAGTTCTAATCCAGTTTTTTAAGTATCAGAAAATCATATTGTATTCTGTTTAATTGATTTGATTTTGTCTGTTGTAATCATTTTAAACACATTTTGGTTAGATAGCCTGTAGTTTTAACACTGTACAGTTTGCAGTGTTGGTGTTGTCATTTGCATCTCTATCAGTAGTTGTTGTAGATAGTATGTGCCCATCATAAACTACTGCTAGCTAAGGTCTGCTAGCCATGCATTGCAGTCAGACCAAAATAACGTCTGCATTTGACTGGAAACAAAAAGTTAAGCAACTGTAGCCTATATTGAACAATATATATTTAGCAGCTTACTACCTTTATTTGATAATTTGTTGGTATTTCGGCAACTACTGCTGATGTCTTTGCAACAACTATGGCTGACAGTCGGTTGTTATACACGAGGCAGTCGGTAGGATCCCTCATCTCCGTTCATCGACTTGTTCTTTTTTTGTTTTCTGTCACTTCCCTGATCCGCCGGTCCTGTTGAGCTGTCACTGTACAGCTCCTTAGAATTACTCGAATCTTGTTGCAGACTCCAAAATATGTGTGAATGTATGTATGTATGTGGCCACATGTGCTTAGACATCTGCCGGTTGCATGCGTTACTGCAGCAGCAGCAGACCGACCGAGCCAGCGGTGTGGCTAATGTCCCACGCTTAAACTGTCGTTTTTATTGGCAATCGCACGATGCACACTTTGTCGCTGCACTGATGCTGCAGCTATCGTGACATTGTTCATTGTTTACCGACGTCTATCATCTCTGTTATCATGTCCATGCTAACTGCAAAATACGAAAGCGCGAAATCTGTCCAAGTGTAAAGTGCGAAACAAAATGGGAATTTTGCTCGCATTTTTTTTAATTTCGCGGTTTGCTCTGTCTCACTGCAACGACTGATCAGCCCACTGACGGGTCTGATTAATTGTCATTGGCAAACATGGGAGTTCATTTAACGCTGATCGTGTCGTTGACCGTTGTATGACTTTTTATAGGCCTAGTCTCTCTATAACCTGCGATCATGTTTATTCATTCATTTCTATGTCATCAGCAACAGCTCTTTCTAAAGCTATTAGCTTGTTTCTCTATCAATCACTTTAGCACAGTGATGCGGCTGAGAGATAGTATGGTCTGTGACATCTGGTGGACAATTGTTCTAGAGAACACAGCAGAAGTTGCCGAAGGGATGTACTTTCATCGACTTATATTTTTATTGGTTACTCTTTAAATCTGAGTTTTTCTTCTAGGAGTTTATTCCAAGAACTTTTACATTGTTGATGAACATAACTGCGGATTCTTGTGTACAGCGCAGATCCAGTAACCGAACTTCAGTGGTAATTTCAAAAGTATTTTATTTATCATCATATTAGAGATTGTAGAGTATGTATTTATATGACGAATGCAAAGCAGCTTTTTTTGCTGGTGAGTTTCCTTTCACTTTTGTCGTTATCATGTCATCTGTAGTCTGTTGTTGTGACAGTGAAGATTGTGCATTTGTAACTGATATTGCGAGAAGGACATTTTACCCTTGCTGTTGTTACCTGGGTGAATAACTAGACTGCTCGTGAATAGCAGTAGTGCCTGTGTGTCGTAATGTATTCTAATTGCAGTTTGGTGTCTACCACTCGCTGAGTTACATGTCGCAATATCACATTGATCGTCTTGTACAGAGATATTATTATTGTAATGTATTATTGTTGTTCTAAGCAGAACTACTGCTGGTCTTAATTTTTGAAAAAAAAATTGCAGCTCTCATGCCAAACTGCACGGTTTTATGTGAATTGATTCTTTTGTGATTCAGGTGTCAACTTCAATAGTTTATTTAATGCTTGCTTAGCGGAGGCTGCAATTAAATTATCAGCCTTTGGAATTGCCATTGTTACTTTCACTGTAAATTTTGAGAAAGTATTGTGTATGAGCATGTTTGAAATTGTGTATTTACTGTTTTATGACGTTCGTTTACACCAGTGTTTTTCAACCTTTTTGCTGCCACGGAACCCTACACAAACGCGGTCACTCACGGAACCCCATGAATTGATCCACGAGTCCAGCGACGTACGCGAGGTTGAAGCTACAGCGTGTCTACGGACTCATTTCCCTAGCAGAGCAGAGCCCCTGTGAGGACGACAAAGCAAGCAAAGATGACCAATATTAAATTTGACCACATTAACAGATAGCAGAACGTTATTGTATTTAACATAACACGACGGGTGAGGTGGTCGTCGATGGCCGCTCAGCCCCCGCCATACCAAGTGAAAAAAATTATCATGTGGACGTCCTTGTTAAAGATATGCATCTTTTTAATTTTGCTTAGCACAGTGTTTAAAAAATTGAATTCATTAAGTAAATGGTCAGATGATTTCGTAACCATAGGCCTAACCCTAATCAATGCGTTTTTTCTTTTCTTTATCTTTAGGCCTATTTGCGATGATGCACTTATTCTCACAGTTGAGTAGCTTAATGTCGTGCATAGGAAGCTTACGCTCCTAAAATGCAAATATGCCAAGACTACTAACAGCAGAAATGATTTAACAGAATTGTGAAAGTTAACGCATAGAAACGCAATTTCGAACAAAATATTTCATGATGAGTATTTCTACGACATTGTTTGGCGAGATTTCGCATGCTAGCTAATTTTTTTACTGGCCAGCTGCGGAACCCTGGGATTCCGCGGAACCCCGGTTGAAAATCACTGGTTTACACTTTATCTGCAGGTTTTTCGGTGATTGTTTGCTTGTGACAATATTGCGAATGTGTTGATTCACACTACGGTGGTGTTCTTAACCATGTTCTACAGTCACTCTCTCTATTTGCATAACACATTAACTGACTTCGCAGCTATCTGGACCGGCTTACAGTTTTTATTTTTTCTCGTTTCAGTTTTAGTGATTCTATTCCTTTGCTTTTTAGTTTTTCGGATTTCAGTCACTTTTCTGATTATGTTTTACATTAAAACTTTTTCTGTTCAGTATCTGTTGTCATTTTCGTTTAAACTATTTCCACAAAAATTTCAATTAATACTTAGTAGGAAACAATCATTCAATGGTAGAAAAGTTAAATATCCTTTGCTACTGATGATGTTTGTAAATTATGTGTTCACCATCGAGGACAGACATCTGATGAAAACTTGTGTACTAGTAAACATTCACTGAAAATTTGTACATTTTCCACAGAGATATGAAGGGAGATGTCAGTGGGTGTTTTTTTGAACACTGTGTAGTAATCTGAAAAGTGCCAGTAGAAGTGTACAACAGTTTCACAATGATCGGACGCTCTGCCTCTATGATTTGTCAGTACTCCACAAATGCTTTACATGTATGTTGCTTAATCAATTCATTTCAAGGTTATTATTACTCATCAGTCAAATATTCATAGGATAACTACTGTGATCGAGAAAGCAGAAAAGTTTGGGGTGATTTTGCAGGTAAAGTGGCTTATTTTTGGAACATTGCCTGGTTAGAATGTTTTGCTGAAAAAATTTGTATGTAATAGATTTCTACAACACCCCAGTGATGAGTTGATTGAATTTAGCTTTTGAATAAACTGCTACTAACAAAGGGTAAGTTAACCTATTCAGTGTTGTAGTGACCGGAGTTTTTTGCTGCTACATGTATATTTTGTTATTAGTGCTAGATGATGCAAACGTTATAGGCTTCTATAAGCAAAATAATGCTGCCATTAGTTTATTAAAATGCTATTTGATAATCCTAAATTCATTTTCGACTGGAGACACCATACTATTTCTCACTCTAATCACTGAAAGATTTAGCTACAGTGCACCTAAATATTGCACCACCTTGTGTTAAATAATCTTGCCTGCACATGAACTAAGATAGAATGCATTCCTCAGATAGAAATTCCCTAATGCTGATTTATTGTTTTATAATATGCTTACTGTGTCGAAGTTTAGTTTCTCTTTCCAAGAAAAAATTAACAGCGTAGGACCATGTTCAGGGCTCTTGCACTAGCAGGCACAGTACAGTACAGGGGCCAACAAGCAACAGAATGAAAATATTTCACAAGACTTTAAATCCGTGTGTAGGGTCGAACTGCACACAGGGTGACCCGTGATCTGTGAAACCTGGAAATGTCGGACAATTTTGCAGATGTCAAGGATTTCAGTAAAAATCAGGGGAAAACCTAAAAATACGAGTGACCACTTTCTAGACAGAGATTTTCAAAATTATCCCTGGTCCCCACTTTTTTCCACAGTGCAACTAGAAGGACATCATTCCAAGGCTGAGATATGCTTAAGACTAAAAAAAAACAAACAATGTGTGGAAGGACAGCGCAATTAAGGACCAGAAGAAAATCTAGCAGTTCCAGGCTGGCATAGTGTCACTAAATACAGCACTGAATTCTAGAAAATGACATATTGTATAAGTACTAACTGCCATGTCCTAGCTAGTACAACACACAATGCAACTTAGGGAACATGAAAACTATGTTAAAAAGTAACCAATAAACACAGCATAAATAGCTAACAGACACTGCTGTTGCATGGTTAATACTCTACGTGGTTTGCTATAAAATTGCACAAAAGGAATACCATGAATCATGATTCGAGCAAAGCTGTAAAGCTTACAATACGAAATCTGTGTCACGATCCAAATGAAAAGTGAAGTTAACTTGTAAAAACAGTTAATGCGGACAGCAGACAGAAATCGTCACAGTGCATGAACCTGAGCAAGACTGCAGCTAAGAGCTATTGACCAACAAATAATCTATATAGCCAGCACTAACGTGACTGGCACAGTCGCAACATTTACACACACAGTTAAAACAGTTCTCAGTCCCTGCAGACAGTTCACTTCTTCTTCGCTGCTGTCTTCTTTTTGGGACTCGCCTTCTTCTTGGGGCGCCCCCGCTCTGCACGCAACAATATGCAACTAGAATTGGATTTTGTCGGGTGCAGCAGAAGCACTCAGAGTGAACAATCACCTGTAAAACCTGGAAGTCAGGGAATTCCAAAGTGGTCAGGGAATAGTTGAGGAAAATGAAAATGGTCATGAACATGAGCTAACGCTCACGAGACGCGCGAAAGCCTATAGCAGCTACTGGCCAACAGTGGTAAAATAAAGACTTTTATGGCGGTACCACTCTTTGATGCCCTCGTGTGCAGGTTTCCTCGAACCTAGAAAAGCGAGACTTGGACCGTTGAAATCTACGTTTAATACTGAAAATTTCATACGCAGCTTGTCCATGTCTATATCAATTGGTTTTGGCGCAATTCGCTCTTGAAATGTGTCTCGCAGCCTGAAATCGTCAAAAAAATCCATTAAACCTCCTATTTTAGCGTTCAAGGTCATCCAAGGTCATTGAATTCGGTGGCAATCGAGAGCCAGTGTACGACTTCCTATTAGTGATAATTAGCAACCTAGGCCCTATCTCGCACGTTATTGAGATAAATCGCTAATTTTTCCCATCCACCCCTTTCATTTAGCGCCCTTGTTTGGGGTGACCCCCTTCGAATTTATGAAAAAGCTTTACGGTTCCTGAAAGTAGTCTTCCAGGTAGCTGATGGTAAAGATTTAGTAATACTAGCTTGCACCGTTTTTGACTGATCCACCCGTGTGACAGACAGATGGACGGACAGAACTGCGATGGCTAAGACGCGCTGAAAGCAGTATAGCTGCTTTCGCGTATAAAAACTGGAAAAAAATAACAAAAATACAGACATTAGGCATATTTGCACTATACAGTCTTTGTCACTCCCTTTTTGAAAGAAAAAATTTGCTCACTACACTACAATGGCACGTTATTCTGCAGCTGTTATAGCAGCAGCCATGATTCATTATGTGATGAATCCTGAAAGCATAGGGGCGACCTGCCATGTTTATAACTACACGAAATGTGAAGGAATGACTCTCAACATGGCGTTAAACAGTATACTGATGAATCTTTGCCTGCCCTACTGGAAAGGTCAATGAAAAGTCAGGTATACTTGGTCTGGAAAGAGGTCACCCTGAGCACTTACGTGAATGGACAAGGCAAGGAATGACCGCTATGTGAGTGCAAGTTCACTAAACAGTCTGAATTCCACGTACTGGTCATAATGTACATGCATATGAAATACTCCATGCATCAAAATGTACAGTTCTTCTGTGCTAAATTTAAACAGAAATGCTGCCAAACACAAAATGCTTACTGACACATTAGAATAACTACCGCAGAATCAAGCATATAACTCAGTTGTAACACATCACAACTGTTACTACAATACTTTGCAAATGTGAATGCTCAGCTGAATAACTTCACAGGATAGTAACTAACCATAAATTTCACAAGGAAGTGCAGCAACAAATTCTATGTGCATTGGATTTTATAAAGTTTTCAGAATTCAAGGCTCCATGATAACAGTTAACAATTGCAGAACAACACACTCAATATTTTAAATTGTTCACTGCACTACAAATGAGATGTGTTACAAATAGTACCATAAAACACTCATTTAGAAGAAATAATACATACTGCCAACTTTGCCCTTCGCTTTTGTCTTCTTTGGCGAAGCTGCCTTCGCTGTAACATGCATCACAGACACCAGTCAATTCTCAACTGTAGTTTAATTACATTAGGCGTTTTTGTAGGCCTGAAGCTATTAGGAGACTTTAACTTTCTATACTTCGTAAGAAATACTTTCATTATAAGAACATTATTGCTAAAACGGCTGTCTAAAAAATGCGGGTCACATAGTTAGCAAAGGCATAATACTAAATCAATGTAACGTAGGCCTACCAAAACAATGCTACAAATTAGCTATCTTAAGCCGGTGGCCACAAACTATGACAAATCTCAACAACAACAGCATCATTTTCCGCAAACTTTCATTCCGCAAAATACACGTAAGAAAATTCCGCATTCCTCAAAGCACACCTTCCCCTATGCTCGCAAAAAAACATGATAAAAAATTGTAGCAGCAATACAGATAAAAGACAGAACATGAAGTGTACTATGTGGCTTACCCGCATCAGCTGCCGCTGGAGCTGGAGCTTCTGCCTTCTTTGCCTTTGCCATTATGACTTCAGAAAATAACTCCTAACACTGTACACACAACACATAATACCGGTACTTGTTAAATGCTGCTACTGCACAATATCACACTCATATTATTAGGAAGATTCAACAAAATAACGGGCAATTCCTATAAAGCAAACGGTTGTGGCTTTGTATGCAAAAGCTATGCATTCAGCATCAAAGATAAACTGCTCTCAATTTCTTATGTTTCACGTGCAAGAGGAATGCGCAATAACTAACTGTAAAGCAATTACAAGAGCGGCGATATTTTGATCTCGTTTGAGGACTTCAAGCTTTGCCGTGTATTGCCGCCATTGCTGCAGGGCCTGCCCATGGCCTGCGTCAGCACTGCTGCAGCGCGTTTCGTAAACAAGCGCATCGCAAAAACACCAAAAAGCGCTAATAAAATCTCAACAAATTATGTAACATAATTTGACCGACAACTCGAGCAACACAATCGCGTATTGTTTATCGCAAATCTAGCGGCGCAACGCTGGAAAAACGTCAACTTACATCGTTCGTACGACGAAACACGTCCTCACAGTGCGATGACCAACGCCGAGATGACGCTATCTTGCTTGCCTGCAGCCTGCAGCCCGCCCAGCGTTCAAACTCACGCCGCGCGCGGGCGGGAACCTGCTCCGCCCGCTAGGAGCCGCTAGCGTACCACCGACCGATGCTATCCCACAAAGCCGCGCGTTTGCCGCGCAAATTCGGTTTTTGTGTGGTTGGCGTCGGTCTGTCGGCGTCGCTCTGTTCGAGTCGGGGTCAGGTCAGCGGCGTTGAACACAAAGGAGGCGCATCTTGGTGGTCTGCCTTGTGCACTGCTCGGTGATCTGACGTCAGTCCTCCTGGGGCAGTGTGGTTGGTGGGTCAAACGGGTAGTGGCTGGCATCTTTTGTGAAGAAAAGCGCGCCAACCAAAAGCGAAGGGCATGCCTTAATGCATCCGCGTCACGATGAGTCATGCACATCACATCTTTGCCACCCACACTACTGTCACAGCCACATAGAGGTTCCAATTTCCAAGCTTTCAACCTAGTTGAGCCAACCTGACATTAATCGTAAGATGACACGATACCCGTACCATCTCGATCCGATATGTTTAAAACACGTTTTTTATACTTTATGCCTCTCTGAGTAAACAAGAAAAGATCGGCGCCGAGTGGCGGCATGATATGCGGCTGTCCGCCCACTTTCTTAGCATTTTAGCCTACTCGTTAAAAGACGTTAACGTAAATTGGGGCATCGCACAAACCGTGATTACGCCATTTACGCCATTGCCGGATTTTTCTCAAGTTTTTAACCCTTGGTGACCATGAATATTTTGAACTGCAGACTGCAGAAAAAATGGCCAGGGCCATCGATCGAGAGCCACAAAAAGGTCTGGGGGAACATTCTCGTGGGACCCCTGAGAAGAAAATTTTTGATTTTTTTTTAAATTACGTGACCTCGAAACGTCGCGGGGCCCGAAATAGCCTAATGTTTAAGCCTTTCAATTACGTATCTGAAATCTGAGCCGTGTATAACAAGGCTAGGCCCGGGGTAATTACCCTCTCTACTCCTCCGCCGTCTCGACAGGCCTGAAAATGGTTGTTTTGGCATATGCCTTTGAACCAATGTTCGTTTTTTTTCTACGCTTCTCTGAAGCCGAGTTTCCGGAAAACGCAACGCACGCAAGCGACGCAACGTGTTACACGACGTTACACGTAGGCATACGCAACGAACGCAGGTGGCACAGCAACAGCGGCCAAAACGCAAAGATATAGGCCTAGTTAAGCTACCGTCGTTGCGTGCGTTACGATAGATGAAAACCCCGCTTTAGGAGCCTATATACGGAACAGTGGCGGATCAACTAACCAACAAGAAGCTCTGCTGTCGTTAAGGAAGGCCGACCGTATACGACGGTGTCCAAAAAGACCAGCAATGTAAATGAGGGGTCAGTTCAGTATAATACCTACACAGAGAGAAAAAAAGAAAATTACACGGCCATTTTTAACACGCGGTGTCGTGCCCATGGGAGCCAGGGGCGCCAGCCCCTAATATTTTCAAACAAAAAATCTGAGCTAATGCTCATGAGACGCGCGAGAGCCTATAGCAGTTCCTGTTCGCAGGTAATCTTGGTCTATCTCCATCCATTTCGTCGCAATTCACTCTTTTGCAGCCAAAAATCGCCAAAAAATCACTAAAACCCCTTATTTTTAGGGTTCAAGGCCTATCAAGATCATCAATGTTGACAATCCTAAGAAGCCCGTCGCCAGTGCTTGTCATGTTAAGCAGCATGTCTGTGCCTATCTGCAACCATTTTCACGTTAGACAAGCCAGCAGCAGACAAATAACCACTTTTGAAAGAGGGGAATCTCTATTTGAAAAACGCGTGTGCAGGACTCTTTGAACTTAGAGGGTCCGGACTTAAATTGCTGAAATCTACATTCAATGCTGAAAATTTCATACGCAGGTTGTCTTGGTCTATCTCCAGCCATTTTGGCGCAATTTACTCTTGAAATGCGTGTTGCAGTCCGAAATCGCAAAAAAATCACTAAAACCCGCTATTTTGGGAGTTCAAGGTCATTCAAGGTCATCGATGTTGACATTTCTAAGAAGCTCTTCGCCAGTGC
>Ga0209454_1000750_pt1 | contig 17953 bp, 10 predicted proteins | sample WorMetHERISLAND1_2_FD_187400 | JGI IMG/M metagenome (GOLD analysis project Ga0209454, IMG submission 187400) | Marine gutless worms symbiont microbial communities from Max Planck institute for Marine Microbiology, Germany - Olavius geniculatus... | ecosystem: Host-associated > Annelida >... | reverse complement strand
AAGCAATCACATCGCATTGGATAAAAAAGTGATATTTCGCTGGTTATGTTTCCCCAGGTAGTGCAAAAACAAATGTTGGGTGAGATGGAAAACTAAATATTGTCATTTGATGGAAAGTTGTATCACAAATATTCCTACCAAAAATTATCAAAATTTGATAATTGGTTTTCAAGTTACAGTCGAAAATGTCGGGTGTGTTTTTTGAGACACAGTGTATTATCATATTTTAAAACATTTTCTGAGAGATATGCCCAGAACTCCCCAGTCCCCACAAATGCGTATTTCACCCACAAAATGCATCAATTTTACATACATTTGCACCTATGTTTTCGCAACTTTTTCGACACCTCAGAATTATCATAACTGGAATTGGGGCTGCAACCCCCCTCCTCGGCGCGCGTCTACTGTCGCACTTTTATAGAGCTTCTCGGCCGCTGGACAATGTAAAATGGACTAGTAGTAGAAATACATAAATCTGATAAATGCCGGGCCTAAATGAAAAGTCACCGGTTGGGTTTTTAGAGCAAGCAACCTTGAGCATGTCACTGACCAACTGTGCGCACAAGCCCACTCAGCCTCCTACCCTTAACGGGAGGGGAAGAGTTGTTTGCCCAAGTGATGCGCAGCTGACAGAAGCGGCGTCGGTATGTTTGCGTGTTGCATCGCAGGTCTAAGCTGCCGTTAGTGCTGTTAATGGACAGTCGTATAATGTACTGTGATAATATTAGCTCGTGCCAATCAACTGCTGAGATTGTACAAAGCGCCCGCTGGCTACAAGTCACAACCACAGCAGTAGCAAGTAGGCTACAGCACACAGATTTTGCATTTACTCCTCTGCATTTGTGTGTGTCATCATCACAGTCACAAGCGTTTTGCCAGTAAGCCCAAACTAACTAAGGACCTAACTAAATTGCGAGTAGGCCTAATGATCAAAACAATCCTAACAGCCGTCTCAACGTCTGCGTGAACGCCGACTAGCTGTAGTATGAGTAACTGTAAACAGCGAGCGATCATGGTACAGGTGTTCTCGCTATTCTACGAGACTGCTAATCGATGTCGCAGATCGATTACTGCGTGCAGTCGCTTGATCATACAGCCAGCAATTATTGTCCTGAATCTGTCCACAAATAGAAGCAGCACTGTGATTCCCATAGACAGTTTGGCTGCTGCAGCCAAATCGAAATCTGCTTCTATTTTTTTCTTTTGTTTTTATTGTATCGTGACCATTCATCGCTCATTGATAGGCTGTTGTATGTTGATGACTAATTTACAGTTTAAATGAACATAAACATACCAGTTTGAAAACTAGATCATCTTGCATGCTCAATTCTTCTTTGTAACCATGTTAACGACTTTTTAACTTACTGTAAACTATGCATTATGGTTTAACCTTAACGCATAGTGCTAGGCCTACACCAACTGCGCCTGTGTACATAATTCTAAACATTATTTTTGTTTTAGTAACACTATTAATTATATGAACTATAACTGATTTTCGCTTACACGTTGAAACAAATAAATATACTGTATTTATGGGAACAATCTATTATTTAATACAACAGTGTTGAAATCGTCAAGGCTAATTACTTCTTTAGTTGTCAGCCTCAGGGTCCACCCCCGCGTCATCAGCAAATGGACCGCAGAAGAGCTGCAGCACGTATTTCAGTTCTTCGATAAACGTGTGGGTGAGTGACAGGAAAAAGTTTGTGATAGATCTACACCGACAACATGTTTTCGCGGTGTAGATACCTAATGAAGAGCTGTTATAACAAGAAGTGCACCGCATTTGAATCTTTGTCTAGTTGCGTATAGATAAAAATTATTGGGAAATACGGTGATACAGAGTTGGCAAAGAAGTGGTCCGTACAGAAGACTCCAATCAATTCTTTTAAGCCGACTCCTGGAGAACGTTAGACGTAAGCTCAGTCACTGCAAGTGGCGGACGACGCTTAATTCTGATGGCAGCTTATAACCGGGATGTATTTCGTAACGGCACATCTACCCAGTACCCATAGACTCTAATAAACTGCTTCGAATCCAAGAGCTCCATATTTACCGTTTTCCTGAAAACTGGCCATGTCGTATTTGCTCAATTTGGTAAAAATTGGCTTTTAGAGTCTGATGTATAGATGCTGCTTGATTCACTCCATGATTTCAACCTTTTTCATATTTGTTTTCATTCTGCTAGCTTTCGTGCGAAATGGCACGATTGTTTTATTTCTCGTCCTTTTCTTCGTTATCGTGCAAAAATCAGATGCCTATTATTTTCCGCAACACACCAAGTAAAAACTAAAAACACCTGGACGACAACTGAACCACAAATCAATACTTTTGATCCTTTAATTAGACCGATGTAATCACCCCATCTGCTGTCCTGTTTGACGTTCGATGTTGTGACTAGTCTCTCAAGTCCTTATCGTAAAATCTATTTTATGAAATGTGCATATTACATTCGTATTATATGCATGCATACAGAAATCAAAAGTAGCTAATAATTATACGTATTAGGCGGCATCGCTAAAGTATCAGCGACGCCAGCAGCTATTGCGACAGATGTTACCGTGCATGGCATGGTCCGTCCGTCTGTCACACTCGCGCAGTCTGCCAAAGAAGATGTCGCGCGGAATAAAACGCCGTTTCGCGCCAATACACAGCAGCCGCGTCCTCTCACAGACAGTAAAGATTCGGCGTCGGAAACCCAATAGAAACTTGCATTAAAAATTGCAGCCGAACTGATATAGAGTCCTTAGCAATGCCGCCATTTTTTTATAATTAAGTGAATATGGTTCTTGTGTACTTATTTTTAGCGCCTTATAAAATTAACCTATTTGTACCAAACCGCGAACAAATTTGGCGGATTAACTTTCAAATATTTTTGGTAATACAGCCTGTAATATTCTGCAAATTTGCATTTTCAAGTGAATTTCATTTTCTTTTGGCTTGCTAACTTCCTCCGACATTATCACGTTTGTCTCGAGTCTACAGTCTATACACACTGTCATCTGTCATTGTCACAGTCTTAGCTGAGATGCCTTCGCGAAGCTTTCTGCTGTAACTCGACGGATATGAGTAATGCAATGTCACGATTATTTTTTTGGCAATTTTCAGTTAATTCTGTTTTAATTTAGGTAATTTATAGCGGCGTGTTACGAGTCCAGCTGATGGAAATTGCCGAATTAGTCGTTAAATTTGAAGACGCGTATAGCTTAGTATGTATGTCAATTATTTTTTTACTACATGTATTTTAAAAAGTTTTCCTATGGCATATTATGTCACAGTGTTTTTCGATTCGCTTTACTTTAGACCAGAGCTGTCAAATTAACGCGTTAATTAATTAATTAATAATTAATTAATTAATTAATTAACGCGCGTTAAAATAATTAACGCACACACGTAAGTTTATTTATTTTATTGAATTATGTAAAGCGAAAGTTCCAATATTTCGTTAAACTGCAATTATTTGAGAATCGAATGAATTCAAATAACCAAACTGTAGTTGCCGTTCCATCACTAGACCTACTGTAAATAAATATTATTTAGATGACAGGCTAATAGATTTGTATGCTAGCGAAGATAATTTATTGTTGGAAAATGTGTTTTCATTTGCTTTCTAACTTTTTTATTTTACAGGCGCCCCCCCCGAAACGTCGCGGGGCCCGCGGTAGCTCCCCCTTCTACTTCCCCCTCGACGGGCCTAGGTGGGTTAAAACGCGTTAAAAAATTAACGCTTCGACAGCTCTACTTTAGACGTTATTTCAGTGGATAGTTTGCGGGTGTGAACTATAGTTTTTGCCAACACAGGTTATAATATCATAGACTACAAAACAACTTTTCTGTCACGTGCATGCACTAAGACGTGCTATGACCACAAAATTGCAGATAGTTGCATTTTACGTAATAAAAACACATACTGACAGCCATAGTATATTGCGCGTAGTAAGTCAGTGAGTAAGTAAGTAAAATGTGTATTTGTATATATCGCATAACGTTAAAATTAACCTTTAATGCGCATAAACAGCAAAACAATAGAAACAAATTACACAGTTTGTCAACAAATTCACAGAACAAGAAATGTAGACTACGGCATAGACAGCTGCCACGAAACGCGTCTTTGCGTCCAGTTTCAAAATCAGAAAATAGCAATATGAATGGCTGCACCACGTCGACAGCAGAACAGTTTCATTTATATGCGCAACTTAATGCATTTTAGCGCTGTTTTGATTTACAGGCTCCGCGCATGTCTCTGTGTATACAGGCAACAACTTTTTTTAACGGCTCCGCCGCAGTGCACAGTGAACATTCGCAAAGTTTAAATTTTTTGCATGTTTCTTTTTTGAGTTTGTCGGCGCACACATCTGCGATAAAACTAAAAACTAAAGTAAAACTTGTTCGCATTGTTTTTTTACGCGGGACAACATGTAATGCTATATCGCGTATGAGCTATCGTAATTCTGTCCGTCCGTCCGTCCGTCTGTCCGTCTCTCACAACCCTGTACCGATTCGAACTCAAGTGAGACTTCGAGTTTTACCGTATAATAGCGTAGAGTCTCTAGTTACTTGCGATAACATTTTGTGTTGCTGGTTGAGGGACTTCTTTTCGAATAAGTCTGAAAAACGGGTAACCCCTAAATACGTCAATTTACTGCTATTAGCTTGTCTAACGTGAACACGATTGCAGGTAGACACCGATATGCTGCTTATCGTATAACAAGCACTGGTGACAAGCTTTTTAGGGGTATCAACATTAATGACCTTGAGCTGCCTTAAATTCCCAAAATAAGACGTTTTATTGATTTGCTTTTGCTATTTCGTGTAACGGCACACATTTTAGTAGTGAACTGCGCCGAAACTACTATACATAGACCAAGAAAACCTGTATATGCATTTTCAGCACTAAACATAGGCCCTATAAATTTTAACAGTCTAAGTATCCCCTAACTTCAAAAAGGTCTGCGCAGTGCGCATGCGGGCGTCAAAAAAGGGTACCCCTAAACGTCGTTATTTTACTGCTGTTGGCTAGTTTAGCATGAAAACGGTTGCAGATAGACGTAAACTTGCTGTGCTTACCATAACAAGAACTGCTGACGAGCTTTTAAGAGATAGTATTATTGATGACCTTGAACGATCTTAAAGCCACAAAATAAAAGGTTTAGTAATTTTTTTGCAATTTATGGCTGCGGCACACACTTGCAACAAAGTGGCTGGAGATAGACCAAGACAACCTTCGAACAGAAAATGATATAGGCTGTCGCGCGTCTCATGAGCATTTGCGAAAATTTCTTGTGTATATGGATATGCAATGATGACGGACGGGCTGAATGTACTGCATAGCACGGTCCACTGGTCATAATCATTATGCTGCTCTCAGACTCAACTCCCGTTATTATTGTTATTTAATACTATGACTACGAGTAGCAGGAAAACATAACGTTTGTTATTTCACGGTCGTCTGCTTTCTGTCTACGCTAAAGATGCATTTAATCGTGATGTAACAGTAACATTCATTAGTTACAGTAATGACTAATTTTTCAAAACAAATCCCTAACGAAGCAGATTTATTGATTCTGGCGTCCGTTGTCGTCTTGTCGTTCCTCCTCGTTTCTACTTCGGTCCGTTGTGATAATTAGTAACGCCGGTCGTCCGCTACTTCGTCAGTCATCTTCTGAGCAGGTTCTCAATTTTCTCGAGTCTCTGTTGCCTAAATTGCCTCAATCAGTCTCAGAACACTCGCAGTGCAGTCGTTTTTGATAACATCCTTCCGCGTACGTTTTTCGCGGTCGTTCTCAGCTTTGATTTTTGACTCGATTCCGTGTATCAGAGCTTCTTGGCCGATGTAAACGCAGATGGCATTGTAAATTGTAATGATTAAACGATGGTACAAGGGACAGCCACACCCACCCGCACGGCAATTCTTCATCAATTTGGCAGTCGAAAACACCCCACGTGTGACGAGTGCATGGGCTGTGCAACGGACAACTGACTGAAGACTGTTGATTACGCATTGGCGTGTAGGACACCAGTTGCGGGACAACTAGCTAAATTAACGTCATCAACGTCGGACGGAACGGACACACGAAAAAGGGAAAAGCGTGGGACAGTAGATGTAATTTGCTTCGTTCGACTCGCACTGCCGAGCAGAGAACCCAGAGTTCTCGAACATCGACTTCTGCGCTTGCGCAGACAGAATGCCGTTGTAAGCTACTGGTATTTGCGCGATGCCACCGAGTCTGAGCGGTGCCTGTCAGCTTTGATATACACTTGGACCGCATCACATTGTATGGAGTTATTTCAGATGACTAAACGTCAACCAAGATGGCATTTACTAACTATAAACTAATTTTAGTGTCCATTTTGTGACTTATTCTTCGTCGTTTGATGGAGCTAATAAGCGGCGACGCTGACTAATTGCCGTTAAGGTTGACAATGTTAAGCGCTGAGAATTTTAGCCCAGTAGGGCCTTACGCCATATCATATTGGCGGGATCAAGAAAAGAGGGAACAACACTGCGGGTATGCATTAGCTTCAGGATCATGCTTCATTAGCCGCATTAGCCGTTGTTAACGAAAGGACCAGAAGTCTAGAACGCAGACGTCCTAGCTTGGCTAAGTCTAGCGTAGGTCCTACAACCTTCCCTTTTCATTTCCTCAAGTATAATGCAAATAAAAAATGCCCTATTGTGTAGGCCTATATATGAAGGCCGTCCTATCCGTCTGTCCGCTTATGTCTGCAGTGTTTAGGTTGACGGTTACGTTGCATTATTAGTAGGCCTTTAAAACTACAAAGTTTTTCTCAACATACGATTTGCGATATTGCTGCGTTTGCCGAAACCGATCACCAGTGGCGGATCCAGAATTTTGGAATAGGGGGCGGAAAGGTAAAAATGAAGTTTGGGGGAAAGAACTGTGCCCTTCGTCAGATTTTTTTACCCCGTCTTCTCTATCCGCCACTGCCGATCACCACGCCTGACTGACATGGCAAACGACGAGTAAGAAATTCCAAATCAGATTTAAAGTTTTTTTTTCTGCGGCATATACGTTGGACGTGAGTCGTCGACGGCCCGTTTACTCGGCATCTTCAATCGATGAAATTTCCGACTTCTCACGTGTTCTAACCTCTGAATCGGAACGCTCTTGCACCTATAAACTCGCCGCTGTTTTATTTCATTTCGGTCTATACGTACCGGGTACGCCCGCATATTAACAGATTGGCAGATGCATTAGGGGCCTAAGTAATTCCCGTCGAGGTGTTCAAAAAGGCAGCCCCTTTTCTCCAACAACTAAGTTGCATAACAATAAATTTGAGGGGGTAGTAAAATCAAAAAAGGAAAAAGAAATGAAAGTTTGAAGTTTCACTGCGCAACCCAGCGTATGCTATTACATGTATTAACTTTGGTTTTGTACAATTTTCCTACAGAGTAGGCCAGAAAACCTTCAAGAAGTTTCTTCTCTTGTTATTATATTTGCAATTTTGTTTACTCACGTACTATTTTTATTAGATGACGTCGTTCTTCGTCTGCTGCTGTAGACAAATTCCGTTTTATGCAAATAAATTGTAATTTCACGATTGTTATATTAACTAAGGTTGAACGCTGTATGATTTATACTTTTTGCATGTGGAGAAATACGTTGGAGTTCCGAAAAACTTACGGATTTTTTTTCTCGAATAAATGAATACATTTACGTTTTAATGTTGTTCAAACAGCATGTTTAGCGGTTTATATGACATTATGTTGACGTAAATGAAATGGGTGTCACTATTTTGGCCCACCCGGTATAGGCTTATGTGTGTATAAAATAAGACTCTGGCGGAAGAACGAACGTGCTTACCGGTTGTCGTGTAGGATATCTGATGCGGCGCTGTGATCAAGTGCTGAGACGGGAACGCTGGCAGCAGCTGTTGCTGTCACGTCAAATTACATCGACAGACTCTGCGCGTCTGACGCGGATCTGAAATGACTGGCATGCGCTCGGACTCTGCACGGCTTAAAGCAGCGCTGCCGCAGCTTCTGAGTCACTCCAACACCAGTCTCCAGCTTCTTCTATACCGTTCCTGCTGCTGCAACCGCTACTGGCACCGCCTCTCTGCAGCCGTATAGCGCATTAGTCTACCTATATAAAGTCTCGTAACGCGCTCTATTCTCGCGCGACATCAGAGAGGATCGTCGGACAACACGACACTGCATGTCAGTCGCACGCGGTGTCGGCGTGTGGGCGGCGCAGCAGAGCAGACTGTTCGCAGCGTTGCAGAGTGCCGACTTCCAGTGAATGGTAGTCATTTTGACACTCAACCAGACGTTCGTTATTTCCTTCGTGTATGTTTTAGAGAGATGGACTTTACGGTAAAGCGTCATACGCATGCAGTAGCCTACGTCGCCTAAAATCTCTTTCACGAGAGCATATTATGATTTATTTATGCTCGCATGAAGCTGAATTTTGCTGAATCAATTCCATATTGTTAGAGAAGGTTATAGAACATAGTCATAGGCCTAATCGATGACGAACCATGGGCATACAGTTGTAGCCTGGTTTCTGTGAAAGGTTCGTACGGACTGTTTGAAAACTTTATTGGCATACCAGTATGCGAAAAATAGGCCTAACTGGAGCTAACACTAAAAATAATTTACTTAGGCTTGTATAGGGGCCTATAAGCCTATATACCATTATGTAATATTTATACTAGTCTGCTCAGAAAAAACCGTGGTTGAGGTCATGGTTGTGGAATATCATGCAGTTAGCGTAGGCATAAATGCAAAATGCAGCAGCTCTTTGTGGGCTGTGCCCGCCGTGGTGAAAGTGCATTACGAACCACGGTGTAAGATACGCCGTAATTCGAACGTTTTAACCCAAAAATAGAACAGTTGACATTCTTGTGTAATTTCGATTAACAGAAGTATATAAATAAAAATAAAAATGCGAAATTTTATCATTCTTTGTCTCAAAACGCTGGTTATGCACCAGTCCTGTACAACTCAAGTAGTCAACCGCCAGCATTTTTATTTTTTACATTTCATAGGCCTACATCGTGCGCCCATTACAATACTTTTCGTTACGTTATGTTATTAAAGTTTCAAACTATAGCCTTTTTCTACAGTATGCGATATTGTTTTTTCCGGTGTGAAATCAGTGATGTCATATTATTATAAGAATTAATTACATTTACATTCGCGCGGATTGTGCTTTTTGCAGTGTTTACGATTACCGTATATGTTTAACTGTTGTGGCTGCAAACAGTGGTAGATTAAACGTCAGTCCACTTGGCGTTTGTTCATAGTTTCGTTTTTGGCAGCGCGCGTAGAAGCTTTCACTTTAAGGTAGTACAGCAGCGGGACTGTTTGGCAAATAGATGTCACAGTTGTTTCAAACTTTTGGCGCCTATCTAAAGCAGGACACAATATGACGTACCTCGGCAGACTCACAATGATGTTTCTTAGTTGTTTTTCACATTTTTGCGTGAACGTTTTAGGTTAGGGTTAGGATCATGCTTGAAGTTAGGGATAGGGTTAGCGTTAGGGGATAGGGTTATGGTCATGTTTGAGGTTAGGGCTAGGTCGATCTTGTTTATTTGCACAACTGTTATCGAAAATGTAAACAGAAAATGGCTGCCCTGTGGTATATTAGCGTTGTGTTGCAATTTTTAAATAAAGTACTGATTGTTTATGAAGTCGATAAATTTTAAAATAACTGCACTGTTCACCATTAAAACATCAAAATTGAATGTAAAGATTTATTATGAGTCTAGTGAGGTATATCATATTGCTTAATCAGGGTATTTTACTTTAGCTCGGCACCAAACTTTTAATGTCACAACACTTATAAGGACATTTGATTTCAGTTTCCAGCTTCAATTTTTTTACATTTGGTGGTGGTTTTGCATCCCCACCGTGGTCAGCCACCTTGTCGTGGTGGTGGGGCTTTGCACCGATGACCCGAAAGATTTCTAAAATCTGGAGGCGAGGAGCTGACTAAGTGCTGACCAAAACGTGAGAGCAGATTGCTGCAAGTTACCAGTGCTTTTGTGCTGGTTTTGGCTCCACAGCCGACTACGGCTTCACAGCCGTCTACGGCTTTATAGCCGGTACCTGTAACCTTGTGGTTACATTTGGGGATGCGCATTGGGCCGAGCTGATACGGCCTCAGCGCTGGGCAGGTGTAAAAGCCTGCCCATCCTGGAGGTAAGGTAAGGTAAGGTAAGGTGGTTTTGCATAGTAGAATTACTGCATCAACTAAGTTAGTATAAGCCTATGGGTAATTAGGGTAGGTGCTATTATCAGTCTGGCCCGTACTGAACGGAATTTTATTATCAGTCCATTTCCGACTGACACAAACTAATATTAGTTTGGCCCATACGGTACTGAATGAAATGCTATTATCAGTCTGATATGCTTTAATTACCATTTGTCATTAGGCACTCAATTGATAGAATTTTTTTAATGAGGCTGCTCGGTAGAATGCATAGTAGGTGTTTTCCAGGCTTGACTACAGCTCCGCAACTTTTGCCGGCGTTCTGAAGCAACTCATGGACAGGCTACAGTCTATGCAGAATGCCGCGGATCTTCAAAGCTTGTCATCAGGACCACATTCAGCCATTACTGCAGTGATTACACTGGCTTTGGATGCCAGAACGCGTTTCTGCACCTGGCTACCTGGCTTCAGATCTTCAGCGCGTGTCACACCTCAACGCACGTCGACGACTGTGCTCTTCGACTACATCAGCATTAGGCGCTCCATGCACTATGCGTTCTACCATTGGCGACTGCACCCTTCCAGCGACTGCTGCATCGGTCTGGAACAGTTTGCCAGAGTCAGTACCGTCATCGCCGTCGTTGCAAGTTTTCCGCAGCAGACTGAAAACCGAAATTTTTGCCTGGTCTTACAGACATGACTAAGAACATCTCATTGCACTGACTACTATTACGTGACTTCACCGTTTAAGCTTATTGTTACGTGTCCTTGTAGTCTTTGCACTTAACGCCACGCTAAAGTTTATTCGTCCTTCATCATCATCATCATCATTATCATGCATGCTGTCGATCCACCTAACGACAGAATTATGATAGCCGATATGCCCAAGCCCAGAGTTCTAACCATTATCTGTTGACATGGTTTATTATCTTAATCCTGATTACAACCATAGCCGAAATTTAACCTTGGGCCTATTACTAACTCCAGTTCTAAGCCTATGTAGTGCATCAAACCTTCTGCTTTCTTTTGCTGTCACTTTTGATTTGGCCTATTTACTCCTGCTAGGCTGCTATGCTGTCAAAATCACTACAATTAACTCTACAGTAAAATAATAAGGATAAAATAATGCCTCAGTTTTGTTCCGGGCAGTTTAACAATGTCACATGTTTGACTAAACACTCAACATAGCACCAGGAAAGAAAACATGGCAGCAGTACGTAGTGGACATCACCACCAGATATTACTGGTCAGACTGATAACAGAATTTCGTTTAGTTCAGGCCGGTCTGATAATAGCTTATTTGGTAATTAGTACATCAAGCTGGGTTAGTACTATAGCGGGAGATTCTTTACAGATGTACCTTTTGATATTTAACCTGTTTTCATTAATCACTATGGTAGATATGAGTTACAGTTCCGAATACTGTTTTGTTTTTTTTGTTGAAGTTACTTATTTTGATTTCACCAGGAATGACCATCTGTCAGCATTACAAAATTTTTGCATTTGTGGTGTGAGAACTGTATGCCTTATCAGCATATACTTTTGCAAATTGCAGATCTCGATAGTATAATAATGTGAAGAATGTCAAAGGACAGTTATTTGTTTACGTGTGAGATATGTGGAGCAGGCAGAATGAATGAAACTGCAATGCAGACTCACATGTTGACAGCACATGTTTACAATGAAATCTCTTGCATGTTTTGTGATCTACGAGGTGTTTCAGTTGAGGAAATGACTATTCACATCAACAGCGTACACTGCTCAGATGACCACAGTGATGATACTGCCAGTCATGATGGTTTGCTGCAGCATACTAACAGGGAGCAGCCAGATAGCAAAAGTCAGAGTAAATCAGTGCAGAAAACACAATTTCCTGTCACATCGATGCATCACGACCATCAGTCGTCCATGCATTCAGTTGCTGAAGGAAGTCAGACTTGTAAAGCAGATGCCAGCAGTATGCTTTTCACTTCAAATCACAATGTACAGACAGGTAGCCAGCATGAATTTAGTCGAGAGTCTTCGGGCAATATATGTAAAATTAATAAGGGTAGGCAGCAAAAGAGACGAGGTGCTATGGTTGGTGCCAATGGTAATCATGACCTGGAAACAAGCAACTCACCTCCAGTTTGTGTAAGTTCATCTGATAGTACTGACATAACTACAAACTGTTATACATCGTTGCGTTCATCATCCACTTCTCAAAGTTTGCCAAAGACTACTGTTGCTGATGGCATGGATAATAGTGACAGGTTTGTGGCATGTATTTGTCTGTATTGTTGCTGCAAGTTACTAGATCACATTAAAAAACAAAAAAGTGGTTAAGTTGGCTGTATTGATACAGAATTGATAATACATTATCGCACATTACATAGCTACTTAGTGCATTGGAAACAGTTCTGTGGTTAGTTTGGTATTTTTGTTGTATGACAACTGGCAATTTAGGCTGTTGGTGTCTGTTTCATTTCTGTATATGTAGCGCAGTAAAGGCACATGTCACTGCAACATCAGCTGATGATACTGACTTGCTGTCATTGTGTCATGTCTGTCCAATGTGTGATCACCAGTTTGATTCTGCCTATGGTCTGCAGCTACATGTGAATACACACTTTGATGAACAACCTCAGCCATCTAGCAGTGAGCATCTCTACTATTTTCTACTGTATTTTAGGATCTATTCTGGATTCCTTTATGCATTATTTAGGCCTACTTCTTTTATTGTTAACTGCTGCCATTCATTACTGTATAAGGTGCTATGAAAGTAGGTTAAAAGGTTAGGTTAAATCGCCAATAGTCAACAGGTTTTCTCACAGCTCTGTGACCAATGCAAGCGGTGCTCATCTTCGTTTCCAATGGCCCCGAGCCGGCAGTGTGCTGCAGACGTCTTGCCTGCTGTATGAGATCACACAGTATTACCTGCCACACGATACAAGCGAACCCGTTCTTGCCTTATGTATGGGTGGAGGCCAGACCTCCCATATTACTGCCATAACCTTCCCGACAGTGAAGCCAGTACCAAGTGTATTGAAAGTAGGGGGCTACAAGTAATCTGAAATTGTGATTGTGATTGAATTTAGTAATGTTGTAGGATATATAGCACAGAGTTGTGTTCACTTTATAAGTTAGAGAATTCTTTAAGATTTAACACGTTTTCACTGTCATTTTCAATTTCCAGTAAGGACTTAAAATAGCAGTATTGTTAGCACTGTGTTATATTCTGTTCATGTGATTAAGTATTTCAGGATAACTGTCTTTTTTAAACCCATATCATGACGATAATGCTAATATGATTATACAGCTGTAGTTAGTGAAACTGGTATTATTTTTATGCCATTCTTGTTGATCGTAGTAATTAACTTGCAAAGTGCCGTTATATTTCAGCTGCTGGCATCTGTGACACAGCTGATGTAGTCTCTGAAGGCGAGGTAAAATATACTGCTGATATGACTGCTTGTTTGTTTATGATGTGGAATTACAAGTTGTGTACAAGTTGCAGTATTTGCTTAGCAAATACATTGACTTTCACAATTTAGTGTGATGTATGATTTCTACATTTTTCTAGCAAGATTCAGTTACTTTGCATGATTCTGTTTAGAGAATTGCTGTCAGTAACTTTCTCTGTGTTTGACTTAAGATATTTGGTATTCAGCATTCATTTCTGAGTGCAATTTGTTTAATCAGGCTGTGAGATACTGTGAGTTCTATTTGTATTTTTTGTAGTTTTTGTTAACATGTCTACATGATTCTGTGTCTGATGCAACTGTTTTACATTTCACAATTCACATACACTGTAGAAAGTTTGTCCTAACTAATATGTTATATGTATGTGTAGACAAATGCCAGCTTTTCACTTCGACGGAATGTGCAGTCCCAGTCAAATGCAAAAATTGATCCATCGTTAGTTGATGATAAACGCACATGCACTGTTGGTATGTTTTAATTACATTTAGCTGCTTTTAGTGATGCATTAATGTAGGCTACAGTAGTATTTAATAGATGCAGTTAAAAGTATTGTCTGCTATACTATTGAATTATTTTGTGTCTCATTACTGTAGATAAGTAATATTCATATTCACTGATGACAGGTTCGGTAATCAGTACGATAGATTGAGGAATTTGCAAGTAAGTTTAATCCCAGTAGAAGTCATTGATATGCAACAAAAAAATTTTAGATTTCTTTACAATCATTTTGCATGTTATTTAACTTGACACTTGTGTTCTGCGTTAGGTATAATTGAAAAGATTCAGCGAATTCCATGTCACCAAAATCGTCAGATCAAACAACGATATCTATGCAGTCCGGTGACTCACTTCACGTCACAGGGTCATAATTGTGGCTTTCGTAACCTGCAGATGTTGCTGTCTTGCCTTATTAATGATGCTGCCTACCTTCGTCATGTATTCAGTGGTAGTGTGGTTTATTTTACTTTTGTGTGTTGTAAAGTTGACATTTTGTTAGTTCGATGGCGAAGTTGTTATTAACTGAAACCAATAGCGGGATTGGAACAAGAGATAGAGATTACAGTTACGTTTCAACATTTACGACTGTATTTTTTACTTAATTTATTCTTGTTAACACTTATTAATTTTGGCTTGTGTGAGACAGAAGTTTGTGCTTGATTCTGGTGTGTGTAATGTACAGTGTTTGGAGCCTGTGGTTGTAGGACGAGCGTTGATGCCATCAGTATACAGGCTGCAGCAGCTGATAGAGCATGCATGGTCTGCTGGTTTTGACAAGGCTGGATGTCGACAGCTCAGTGGTAAACTTGTCGGCACACGCAAGTGGATCGGTGCTACCGAGATATATGCTCTTCTGTCTTTTCTTGGTGTGAGGTAATCTATAAGCCATTTACATCTACTTCTAATGCAGCGTTTCTGAAAATATTTGTGTGCTTGGTAAACGTTTGATTACAAGTAGTTTATTGTTGTGATTGTTGTTGTCTGAGTGACTGCCTGTTATACCATTACTCATATACACCGTGGGCCATAAAAACGTGACACTTTAGTTTTGTCCATATCTTTGCCAATTATTGACCAATTTTCAAAATTCTTTCACTGGCACACTCTGCAGACAATTTGCAATAATGTGATTATTATATATCCCACCACACTCTAAATGCAGATCTACACTACCTTGTGAAATAAAAATGCAAGCAAAAACTAACGATAATAGCAAAAATTTAGGTAAATGAAAAAATCTTCAGACTAACATTGCAATGAATGATTCGTATATCGCTAAACTGTGTTATGCCCACACAGTTTGGTGTCATACAGACCATTCACTGCAATGTTGGTCTGAAGTGTTTTTTTTCAATTTTACTAAAATGTTTGTTTGTTGTTATCGTTATGTCAGCATATTTCATGACTGGTGGTGCTGTGTGGCAGGTGTGAGATTGTGGATTTCCACAGGCCGACCGGAGACAATGATACACATCCCAGACTGATGGAGTGGGTAAAAGATTACTTCCAGAAAGGACAGGGAAAATTTCTGCCACCTCTCTATTTACAGCACCAAGGTAGTCGTCATTTTTAGTTTGGCTATGCAGCACAGCTCTTTTTCTCTGACATCTTTCTTATCTTGTTAGCTCAAAGATGAGTACCGGTATTCACTTTTTCAGTATAATTAATAGCTACAGCTGCTACTAGTCTACTACTACTACTGCAACTTTAGATTTGTTTAATTGGTGTACTTTTTGGAGTTACACGATATTCGGCCAGGTGCTTAGCTGAAAATCCTCCACAGTTACAGCTGCAGTTTTCTTTTACAAGCCATTCAGTTTGTCACCAAACAGCAGAATCCAAACATTGTAATAGTTGTGAATGAACATACAGGCTGTAGTCCAGTCAACATGAAAATACTAGCAATGGAAAAACTGCCTCTGTTACTAACATTTCTACATCTTGCTTTGGATTAGCAGTGTAGTCTGTTTGTTGTTAGTATATTTACGTCGGCATGTGGTGCGTGCTTGCTGAGTAGGGCACAGTCGAACGATCATTGGTCTCGAAGAATTGGTCGATGGATCACTGATTCTGCTTATTTTTGATCCTGGCAAACATCAGATGAAGAAGTTTCAGTCGTCTGCTGATGCTGGGTCATTGATGTACCTTGTGCGGAATAGCATCGGCTCACTTAAAGCTAGACAGTACCAGATACTCTCAGTTCACGCTCTTATCACCGATGAGCATGATCACGAGGCAAGTGGTCGTCTACCTGCGTTTGCTAATCTTGCAGTCTGATAAAAGATATTACTTCTTACAATTTTGTGTAACAGAGGCGGGGAGTTTTGTGGATGTGTTCTTTAATGGATGTGGCCGCACTGCAGAAAATCTGATTTGGACAATAAGAAAACTACTGTTTTTAGGTTATCAAGCATTATTGGCCTACTGCACTAACGGTCACACTTATGTCACAAGCTTGTGTCTTGTCTCTCTAGGTAGGTAAAATTTGCAATTTCAGCCGATACAGTGTTGGCAGAGCGAAACAGGTCATGGCCTCTGGCGAGTACAGGTAAAACACTATAGATAATTAGTTGCCGGTCGTCTGGCGCCTTCTGGCGACTGTAATTTAAGAAACATCGTTGCTAGGATGGATGAACTTAGATTTTGTTTTACTGCGCTTTCAAACATGCACCGCTGTTGCGCGTTCCCCACAGCATATAGGAAGTGATCAATGCCCTATCCAGTGCTATAATCACCGACCCCCTATGGACACCTGTTCTCCCAAAATAGTGGTGCCTACCCCAAAGCCAAAATTTGCATGGCACATTATGAGCAAGCTGTATTAGTGAAATGGTTAGTATCAACAGGCTACAAATATCTACCAGTGCCCTATTCAATCCCTCGATTGCCAACTATCCCTTTTGCCACCAAACAGCAATTGTGCCTCACAAATTGTCAGGCAGTGCAGTTGACCATCCTAGGGAGAGCTGGGCTTCTTGTTTAAACTGTTAGCTCTAGTTATAGAAGAGAGTTAAAATTCAATGTTTTTGTATTTTTTTACTCCTCGCACACTACGTTCCTAATGTAGCAAAAAGGAGTATATGAGATCAGTGTAATATTGAGGACCGACCAACGGCCGATCTCTGTTCCTTAAAGAGCCTTCCTGGAAGAATTTCAAACGGCCATATCTATGTGACGGTGCTAGATAGATGCATGGTCACTATGGACCACCCATAGGAAGTAGACCCCCAGAAGTCGAATGGTCGGTCACGTGACCCCAAAAGGTCAAGGTCGCAACCTCATTATCTTTGAGGTGCCATATCTCCATAACGGTGCCAGATAGATGCATGCGTTGAGGTACAAGACAAATGGCAACTAGCGTCATCGACCATTATTGGAAATTTTTTCCTCTCAGTTCCTAAAATCGGGGCAGTATTTTATGAACTTCAAGGAGACAATTTCCAATAATGACCTCGACGCCAGTCACTATTAGTATAATATTAAATGGGTCTCAGTTAGATGCTGGGTCTCTAATACAAGCCAAAAGGAATGAAAAAGCTCTTAAAAGAATACAAAAGAAAATGATGCGCACGAGTAGTACGTTAGATTGGTCTCAATCTAATAATATTTCTTGTTCTGTATTTAGTTTGTTTTGTCATTGTGCGCTGCTTTGTAGAAATGCAAGATTGTTACATCAACTCGCATTCCTTAAACATGTTCCATTTCTTCTCTCATGGCCAGGCGTTTCTGCACGTCATTTGCACCTTGAAAAGTTTACATTGCATAACAATGTTCATAGTAAAGTATCACCATTGTTTTTATCATAACTTTGT
>Ga0209454_1000748_pt1 | contig 17959 bp, 14 predicted proteins | sample WorMetHERISLAND1_2_FD_187400 | JGI IMG/M metagenome (GOLD analysis project Ga0209454, IMG submission 187400) | Marine gutless worms symbiont microbial communities from Max Planck institute for Marine Microbiology, Germany - Olavius geniculatus... | ecosystem: Host-associated > Annelida >... | reverse complement strand
CCCTTCCCGATGTAATCAACCGTGCCAAATTTTATCTCAATCGGGTCAGGGGTTTTGATTCTGTGGGGGTCGAATTTTTGGATTCCCCATAAGAAAGAGAAGTCGCCGTTAACACAGGGCTTGAACTACCGTTCAGCCTGTGATACGCCTTGCTTATTTTCGGCGGGAACTGGGATACCGTTAAATGTCTGAGGATGCCGATTCACGTGCATTTCTGCACTTGCAAATTTTGAACGTTCCCGTCCGCCTTTGTAGCACAGCATGGCGCAAGTGACGTCAAAATTTTGACTCCCATAGCAGAATACGGCTTTGCTGCTATCTTAAGTTGCCTGGTCAGTGTGCGTAGAACCAGAATATGCTGATTATTGATACGCTGTTTTACTTCGCGAAGGCCAGTTTATAAGGCGTATTGCGAATACTTCGTTATCATTAGTTTCTCATAATGAGTAGTGTTATTGGTTTTGTTGGCAAAGGGTAACGTTGCGCAGTTTGTTTTCATATCATCGGGTCATCATTGCATAATTTGTCCGTTTGTACGTTTACGTACTGCGTTTTTGCAATGTTTGTGTGATGTTTTTTCGTTTTTCATGCTGCGGTATGTTTTCTTTTGTTAATTTAGTCAACTGTTTACCGATTTTTTTATATTTTGCATATGTATAATTTTTTTGTAAGTACGTTACCCATTTTTTGTTTCTTGTGAGCGATCGTAATTTCGTTCGGTGATTGGAAAATATTTGTTAGGCATATAGGCTACTTAGTTTTATATTCTCAAGTTAAGTCTGGCGTTATACGCTAAACTTTAGCGTCGTTTTTTTGTATTAAATGGCAAGAAAATAAAACATTGATCGCGATTTTTGGTGACAAACTGGATGGAAAAATACTGATCAGCCAACCAGGTTTTAATTTTTACGCGCGACAGCAGAATGCCTCGCGCGTCTTAGCCATCGTCTAGGCGTCCGTCCGTCTTTCTGTCTGTCTGTCTGGCACACTCGTGATCTGTATCAAAACGATGCAAGCCAGGATCACGAAATCTTCGCTGTTGGCTGCCCCACGGACTTTAGTTTATTGTGACAAAATTTCGTGTCCGTGGGTGGGGGGTTCCCCTCGAACGAGGGCGTCAAAAAGACATTATTTTGCCGTTATTGGCTCATGTATCGTGAAAACGGTTGCAGAGAGGCACGGATGCTGCGTATCGTAACAAGCACTGGTGACGGGTTTTTTTTAAAGATTTATTAACATGGATGACTTGAACGACCTTGAACCCTTAAAGGGGTTTTACTGAATTTTTCGCAGTTTTTGGATGCAGCGCACATTTCAACACCGAATTGCGACGAAATGGCTGGAGATAGACCAAGACAACCTGCATATGAAATTTTCAGCATTCAACGTAGATTTTAGCAGTTCAAGGTTCAAGGAGGCCGGCGCAGGCGGGCGTCAAAGACAGCTACCTCCCTAAAAAGTGGTTATTTTACTGCAATTATCTCGTGTAGCGTGAAAACGGTTGCATATAGGCACAGACGTGCTGCATATCATAACAAGCACTGGTGACGGGCTTGTTAGATTTGTCAACATCGATGACCTTGAACGACCTTGAACTCCTTCCCCCAAGAAAAAGAGGGGGTTGGTGATTTTTTTGGCAATTTTTGGCTGCAGCGAACATTTCAACAGTAAATTGTGACGAAATGGTTGGAGATAGACCAAGACAACCTGTGTATGAAATTTTCATCCTTAAAGGTAGATTTTTGGCAGTTCAAGTCCAGACCCCCTAGGTTCAAGGAGGCCGGTGTAGGCGGGCGTCAAAGACGGCTACTCCGCTAAAAAGTGGTTATTTTGCCGCTATTGGCTCGTGTAGCGTGAAAACGGTTGTAGATAGGCAGAGACATGCTGCTTATCATAACATGCAATTGTGACAAGCTTTTTATTGGTGTGAACATCGATGACCTTGAATGACCTTGAACTTTTAAAACTGTGGTTTCAGTGTTTTTTGCAATTTGTGGCTGCGGTGTAGATTTTAAGAGTGAATTGCGTCGAAATGGATATAGATAGATCAAGACAACCTGCGAATAGGAACTGCTAAGACTGTCGCGCGTCTCATAAGCTTTGCTCAAATTACTTGTTTAAAATTTAACATCATCGTTATGTTCACTGCTATAATAGAGTCCCTCTTAACCAGGCCTTTGAAAGACAGTACAATACATCAGTGAAATTCTGCTGTTTACGTATAAAGACTTGCACTTAATAATGTTGCAACCACTATCAGTGTTTTCAACGCTAAAGGGCATTTTGACACATTCACATTGCTTATCAACAGCTTAGCAATGTACATATCAATTAGGTAGTATTAGCGCTATCGAAGCGTTGATTTTTTACGGCGACGACAACTCTGAGCAGACCGCCCCGGCTCAGACTTATCATGCACATCGAGATGACGACGCATCATCAGCGGATGTGGACAGACGAACGGACACACACAGTGGACACCGGCTCCACGAACCCGCACCGACACCTGCGCTCCGTCTGTCTTTAGCACTTGATCGTGCTGCATCAGCTGAGACCTTGCTTCGCGCGTTTAGCTGTCGTCGAGGTGTCCGTCCGTCCGTCCGTCCGTCTGTCCGTCACACCCTTCAGCTTTATGAAAACGGTGCAAACTAAAATCACGAAATCTTTACTGTTGGCTGCCCCAAGGAGTAGTTTATCGTGACAAAATTTCGTGCCCCTGGGTGAAGGGGTTCCCCTTGAACGAGGGCGTCAAAAAGGGGTACCCCCGAAAAGATATTATATTGGCTCGTATAGTGTGAAAACGGCTGCAGATAGGTACAGACATGCTGCTTATCACAACAAAGGTGCTTATCAACATCGATGACTTTAACGACCTTGAACCCCCAAAATAGGGTTTTTAGTAAATTTTTCACAATTTTTGGCTGCAGCGCACATTTTGAGGGTGATTGGCGACGAAACAGCTTTAGATAGACGAGACAATTTTCACATGAAATTTTCAGCATTAACCGCGGGTTTTAGCAGTCCACGTGCCGATTCCGTAGGTCCAAGGCCTGCGCACGCAAGCGTCAAAGAGGGACACCCCTCTAAAAACTGGTTATTTTACCGATATTGTCACACGGGTGGATCGGGCAAAAACGGTCCAAGCTAGGATCACCAAATCTTCACCGTCGGCTGCCTGGAAGACTCTAGTTTCAGGAACCGTAAAGCTTTTTCATAAATTTGAAGGGGGTCACTCCGAACGAGGGCGCTAAATGAGAGGGGGTGGGCAAAGTTTGCGCTTTTTGGCCAATAAGTCGCTGTATCTCGGTAACGGTGCGAGATAGGGCCTACTATTAATCACTAATAAAAAGTCGTACACTGGCTCTTGATTTGCGCCCAATTCAATGAACTTAAATGACCTTGAACGCCAAAATAGGGAGTTTTATGAATTTTTTGGCGATTTCTGGCTGCGAGACACATAGCAAGAGCGAATTGCGTCGAAACCAATTGAGATATACATAGACGAGCTGCGTATGAAATTTTCAGCATTGAACGTAGATTTCGACGGTCCAAGTCTCGATTTTCTAGGTTCAAAAAAACCCGCGCACGAGGGCATCAAAGAGCGGTACCCCCGTAAAAGTCGCGACGAAATGGATGGAGATAGACTGATAGTTTGCGAACAAGAACTACTATAGGCTTTCGCGCGTCCCGTGAGCATTAGCTCAAATTCCAAAGATAATAAAATTTGGTATTTAATTAAGACTAGAAGTCTGTCGTTTTTCAGGAATTAGAGGCAAAATTATTAACTTCACATTTTGAACACTCAATAAAATTGTGAACACCCATAATCTGACGAAAATTAGCAGCAGCTGCTGCAAGTAGGCCTATTTGTATTCCCCAATCCCCATGGTCGACTGCAGCGATGAAAACTTTTAAATAATAGCAGTTACTAACATTGTGATTGAGCGTTTATTTTAACATAATTATTCACGTTTTAACTTAACATTTTAATTTTTGGGGTGCAATAATAATCATTGTCAGTTCGTAATCCGTAATCGATAATAATGTGAACTTTACGCGCATCACTGATGCAAAATAAAAACGTAAATCAATATTCTACGTTGTTTACATAAGTGTCAATGTTTACAAATAAAACTAGTTGTAAATGTGTGTAATATCGAAGTAATTCAGTTGTCATGTCAGTATAATATGAGTGCCTTTGTTTGTTATGTTTTATAATTGGATTACATTATATAGTTTTTTATTTTGTGTTTGCTGTAGCCTTTAGCGTCGTTAGCAACAGCTCTGAGTCATATCAGTAAGTGGGATTGTCTGCCAAATGATGTTAGTACTGTCTGTTCGGTTAAGATCATCTGGGCTGTGATGGATGCATAATTCCGTTTTTTTTAGTGTTTTCATTGTTTGCGTTATCTGCACAGGTGTAGGACCATGTAGGCATGTTGAGAGGCTGTAAATCTCAGGACTTACAAGATGGCATTTGCTTAAAACGGATGATGTTTAAACTTTAACAAACACCTGACGGACAGGACTGGAATTAAGTGATGTGCTTACTGTGTGCTGTTTGCTATCTAGATATCAGAATGGAAACTGTTGCTTCGAAAGTACCTTTCTATAAGTTTGCTCAGTTGCTGGATAAGATAAGTTCGCAGTCTGGAGCAGAACGAAAGAAACGACATCTTCAGGAGTTCATTAATGAATGGCGAGCATTCCATATTGTGTTGCACGGCTCCACTGCAACGGTAAGAGTCATGTTTCAAGTTTAAGACTTTGTGTTGCATTTTTTTTATTATATCTGAAAACTTTTTTTTACAATTTAGCAGCAGTTTGTTTTATATTGTTCATGTATATTTTTATTATTGCTGCATTTTTAAACATTTTAAAACATTTTTTTATTTTAACGTTTTTTCATATTAAAAAATGTGTATTGAAAATTTCATCAAGAACTTTTGAAACCACAGAAAGGAATTAGTGGGTCATAATGATGGTAGTTTACTTAGTTAGTCTAAATATACTAAATATGAAATGTCTTTTATCTAATATATATATTTAGTTAGTCTGGTGCTATGGCTTTATGACCTCATGGTTGAATTAAAATTAAATAAAAAATAAATTCTTTCTATCTAAACTATAATTCCAGGTATACTGCACCTACAGCATTAGACATTAGGCAAGAGGTTGAACAAATTATGGCCAATGCTTTTTATTCAACAACATTTTTGTTATTTTTGCCACATTTTTATCTTTTTGGGAATGTTTTTTACATCCATTATGGCTGCGATTTTAGACTGATTCATTCTTTCCTGCTATGAGATTGCTGCTTCCGCAACTTGATCGTGAACGAGAAGCTTATGGGATCAAAGAGGTTTGAGGTCTTATTCGCTATGAATAAGCAAAAATTTAGTGCAAGTAAATGAATTAATACTGGTAAATTATGTAACAACATGCATATAGATATAACTCTGTTGAAAAGACAGAAACAGTAACAAAGGATATAAAGCTGTTTAATAAGAGTATTCTGGCACAATTTGGCATTTAGGCTTTATCTGTGGTACTGATGTTGCAAACTAAAGTGTGCCATGGAGACATCCCTATCCTTACCCCATCCTCATGAATTTGTCCTCATTCCCACCCCATCCCCATGCATGTTGTCCTCATCCCCATTTCCATCCCCATCGTTATGTTGATGAAAATAATTGCGGCTAATTATCTGCACATTTTACTACACTTGGTTACTAATATACTACAAATTAATAACATTTTACAACACCCCATGCTGTCAGCGTACATAATTTTCAACATTTTGAAACGTGCCATGCGATGTACCATTACTATTTAGTGAAATGTATTATTCCCATATGTGTTTTTACTGCAACTACTACACACGGAAGTTTTAGTTGTCCCCATTACCATGGGTCTACCGCAATTCCGCAAATTCTTTCCCCATCCCAGTGGTATTACCGTGGCTTTTATCCTTATTCCTGCAGGAATACAGCCGTTATTGTCCTCATTAATGCAGTGATTACCGAAGTTAATGTGGTATTACCACCATACCCATCCCCATGTCGCTCTTTATTGCAAACGGTTAAAAGTTACAACAGCGTAACGACCATGAAGATAGAAGAAACACAAATTAATGTACTGTACTCAATATTAAATCCAGAACTTATATGGTTGATCTAGGTGATGGTTACATCAGTCCATATGCACAAAATGTTTCAACTGTGAAATATTTTGGTTGTTTGTTTGCTGTGTGTGTGTTTGTGTGTGTGTGTGTTAACAGCACACATTGGCTAAGCTGTATATTGAGGTTCTTGGTCTGGGCAAGGACAGTCCATCGGCACAGAAACTCATCAACTACCGATCACCAAAAACTGCCAAGACCGTAAGTGCGAAACAGTTTGATGTTAACACCGTTAACAAGAACATTTTTAATGTTTTGCACGTTTTCCTTCTGTGCTGTAACATGTTAGCTGTAAAGTGGGATTTTTTGAGCACTCCCGGGACAGTTTTTGGAAAGTTTTTGTTTTGGCTGATATTATCAGTATAGTAATTCGTGTAGATTTGATAGGAGTTGAACTCAGATTGTGCATCAGCTTAACAGTTGAGCCATTGAGTACTTGTACCTGTAATCAGTTAATGGTAAAAATTTATGTATAGGATTCTGTTTGTTGGCACTTCCATCTTGCTTCACCAGTTTTTGAAATGTTGTATTTTACATTTGATATCCACCCTGGTGTCCCAAAGTTTTGGGAGACCAGGCGTAACTCCAGAAGAGTTTACCAGTTAATTAAAAATTACAAGTTGTAGTGAGAGAATGCATTACTTATTTTTTTTATTGATCTAGTATAGCAGCTGATGTTGACTATACTTGATCACTCACAGATGATTAGTTTAGTCAAAAAACAAGTCTCTATGTGTCACCTTAATGCAAACACATTGCATACTAAGCCCACATGGCTATGTCAAGTACCATACTCCATATTAGAACAGACTACATCAGTCTACAGTGTGCAGATGTTGTTTTGATACTGTATTATTCTGGTTGTTGTCTTATACCAGGATGCAGGAGACTTTGCTTCGACAGCGTTTTTCATTCTGAAGCCGCGTTGTCCCGACCGTGGCACACTGAAGATCCAAGACATCAATAGTCTGCTGGATGATCTGGCTAATGGGCATGCCAGCAAGGACAAGGCCCTCGTACGCCGGGCACTCGGTCGACTTCTTCGTGAGTTGTCAGCCTGCGAGCAGAAATGGCTCATCCGTATCATCCTGAAAGAACTCAAAACTGGTCTCAGCCAGCACTTGGTCTTCAGCTCGTATCACGTCGATGCCGAAGACTTGTACAATGTCAAAATGAGTCTTCAGAAGGTGTGTGGCTGATAAGTTTTCTGTCATTTTATTGGTCTTGGCAGTTGTTTGATGCAGCCGAGCCATTTCAGCTTTTCGATGCTTTTTATTGCAGCTTTGTAACTGCCATAATGTACATTTTGCAGCTGAAATTGATTTGTGCTGAACATTGTTGACATAACTGGTGATTGATTAAAATCATTAGAAGTTACATATACATACATACAAGTTATCACACAGTTGGTCGTCTTGTGTAGCTGATGCATTCTGGAATTATTCTGTGTTAGGTTGGTAGTGGCTTCTATCCCCCCAAATCTGGAATCAAAATCGGGCGCAACTTCCCCCCAGTTTTGGGCTGAGGTTCCCCCAATTTCTGACTCAAGTTTTTTTCTCACATTTCAGGCTTCTTTCCCCTCTAGGGAAAAAGTTTTGTTAAGGGTGTAGTTTGCCCAGTGAAAAATAGGGTGGAAGTAAAAAAAATAGAGAGGGGAAAATTTTTGTTAAAGATGCAGATTTTAAAAATAGGGGAAGAATAAAAATATAGGGTGTATTGTTATGGGTGTAGATTGCCCAATGAAAAATAGGGGGAGTAAAAAATAGGGAGGGAGTTTTTTGTTAAAGATGCACATTGAAATATAGGGGGGGGCAAGTTTTGCTAAATGTGCAGATTGAAAAATAGAGAAGAAGTAAAAATAGGGGGAAAGTTTTGTTAGGGGTGTAGTTTGCCCAGTGAAAAATAGGAGGAAAGTAAAAAATAGGGGGGGGAGTTTTGATCTACAACCTTATCAAAACTCACCCCCTCTATTTTTCACCGGGTGCAAGCTGCGCCCACCAGGTATAGGGATAGAAGCCACTGTAAGTTGGTTTCCATCGGTTATTTGCTAACGTACTTGTGGTAAACGTTGTCTCAGTATGATGTGAGTATAATAACTATAATAACGTTGTTGATATGTGTTAGGTTTGCTGTGAGCTTCGTGATCCAACTGTTCGTCTCCATGAAATCGAAGTATCTCTATTTAGTCCATTTCGACCAATGCTTGGTGACCAGGCAGATCCTAACAAGGTCTTTCAAGCTTTTGCATTTTTTGGGTTTTTTTGTTTTATTTTTGTTCGGCTATTTAGTGTTTAAACAATTTTTTTATTTCAGTTTTTGTAAGTTAATAGTCTTCGGCATTAAATGATCATTTCCATTAAGAGAAATTGTTCAGATTTTACGCGCGAAAGCAGCTACTGCTTTCTGTGCATCTTACCCATCGGAATTCTGTCCATTTGTCTGTTCGTCTGTTTGTCACACGGGTGGATCAGTAAAAAACAGTGCAAGCTAGGATTACCAAATTTTTACCGTTGGCTGCCTGGAAGACCCTAGTTTCAGGAACCGTAAAGTTTTTCGATAAATTCGAAGGGGGTCACCCCGAACGAGGGCACTGAATGAGAGGGGGTGGGAAAATTTGCGATTTTTGGCCAATAAGTCGCTGTATCTCAATAACGGTGCAAGATAAGGCTTAGGTTACTATTAATCACTAATAGGAAGTTGTACACTGGCTCTCGATTGCCACCAAATTCAGTGACCTTGGATGACCTTGAATGCTTAAATAGGGGTTTTTATGATAATAAGTTGATAAATTTATCAAATTACAACCTTTATATACATTGTTGTTGATGTTTCGGCAACCGCTGCTGCCTTTGTCGGAATGACTGTCCACCAGATGTCACTGTGGTGGACAGTAAGTAGTCATAGATGTGTGGAAGTTGGTAGGACCCCTCGTCTCGGTTCATCGACTTGTCTTGTTCTTTTCTAATGTGTATCACTTCCCTGATCCACCAGTCCATTCTGTTGCTTTCTCTGTCGATCACCTTGGCGTGGTCCCAGTCTATGACATGGTTGAGAGAGAGATGACGTGGTCTGTGACTGCTGACTTGTTTTGCTCTGTTCTGTTGCGGCGGATTTACTGGTGCTTCGAGTGTATGCCTTCACATCCCTGTACCAACTTCCACACATCTATGACTACTTACTGTCCACCACAGTGACACCTGGTGGACAGTCGTTCGTCGTCGACGAAGGCAGCAGTGGTTGCGGAAATGTCAACAACAACAATGTATATAAAGGTTGTAATTTGATGAATTTATCAACTTATTAAGTTACGTTTCAACCTATGAGTTTATTTAAAAACAGGGGTTTTATGGATTTTTTGGCGATTTGGGCTGAGAGACACATTTACAAAGCGAATTGCGCCGAAACCAATTGAGATAGACATGGAAAAGCTTCAAATGAAATTTTTAGCATTGAACGTAGATTTCAAAGGTCCAAGTCTTGATTTTCTAGGTTCAAGGAAACCTGCGCACAAGGTCATCAAACAGCGGTACCCCTGTAAAAGTCATTATTTTATTGTTGTTGGCCAGTTTTTGGTGAAAATGTTTGCAGATAGACGTGCTGCCTATTACAACTAGTGACAAGCTTTTCAGTCATATCACCATTGACTGGTTTGAAAGACCCTAAACTTCCAAAATATGGGGTTTTTAAAATTTATTTTTGCAATCTTTGGCTGCAGCGCACATTCCAAGAATGAACTGCGACAAATGGCTGGAGATAGACTGACAGTTTGCGAACAGGAACTGCTGTAGGCTGTCACGCGTATCATGAGCATTAGCTCAAATTTCTTGTTGACACTGGTGATGCAAGAAGTCCTGATACCACTGTGCTACAGTTTCTAATTAGAGTCATTTTTTAAAGACCTGGCCTGATCTGTAATGGCTTGGGAAAAGTTGGGCAGTAGAACAAAAATTGATAGTAGTAATTAATGTGATTGTATTGAAAGCGGTTTTGGTGACTATTTGTGTTGTGTGCAAAAGTTATTTTAAGGCATATTTTCGGATAAAATGAGCTTGTGTTCAGGTGTGTGTACTTATGGCTGAGGTAACTGTATTGTGTTGGTTGCAGATTGAGTTGCTGTTGAAGAATCGATCGTTCTTCATAGAAGTGAAGTACGATGGGGAACGAATGCAGCTGCACAAGCATGGTGGAGAATTCAAGTACTTCTCACGAGGGTCAGGAATGCATGTGCCAGTAGCTTAATGCTGATAGTAGTGATAAAAGTAGTACTTTCACCATTAAATTAATTACATTTTTTCAGTTGTAAATTATGTGTCAGGGGCAGCATTACTGCGTGAATATATCTGTGATGCACTTAGGTTGACCAGTGGTATAACACGCTATGTGTTCAACATGTGTGATGTACATTGTAGCGATTATTGACTGCGATCATTGTTGTCGTTCTGTAGATAAACATTGCGGGACAACTGAAGAAAACTATGTAGGATGGTGGGTGTACGGAGACTTTTGGTCCATGTTGAGAGATTGCAGAAGTTAAGTTAGGAACTAATAGAGAAACTAGAAAGCACTCGTGAGAGTTCATATCTCTGCCAAGTGAACTAATTTAAACATTACTACTACTACTATTACTACTAACTGTTACGCAGAGATCTTGGAGATATCGCTTGCCGAAGCCGAGTTATAGCCCATTTTGTCCCAAATTTGGTTGCCATGGCAACAGGAGTCAGTCGAGGGTAAATACAAGGAAAGGGGAGGGAGAAGGGGATGGGGAAAGGGAAGGAGAAGTAATAACAGTTTTCCTGGCATTGCTGCTTGCGCTGTAGAATGATGTCATTGCCATTATGATGTCACTCAGGTGCCACTGCATTGTGAGTCGTCATGTGCATGGACAGAAGGACCAACAGAATCGCTTGATTACTTAATCTCCACCAATGTTCACTACGTTCACCTTGGTGGAGACAATAAAATCAATGGTCAACCAGCTGTCTTAGTTTAGGTGGAAAATTGTCATCGAAAGGCATGTGAATGCATGTGTATGTGTGTTTTGCTTAGTGGCAATGATTACACGCATGTGTATGGCGGAAGTAGCGATGAAGGCAACTACACGCCGTGCATCGCTGACTGCTTCAGTCCTTACGTGACATCGTGCATCCTTGATGGTGAAATGGTGGGCTTCAATGCGGACACCAAAACTATAGGTAGGCTCTGATTTCACTGCTTCTCTCTCTACTCTCTACACTGATGTTGAACTCAGACAGAATAATAAAAATGTTTTAGTTAGTATTTTATTTAATACTGTATTTATAGCATTAATGCCTGTTTCTCATTAATCTGAGAATTAGAGCTGTTGAAGTGTTAATTTTTTAAATGCATATACGCACTGCGTTAATTTTTTTAACACATTAATTAATGCGTTATTAATGCATCCAGGCCTGTCAAAAGGGAGAGTAGGGGGAAGTTACTCCAGTCCCAGTGACGTTTGGGGGTGCCACCTGTAGAATATAGAAAGTTGAAAAGCAACTAGAAACACATTTTTCAACAATAGCTCACGTTACCATTAGCATAGAAATCTATCAGCCTATCATCTAAATAATATTTATTTACAGCAGTGATGGAACGGCAACTACAGTTTAGTTACTTGAATTCATTCGATTGTCGAATAACTGCAGTTTAATGGAATATTGGAACTTTTGCTTCACAGGATTCAGTAAATTAAATAAATTTATGCATGTGTGTTAATTTTTTCAACGTTTAATTTTTAGTGTGCGTTAATTTATTAACGCATTAACGCATTAATTGATCCATTAATTTGACAGCTCTATTCAGAATGTATTCGTGTTCTAGTGTAAGCGTTGGTGAGTACTCTGAATTTTATATATGGTTTAATGTGTTGTGCTTGATATGATATAGGATCAAAGAGAGAGAATTTTGACATCAAGTCGCATGATGTGAGCTCAATTGGATACCAGCCGATGCTGTGTGTGTTTGACTTGCTGCTACTGAATGGCGAAGTGCTTTCCAATCAGCCACTGAGACTACGACGACGTAAACTGGCCGATGTCTTCAGACCCGTCGAAGGAAGATTAATTCTCTCTGACTTTTCAGAGAAGTCTACTAAGTAATGTCATCTGATGACTTTTATTGCATTTTGTTGCTGTTTTGCTTTACGTTTATTTGGAACAGTTATTTTCAAGTTGAACTGTAGTATTTTGAACTGTTTGTCTCTTGAGTTTTTGTGATAATTACTTCTAGCAGAGTCAGACATGTATTGAATAGACTAGATGGGAATAGACTGGAAGAGATGCATCACAAAATGGAGTTCTGATAGCAAATTGTTTTGAGCTGTTGAATTAATGCATTAATGTGTTAAAGAATTAACACGTGTTAAAAAAGTTAATACACATTAACAGAATTAGTGCACATACATAATTTACTAAATTCTGTGAGGCAGGAGTTCCCATATTCCATTAAAGTGCGGTCATTTGACGATTGAATAATAGTCAAGCAATGACATAAAGATTGTTTTGTTGCCATTCCATCACTACCGTCAAAGTCCTGCAACACAGCTACATGTTTGTTGGTCGTCATTCCAGTCACCCTCTCGATGTAGACCACCTACAATATCAGCATTAATTAATTAATACATTAATTAATGCATTAACGCATGCGTTAATGCCATTAAAAAAATTAACGCCTCAACCGCACTAACATTATTGTCTTGGTTACTGGCTGGAAATCCTGTTTGTTGTAGAGATGCTGTCACTAAACTGTTGCTTGTAAAATTTTCTCATTTAATGTTGCAGACAGGAATGCGTTGAAGCGCTGAATGATGCGATCGACTCTCGTGAGGAAGGAATCATGGCAAAGGACCCCGAGTCCATTTACAAGCCTAACGTGAGGAAGGGCGGCTGGTATAAGCTAAAGCCAGACTACATTGATGGGCTCATGGATGAGTTGGACGTACTAGTTGTGGGTGGGTACTTTGGTGTCGGGTCGCGGTCTCACATGATGTCGCATTTTCTCTGTGCAGTTGCCGTACCTTCTGCTGCGGCCAGAGAGCATCCGACCAGCTTCCATTCATTCTGTCGAGTACGTAGTATGTGTTTTTAACTCTTACGGTATTTGCTTTTGTTGTACTTTGTTGTAAATTTTTATTGCTGTGCAATCGTGTTTTCTGAAAAACTATCGTTTTTGCAGGCTGTCAGTTTCTTTCGTATAGACCTTTTCACTGTCTGTACATTGTTCTACTGTCACTGTTCCTTTTTTAGTGAGATTAGTCAGATCCCCAGAAGTAGACTTGCAAGTCGGATGTGTCTTGTGTCTGCCAGGGTTAAAACAGTGAAGATTATGTTATATGTAGTTTAGTTGGACTTTATTTGGTAGTTTGTTTTTTAGTAAAAGTGATTAGTATCGGAATTGGGAAGCACGCTGAATGTCGTATAAGCGTTCGTTCAATATTGATGTGATTGTTGTTGATGCATACTTTAGGTTGGATCGGGTTACTCAAAGAAGGAGTTGTTTGAATTCAATCGAAAGCTAGCTTCACATTGGGTTCCGTTTGATAAGAAGAAGCCTCCAGCTTGGCTTCATCTTGCATCGGCGCTGAAACAGCGACCGGATGCATACATTGAACCTCGGCATTCTGCAATCCTCCAGGTCAAATATTGAACTTCTTCTCTGTACAGATTATAATAATACTATTAATTCAATTTACCATAGGTTGCAGGTAATAGAACAAACTGAAACTAAAAAACTGTAAACACTAAAATCAAACAACGTGCTTGTTTTCACATGGCGTTCTTTTTTATACAAGATGCCAGCTGATCACCATTGTGCTGTTTCCGTAATCTTGCCGTACTTTTATATCTGTCTAGTAGTGACAGGCATGGTTTACTCCAGTGCAGTATTTATTTTCTTCGCTATACTGTCTTTGTCAGTTGTCCGTTGCTTATTTTTATTCACTACTAATATCATACACAAAGCACAGAAAAAATTAACGAACAAAATGACATGCACAGATGTGAAAAAAATAAAAATAAAATAAATGGTAGGTAATATAGAACTGAGCAGTTATTGTTGTGATGAGGAAGAACGTTTTTTCTTCATCAGTTCACCTCGAGCTTCAACTAACCATCGTTGCTATGTAACCCATTAATATATTCACATTTATCAACTGTCATCAGTACTGTTTTCTGCGCTGGATCAGATAAAAGCAGCCGAGATCATTGCTAGTGACCAGTACAAGACCGGCTTTACGTTGAGGTTCCCACGCATAGATAAGATTCGAGATGACAAGTCCTGGTCCGACTGTCTGACCATCACTCAGCTGGATGATTTGCGTCAGGTTTACAAGCTGCATTTCTTAGATAATGCTGTCTGAATTTTGTCATAGTGTTAAAATGAAGTGAATGCCAAATAACACGGCTGTATTGATAGTGATATTTTGCTGGCTTCTGCCCTGTTAAGTGGCCAAATATGAATAATCAAAAACGATAAACAAACAATGAGACATCTAGTTTAAGCAGAGTGGGTACTTCTTATGGCACATCAGCAGATAACAGTATTGATAGTAAGTGAATAAATCAGTAAAATCAACCAATTAAGGCTATTTAGTTACAGTACAACACACAGGGAAACCTATGAACCTAGAAATAGTTGAGTGAATAAAAGAGATATTGTGATCGTGCGGCATGAATGATTGTTATCCGTGGCAACAAAAAGCCCAGCTGTTGCTAGGATAACCAATGGTACTGGTTGTGATTGACCTTCAAGGTCATCCTGCGTCGATCATTTTCATTTCATATGAAAGGGTGTACGTCACTTTTTGTTAGTGATACGTGGCCTATCTCTCACCATTTCCGAGATACGGCCACTTATAGCTTGAAACATTTCATTGAAAATTGCGGCCGAACCGCTGCAGATAGAGACATGGTTACTATTCACAGCCTATAGGAAGTTGCCAGCACCCTATGCGATGGTACCATTCGCCGACCCCCTACAGCTTACCGTTTAGCCACAATACCATGCAACTAGCATACCATAATGCATTGTATGTGTGCATTTTTTGACTGCTTTTTGTATGTTGACTTGCATTGAATGATACAGAAGTCTGTGGGGAAGCTGGCCGGCCTGTACGTGGACCAGGATGTCGATGAACCGAAGAAGAAACGTTCACGCGTTGTGAAAACTGAAAGGCCGTCGGTCATGTTGCAGTTTCGTGGAGTGGATTTGGCTGCTGTCAGAAAGGCAAAGATCTTCGGACTTCGCACAGTCTTTATGATACTTTCGCTTTACTCATCTGTCTGGGAATATCGTGGAAAAGATAATAAGTTAACAAGTTCATTCAAATACAACCTTTGTATTCATTGTTATTGTATGACCATTTATGACCACACCTTCTATGATTACTTACTGTATGCCGCAGCGACACCTGGTGGACCGTCGTTCCGACGAAGCCAGCAGCGGTTGTTGAAACGTCAACAATAACAATGAATACAAAGGTTGTATTTTGACGAATTTGTCAACTTTTTAAGTTACTTTTTAACCTACGAGTTTATTCAAAGACAAAATCATGCAAAAGATTTTGCCGGGGAGAATTTTTTCTTATCAGGGATAACATTGGTGTTTTGTAGCATATCATAGAAGTTTAGAGGTGTATTTGTTTTGTTTTCTCATTATGTTACTTCCTGTTACTGTTATACTTGTCATTATACTGCTAGTGTGCCTATCGTCATAGATATCCAGAAATGGAGAAGAATTGGGGAAGTGTCAGGAGTTGGTAGATCTTCTGCAAAATGGTCCAAAATGCTGAGTGTTGTTATTGTCTTTGCTGAATGTTTATGTGTTGCTGATTCTTTTGTTGACGATAGCATCAAAGCATGATACAATTTGTAGCACTGCCTGCCTCACTTTTGTCACTGTATTTAAATAATAGTAAAAGTCAGATTTTAATCAGGGTTCAATGTGTAAATTTTAGGTTTCTGAGCTTTTCTCTGGCAAAGAATTTTGCGTGGTTAGTGGTGCAACATTTGAGAATAAAGTCAGCATCGAGAGAAAAATAGTCGAATGTGGTGGTGCTGTTGTCCAGAATCCTGGTAATTAATTTTTCTAGTTTTGAATATTTATGTCTCGTTTGGTAAATTAATCTCGACGATTATTCATGCTTAGGTCAGTTAAATTACTCTAACTGACTGAGCCATTCTGTGTTTGCTGTGCCTTTATTAGGTTGTTTAGATGGATTATCTTTATGTCAGTGCTAGCGGTAGATTGGCGATCTCACACTAGTGAGCAGAAACTTACTAGCGGTAGTTTGCCACTTTATCTAATTACATTTATCTCATTATAAATGTGAGAATACAGCCACATTTTTACTGCATTACCAAGACTGTGATTAGAACTGAAATATCAGTTACTTTGTTATCAGTTACCATGCATTACATAAAATTATTCGAAAACACCATATTTCTAAGTCTGCGTTACAAAAAAAAGCTTTGGCTTGAGATGGACTCTGATATAGTAGTGAATAAGCCTGACAAATATGTGACATTTTGTGGCTTGGTTTATAAACTTTCTGTGTCAACCAGTAATATAAGTTCTACCATCTACCCAATAGTGTGTCTACCCGATCTACCTCTAGCAATTTTCCAGTGCTAACAGCAAGATCGCCCATCTACCGCTAGAATTATTGTTATCTTTAAGCTCATACAGAAATAAGCCGAACAACTCGAACTTTTTACCTTATAGCACGTCATTGCAGTTGCTTGGATGACAAGTATATTTCATCCAGTCCAGCATGTGAAAGTCACGCTCCAACAATGTGCAAAATTTTCATTTTGGGGCCATGTCTGACGTGAAGTAATTTTTGGCCGACCATACTTAAGTAACGGTCAAGCTGTTGTCATGGTTGTCGTCCATCCATCCGTTGTCCATCTGTAATGTTCTACTGTGGCTAAATGGCAAGATGGGGCCTAGGTTGCTATTTATTGCTAACAGAAAGTCGCATACTGGCTTTCAATTGACATATAAATCATTGACTTTGTATGACCTTGAAGGGTCATAACGGACTATGGAATGGAATGTTTCAAGCTATAAGTGGTCATATCTCGGAAACGGTGAAAGATAGGGCCAAGGTTAATATTAATCACTAATGGGAAGTGGCATACGCCCTGTCAGATTAGATGAAAATCATTGACCTTGGATGACCTTGAAGCCATTATGCGTTATTGTGGCTAAACAGTGCGAGATAGGGCTAGCTTGCTATTGATCACTAATAGGAAGTCACATATTGGCTTTCAAATGACATGAAAATTATCGACCTTGGATGATCTTGAAGGTCACTGACAACAGTACGGTCGGCTATCCTAGCGACAGCTGTTTTTCTTGTGGTAGAAATTGCAGGTAAGTAATGATCGAGACTAGTTGCAGTGGTGATGTGAATTGAATTATTTGAATGTCAGGTGGAACTTGACAAGTAGATGAAATGCATATCAGATTGTAGTCTGATGTTGATGCAAGATAGGTGAATTGGCTCCAAGGACAACATGTAACAATGCAGTTGTTACATACACTGGCGTGTCTCAAAAAAAACCGGACCCCTGCTACCTTTTCAATAACTCCAACAGTCCTGGTTCAATAGCAATAGATTTTGACAAAAATAATCGTTAAAGAATCAGCACTTCATAGCATGTGTTACTTTGCAAGAAATTTTAAGAACAGAGTACCAGCTGAGGTTTTTCTTTGTGGCACCAACAGTAGAGGCAACTGCACTGCAGTACTCCAACG
>Ga0209454_1000744_pt1 | contig 17978 bp, 15 predicted proteins | sample WorMetHERISLAND1_2_FD_187400 | JGI IMG/M metagenome (GOLD analysis project Ga0209454, IMG submission 187400) | Marine gutless worms symbiont microbial communities from Max Planck institute for Marine Microbiology, Germany - Olavius geniculatus... | ecosystem: Host-associated > Annelida >... | reverse complement strand
CTGTTACATAGTTTTCCAAATATTAAAAATACGAAATATATGTTTTGTAGGGAATTTAATTCTGAGTAGCAGCTGCGAGTTTTATGGCAATGACGTCACTGTGAAGTAATTTATGAACATTAAATACGGCGACGTTGCCACTGAAATTCTCCCGTAACGAACAGCGTGCCGTTATTGTACTTTAATTTGTCGCCAAAATGACTTAATGCAAATCAAATTCACTCTGAGATGCATCCAATATATAACGACAAGTGCTCTGCGAAGCGAATGGTTTACATTTAATGTAAGAAAATGCTATATGGGTAGAGATTTGTATCAGATACCGATGTGCAGTCAGTCGTTTTTTCGGTGGCATCCAAAGCAGCCAGCATAGTTTTTTGCGTCGGGCATTCAGACGTTTGCTGGCAGATATGACAAATGTTTAAGCAAACTTAGACAATACGTTGAATAAGGAAACAATAGTCTTTGGCATTTAAAGAGATGGGGTTAACTTGTAAAGTTTATTCGTTCTGATGCTGTTTGTCACTAACAAGTTATAACAGATTACTGGTGGGGAAAAATACACGTGCAGACTGTGTTCTGTAAACAGTTGACGTCACAATAATTACGTCATCATCAAAGAAATTTCTACACGTGTTCAGAATAACATTCCCTACAAAACGTATATATTTCGGATTTTTAAAATTTGGAAAACTAACAGAATGACGCTGCTTTGTAACTTATTTATCGAACAACCCTCGTAGTTTTTCGGGAGTCAGTCGTCGCTTCGGTCAAACGCTTTCCGATTCGCGTCAAACACTCTCTCATAAAGCCAGGTTTTTTCAGTTCATTTATTTGTCCGTTTATTTGTTTTATTTAGTCGTTCGTTATATCGTCCGTTTATTCATTCATTCATTTATTTACCATTTTACATAGTTACATAGTCAAACAGCCAATAAATCAGTCAAACAATCACATTAACTTACTCACATGCATTTTATGCACAAATTCATTCACAAAACTCTTATATAGCTGTAAACATTAATTGCAGTTGCATAAGGATTAACGCAGAATAAATACATAAATACAATATTATTGAAACAGTGTTTTACAGTAACTGCAAAAATACTAGAAATTACGGTATAGAATCAACTGAAAGTAAAGCAAGTGTTAATTGGCCTTTTTTTCTGATGAAATAAATTACATAAATGAACATCTAGGGTTTTCAATACAAGTAAACCGTACACATCCATTCCTTTTACATTTATTCAGAGACTAAAACCACATCTGTTTAATACTCCGTTTACACGATCAAGCAAACATCGAGCAAACGTCAAGCAAATGTATTCAAAATACACGTGCTAATTGCTCGACTTCTGCTCGACGTTTGCTTGATGTTTGTTAGCATTCATCCAGCTAGCTCGACGAGCTATGGTAGGCTAATTAGCATGCTAATTAGAAGGGCGGGCGAGTTGTAATTGAAAGGCCTATATAACACGTGATCAGCTGTGGGCTAAGCCTAAGCCTACATTGAGCCAGGGGGGGGGTTCCATCAAGCCTGCTTGATGTTTGTTCGATCGTGTAAAGGGGGCATAAACAAATCGTCGGTGCGTTTTGAACGCCAGCGTTTATAGATCTATGCCAAATTATGTTAGCATGTGTTGTGTTTGCCGCAGCAAAATAACCCTTTCATAAGCTTTTTATTATGCACAAGAATGATGTTTATTTTAATTGCTCAAACAGTCAATATACGTTTTTCACGCTGATTACGTTGTATTACTTACTGAAAAACGAGATCACGTCATATGCTTCTTTTTGAGCCACTTCTTCAGATTTCAACCGACCGTAATAAATGTCGATCTCCAGAAAGTTGTCACTTAAAAATAAACATTATAATCATTTCAATTTATGTAATACAAGTACGATAACATTGACACCAATATGCGCTATACGCTTATAGGTTATAAGTTATCGGCAAAAACCGCCGACAGAGAGCTAAGAAACCCAAAAGATAGGAAATTCGAGAGACACCGAGATCTACTGTAGTAAAAGGAGGTCATGTCAAACACTTGAAACACAATTTTTTGTTCTTTACGGACACTGTAATAAAGGACATTAAAATGTGCAGAGAGACAAACGAACAAGCGTACAATGGCGTGATAAAAGGAGAGCCGCACAATAACATCTTTCGTATCTAATGGTATATTATGTTGAAATTGAGTACAACCTGACAAAGTCTTCGCTGACTTCCACTGTAGTCCGGTAGTTGCTCAGAGCGATCGTCAGCTTGCTCATCGCGTGCGTCAGCACCGACGTCTGGTCCAGTATTTTATCTTTTACCTCATCCATCTTCTCTTGAAATTCGTCGGCGAAATATCGAAAGAGTTGAGAAATGGTAATGACACCGTGTGAGCTGGCGAACTCCGAGAGACTCAAATGGTTCGGCCAGACCGCCCACGTTTCGCTTTCGTCGTAGTAAAAACTATACATCTACAAGTAAACATATTGATTTAAAATGTTTAAACAAAACGTATCATGGTATATTTGGAACTTTAACACATAATATTTATTATAGACAAAAAACAAAGCAACAGCAGCAACACACGTAACGTACTGCTCGAAAATAATAATCCAGCTTATCTGGCAAAAACAGATAAGAACTGAGTATTTGAACGAATAGTTTGACTCAGTGGCTGTTGCTATTAGACCTATAATTAATAACACTACCGTTGAACTTTGGATGTCTACTCTCAGCATTCTCCAGACTGATATTCGTCGCATAAACTGTTCGAGAGACGTGTCGTTGGTGAACATGTAGCGTTGTAGGGAGTTGACTCGCCGTAGAAGGTCAGTGTAGAACGTTACCATCATAGTTTCCTGGTCGTCGAGCCGATAGCTGACTTTGGAAAACAGCGACTGCATCATATCTGCGTATAGTCGGCTGACAGGAGTGGTGACCCTGCTATCTCCGTCAGTAGCGATCATCTGTGCCAACTGTTTCTTAGTGTAGAGATTAGCGATGTAGCCCTTGGCGATGGCTTCCAGCCACTGACCGCCCGACTGGAAGCTGCTCACTATCGCCACTGGAGGTTCGTAGCTGAACCCGGTGGTCGGAGACGACATCAGCTTCAGCTCATCCTCGAAGCTTTTCAGCTCCTCATCGTACGAAGTTAGGCATTTCGACAGGCTGGCCATGTTGCTGCGGAGGTCGGTCATGTTGGTGAATACGACGTAATCGACCTCGGGCGCGGGTAGCATCCCGCCGACCATTGGTATGAAGGAGTCTAACCAGTTGATGTGGTACAGCAGCGACGTGTTGACGTTCTGGAAGAGCGTCGTGCAGTCTCCGATGAGCAGTCGGTCTGGGAAGTAACGCCATCGATGCGTCGAGTTGCAAGCCGCCTTGGCCAGCATCGCTTCAAAGTCGACCATCGTCGTGCCGAGGTAGACAAGCCTCTCACGCAGCAGCTCAAGCCGGTCCTTCTGCGTGTTCGAAATTGACGTCGACTGCGCCCTGATGATGATGAGGTGTGCTTCTGAGAGCAGACTGTCACAGTCCTGCAGCTGGGTCGATAGACCCGTGACCACGTAGCTGACGTGCTTCAAGTAGACATCGGTGAGTACGCCCAGCAAGGACATGCTGTCGGCGATGTGTCCACGCATCAAGTCGCCGAGACTTGACAGCAGTGCTGATACTGCCGTCGACAGGGATGTCTCCGGGACAATCACCTTGAAGTCAATGATACCGCGCAGTTTGCGATGTGCCTCGACGGCGTCTGTCAGCAGCGTCACAGTCTGCGTCATCAGTGACGCTTTCACACGATGGCGCGTTTCAGTGGCGGCGATGAAACGTTCCGGCACGTCGGACGACTGTAACAGCTCGGACAGAACGGTCTTCGTGGACATCTGAGACCAGGATATCGCTGTCGAGAACGAGATCGTCTCACACTCGTTGATGCATTCGCACCGCTTCGACTCCGTCTCGTTGTCCACATGTCCGCTTTCTGCAACCATCGCATACCAACTCGATGTATCCGTCACTGTTTTCTTCAGCTAATCTCTATAACTTTACTTTATTTTGCAATCAATGTTTTTATTGAACGTGTCTCTAACGCACTACAGAAACTAGATTTATATGGATTAACAGCGAACGATTGCATTTCGTTAGTTGTTTCCTGCAGTGGTAGGTACACAGCACGCACAATCCCCAGCGCACCTCAGCCGGCCCTACCCAGTGTAAAGTGTACCGCGTATAGGCTTGACGCTGCGCTGCGGTTGTAGGCTTATATATGCAGAAACTCAACATAACAGTAAAACATTTTTGTAGTGGTCCACGGTTACAGTTTGCATCGAGTCGGAGGTAAAAGGTAAACACGTTCAAGCAGATTAGCAAAATTACACGCAGTGAAAGAAGTAAACAGATTGCGGCGTCATGGCAGGGGGGCAGGTTCAGAGGCAATTTCCGTCCTCCCCCCTTTAAATTTTAGCATGTCAGCTTGGCGAACAAATTTCATTCAAACGTACACAATGTGCGTGGTCTGCCTAAACATCGCAGATCACCACAGATCATCACCGATCAGCACAGATTAGCTGAGATGGTAGAGTTAGTTAGAGTCAAGGTTGGGATTAAAAGTAGATTTAAGGTTATGGCAGAGTTGGTTAGGGTTAAGGTTAGGATTAAAGTAAGGGTCAGGGTTCGACTTAGTATTAGGAGTCGGGTTAAGGCTAGGGCAAAATTGATCAGCGTTAGGACTATTGTTTAGGGTTAGCTTTAAGTGCAGTGAGTGCCATCTCGGCTGATCTGTGGTGATCTGCGTTGTTTAGACAGACCCCAATTTAAGGCTGATAATGTTCATTTTTGAAAAATGTAAGAGCATGAGATTATCAACACTTACCTGTCTTTTAACGAAAATTTGTAGTTGTACACTGTATGCTGAAAAATTGCAATTTTTGCCTACCTGACCTTCTACTTCACAACGTCGCTGATAGTAATTGTATACGTTTCATCCAGATGTCGACCGTCAAATATCAAAAAGTTATCCAACAGTCGTGTAGTGTCATCGAGTTACTGATAGCCTGTTTTTAACAGACACACTGATAAAAGCTGTTTTAATTTAGACCTAAACGCATTTTAAAAAGAAAAAACTTGCATCACCTTTCCACGGAGTAACACAATAAATGTGGTCACCGATACTGCAAATCTCCAGCGATCCTGCACATACGACCACAAATAGCAAATAAATAAAAATTTCGCAATTAATCTGTTATTAGGTAGTCCAGCTAAACGCAATAAACTTTAACAACTTCGCAGATTTTGTTTTTTTTCATAGCTAATAAAGTGGCTTCGTAAACTAATTAAGCACTATGTTTAAAACAACAAAAGCGACATTTTTGTTGTGAAAGCCGAAGGGCAACCCACCAACTTGTTATTTTTAAATCCATCACAGACTTTAGAAAAACCTTTCGAGAGTACTGAAGCAGCAGTGTATAGCGGTCGACTTCTTTTGTGGTGCTGCATCAGCCATGTCAGAGAGCATTGAAGTCTACCAGGAATAGAGATTATTAACACCACTGGTATTAATTACCTGGCATGTAGTAGTCTTTACAGCCGCAGACTTGCAGCAATGAATCCACTTGGCATTCCATTCCACACCTGCAATAAATTTAATGCAAAAAAAGTTAAAGTAAAGAAATTAGCCAATTTAGCTTCAATTTTTTTAACGTGCCAAGCTCTGAAACAACTGAAACGTCGTTTTAACCTGAGCCAATAGGTTTATTCAAAAATGCGGTCAGCTGCAAACTTATATGATATCACTTACTGTGTTTATTGACTTGTTGGTTTGTATAAAGTGTCAAAATTGAATAAAACGTAAATTTTATTAAATAAAATTGTATGAAAACTGACCAACAACGATCTCTCAACGGGTCAGTGATGTATTATTCACTGGATGCTGACTTACTTGACTTTTGTCCAAACTGACTGATGAATGATGATCAACAGTTATATGAAATGTCAAATGTCACACAAAAAAATCAAAGTTTTGTGTAATATATTTGTGTAATATACTTGCATTAAATTACAACAAATATTAATGACTTAACAAACTAAAAGTATAGCATGTAAAATAAAAACTAAATATCAAAAACAAAAATAAATAAAACTATAACAATTTAGTTAAGTACAACTATACAATATAAACTTGATTGCTGAAGGAACTAGCACGATGACTAAGATGTATTCTGTAAATGTCGCTAGTGTTATGTTTTCTTCGATAAGTCGAAGTCAAAGTCAAATGATTTACGGAAGTCAAATGTCACTGCACACCTGGCTGCCGTGTAGACCTCACTTGAGTTATAATACTGCAGAGGTTGAGTGCCGCAAGATCCATACGGTGGCTCCAAACTTATCGACTACAAAAGTTTTAAACAGCTGTGCCAAACAACACCTTGCACTCCGTACTCTAGACTTAATACAACAGTACAACAGTTGTACACAGAGTAGAACATTATAGGGTGTTTACACGATCCAGTAAAAGTCCAGCAAACGTCTAGCATTAGCACGTGTATTTTGAATACATTTGCTGGAAGTTTGCTGGACGTTTGCTGGATCGTGTAAACACCCTATTACGGGCTACGGCCTGCCGTTTCGGCGCGATAGTTACGGCGCCATCGGTACGGCGCTCGCCGTTACGGCACTGGGACGATTCGGCGCTAGGACAATACAGCGCTATCGTTATGGCGCCAGACGTTACGGTGCTAAACAACGAGAGCGGACCGTCCATGAATCCAAGGGCGTCCAATTTCGTTCAGCGCCAGAAAGCAACCTTATCCCCAAGTCTGCAGTTGTTTAAAAGCAGCATATAAGAAATATCGTGGAGTTGATACACTCAAAGACGTCTTTGAAAATGTTGCATTTCGCAACATCATCGCTTTTGTCAAAGATATTAACTTCTACAATTGTATATAATGTTGTTTTTACACTAGCTTAATAGTCATTACTTATCTAGTTTTTAACTTTGTTTTTATTACATATAATTACTGCTTTTAACTGCTTTTAATCATTTATGGCACTAAATGGCCTATTATGTGCCGATGTGCCGTTAAGAAACAACTCAATCACTCATTCATTCATCATCAAGTCGCACCACCTGCCAGTATAAGATTTAAGTTTAATTTCAACCTGTGTTACATCAAAACTTTTCATAAGTGATGAAAACCGTGTATCGATTGAAGTAAACACTCAATAAAGTAAATCTGTTTGCAGTGTCAGCTATTAGTGAAGTTTGCTACTCACTCTGTAATAGTCAACGGCAGCCAGAGCGTGTTTTCCCGGTTCAATGGAAAATCCGAGGTCGGAGACCAATGGAATATCGTTCTGGTTGTGGAGGTAAACCTAACATTAAACGTAACAAAATCAATTTATAAGCAAACTAAATTGCAACGAGACAGCTGATACTTTTCACGGCTTTATAATTCGACGACGCATGTAAGCCCATCCCCAATATGACAAGTAATTTGAGCAAAGCTCACGTGACGCGCGATAGCAACGGTCCTGCCACCTGGCAATCAGTGTACAGTATGCAATAAAATAACAATGCGTATTAAAAAGTACCCACATTTGACCCCTCCGTACAAACAATTCCTTGAATTTAAAAGGTCGAAACTTAGATTGTCAAAAATGTACGTTTTATGCTAAAAATTTCATACGCAGGTTGTCTAGGTTTATCTGCAGCCATTTCGGCGCATTTTACTCTTGAAATGTGTACCGCAACTAAAAGTTAAAAAAATCATCAAAACTAATTAGGGCTCAAGGTCATTCAAAGTTATTAGTGTTGACATCATTAAAAAGGTTGTCACCAGTGCTTGTTATGATAAGCAGCATGTCTGTGCCTAACTGCAACTGTTTTCACGCTAGACCAGCCAACACCGGTAAAATAATTACTTTATAAAAAATTCACTAAACCCCCCCCCCTTTTGGGAAGGTTTAAAGTCGTTCAAGGTCATCGATTTTGATAAAATTATAAAAGCCCGTGACCAGTCCTTGTTATGATGATCAACATGTCTGTACCTATCTGCAATTGTTTTCACACTAAACAAGCCAATAGCGGCAAAATAACGCCTTTTTAAAGAAAGTACTCCTCTTTGACGTTTCCGTTCAAGAGGAAATCTTTTACCCACGGGCACGAAATTTCGTCACGATAAGCTAGAGTTTTTGGGGGCAGCGCACAGTAAAGATTTCGTGATCCTAGCTTTCACCGTTTTGATACAATACAGCAGTGTGACCGACAGACAGACGGACGGACAGACGGACAGACGCCCAGGCCATGGCTAAGACGCGCCAAGCATTCTGGTATTGCGCGTATAACAAACGTTTAACAATGTGGCTCATGTGTTAATAAGGCTGTTTTGCCAAGCGATGAGATACATAATACATATTGCCTGTTATCGATGTACTACGCATATTCGTTAGAACATTTTTACATACCTTTGCACTAATGTTTTAGCCGCCGACGATCTTTCGTGACCAAAACATTTTATGCGGCCTGTCAAACATTCTAAGCGATTTCGCTATAGTTACTCATTTTCCGTCGCGTGGTCTGTCGTCTGCTTATCGTCTGTCACACTCGTGCACTTGTTCGACGAATTCACATGCCATTTGGCGAATACAATTGCGGGATTCAATAACACAGTGTGTTAGATGAAGAATTTCTGACCCCCCCCCCAAAAAAAAACTGGAAATGTTTGGGGGTTAAGCCCACTATCCAAAAATTGCACTTGCCTACTTATGATTTACCAGGGAAAAAACCGATTAGCAATTTCGCTTGTTAACGAATGACTAATCATGTGTTAGCTTCACACGTAACAATAAGTATATCTTCAAGCGTTTCTGTCAAAAAGTTGCTTTGAAGATTTATTACTTTTGCAAACAGAAAACAAACCGTTTATACGTGGTATAAGCAGAAACCAAAAATTAAAACATTTTTACTTGCAGCCACAAACTAAGCCAAATAATTTTTATAACTTTATGTTATGTTACTAACTAAATACAGAGTATTAGAGTAGATGTAACGGCTACAACCTTTAAAAAAACAACGTCTATATATAGACTTACGAAAGCCTGAATGCATAAACACGCAGAGTTCTAGGGTTAATTCACCAACTTGCCTTCACGCCGGAGTCCAGGTCCGTGTACGGAATGTTTTCGTATTTCTGTAGATTCAGTGTCAGTCGCAGTCCAAAACGCGGACCTGGACAAATGACAATGACGAATCCTGTCACTGCCCAAGTCAAATAAGTTGTTAAAATCTCGTTTCACGTCAATTAATTACGTTGCACCAACCCACTAAACTTTATACATTTGTTTTAATAAAAAAACCAATTGATCTGTAGCAAATAGTAACAACTGGTAATGAGATCGTAAGTAACAACAGTTGGTAATTAAATTCTTCGTCTAAATTGTAAACAGCACCTGGTAGAGCGCAAAACTCCGCCGAAAAGGAAAACTGCCACGTTTCATTTTTGGCTGTCCATAGGAATCGCAAGAACAAATTTTAAAAAACACACACACACCACACACACAGATTCAAAATTTCCGGAACCGCCCAGCGAACAGCCAACAGTTTTAAATCCTCATTACTTAATTAGTCAAATAAAACATAAATTACACGAGTTACCAGTTTCAGTTGAATACAAAATTTTATTCGGTCCGGGGTTGAACGTGTAGCACAGCCCCATGTCAGTCAGCGAGTTGGAGATATGCTCCGGTCTACACGAATCTTTATTCCATCTGCAGCTGCAGTATTATCAACAAACTAAAACAAAGTAGAAATGCATTTGTATGTTATTTCTGCAAGCTTTCAACAATATGCCGCGATGGCATTTTTTGTCTCACGATACTCCTACGAGGGTCGTTCAATAAATAAGTTACAAAACAGCGTCATTTTGTAAGTTTTCCACATCTAAAAAATCTGAAAAACACGTTTTGTGTGGAATTTCATTCTGAACATGTGTAGAAATTTTTTTGATGATGACGTCATTATTGTGACGTCATTTGTTTACAGAACACAGTCTACACGTGTATTATTTTCCCCACCAAGAATCTATCATAACTCGCAAGTGACAAACAGCATATAAAGAAAAAACTTAAATAAATTTAACAAGCTAACGCCATCTGTTTAAATGCTAAAGACTAATGTATACATTACACAATACCGGAAACGGTTTTTTTATTTGCTTACGCTTGCAAACTACAATGAAAGTGATTACCTGAATATGAACTGATCTTGTTGATGTCCCATTTTTAACGTTTCCTGGAGAATATTAGATTCTAAAATACGAATATGACAATTATGACAATGTCAGACGCAGAAATAATAATTAAAATTTAAACTGAATTTTCTAAACATTTTGAAATAAAATAAAGCCTTTAAAAGCAATGGCATCACCATGTGCTAAGAAAAATGTTACTGAAAGAAAACGCAAATTGGGCACGTCACATTTAGTGACCAACGTTGATGCAACATTAACATACTTTTCTGGTGATTTAGACAAAATGTCGTTACAACCATAGAACACCACCATACTGTAGGCTAGCACTAGGCGTGTACACCATACCTTTCGACAACTCTAGAAATACTGCGTTGACGATCACAGATTAAGTGTTGTTCGTAATTTTTGTCAAATATATTTTTACACACACGGACATATACAAAGAACGCACTATGAAACCACAATTTCCATAGCGATTGAGAATAAGTGTTAATACGTAGGCCTACTTGCACATTTACAATTAAAATGTTTACTAATATACTGCGCTTGCCTCTGGTTTCATTCAGTAGCAATTCCTCAAAAGCAGTCATTGGCAGTCGACGGCCAAGCTCGGCACCATAGCTGATTGTTCGCCCAGAGAAATGTTCGCCATCAAACGAAGGGGCTTTTCCTGCTGCACAACACATCGCAATCAACATTTAACGCTACATCGTTGACCGACTGGTACAAACGATGTATTTAACCTGTAACTATTTTTTAATCTGTGTAAGACATCCCACGAAAAATTCGGAGAGAAGTTAATGTAGCATAAGCTACAATAAACCAGCGTGAAAAATAAAACGAGCAATGTCTAAACAACAGCCCTGAACCAATCGATCAAAATCACGTACAAAGATGGACAACCGTTAACCTGCGCTCGACAATTTACAAAGCAAGCGGACATAAAAAGATTAGCATTAAGCTAAGCGTAGGAGCCTATCTGTCCAACAATGATCAGTGCACTGGAAAGATAAGTACTTTACTTTAGAGAGTCATACTAACAAAGACGAAAAACGTTAAAAGCGCGTTTTATATAATATGATATATGATGAATGATTTGCACTAAAAAATTAGTAAACAAGCTTTCAGTTTAATCGAGATCATAAACGAAAAAACTACAAACGTTTTAAACAAAAATGAAATTAGGGCAATTGAGATAAAAGTAGTGATATGTATAGAACGGGTAGTTTACCAGCGAAGCAAGGGTCGATGCTGACGACGTCGACGAGCACGTACTCAGCGCTCGTCGTTACACCTGTCTTTTTGGCTACCAGCTGAATCGCTTCCACGTCGTAACTGAGAACAAACTCTGCGTAGTTCCACCTTCCGACATTTCGCTGATCCGTATACTTAAGGCCGTCCAGGCGCGATGCTTCGGCTCTGCCGGCATGAAGCGTGTAGACGACCAGTTCGAGCCGCGGCGAAGAGATCTGATACTCGAACGTGAGGCATCTGCCCGGGCCAGTCACCGTTACAGGAATCTCCAACACCGCGTCGCCCGTGCCAGAACCAAACGTGGCTTTCAGATAATACACTGGACAAAGTAGCAGTGCTTATAAAACACTAAAACAGTATCGTATTTCTTTTCATGTCCGATTATTACGCGGCATCGCTGAAGGCTATTGCAACAACTGTTACCGTAACGTGGTCTATATGTCTGTCCGTTTTTCCGTCTGTCACATTCATGTACCGTGTTAAAACTGTCAGGCGGAATAAGATGCTATTTAAGAGAAAAACTTGAGCAGCGCAGAACAACATTGCATCAGACAACCCCCGTCACCGCGTGAAAATTTAAAGTCGGACCTACTAGACGAAGTTTTCAAGCACTTAACGTTAGCACCATGTAGTGTTCAAGTCTCAGGCGTAGGCTTGTAAACAATGTAAGTGACATGTTGAATCTGATATCGATGTTTCTGGACAGGATATGACGTGTAATTGGACAGCGTGACTAAAGTGCCTGATCAAATAAATATTTTTCACGTTGCAAAGTCGAGCGCCTTACTTGTCGTCGCGCAGTTATTGTAATACGCCAGAGGCTTTCAGACAGCAAATTAGTTCAGAATTAAAGTCTGCTTCTATGTTGAAATGATCTTCATGGGCGTTAACATCTACGACGACTCTTTGAAAAGCGATGATCTCGTCAGTCCTCTATGATCCACTCGAGAAAAAGCCACCGTTATTACTACTGCTGTTGTTTGGTTGGTGCTAATATCACAGTCAGTTTTGACAAAAATTACTGGAGGATGAAAATACAGATTATATGTGAATGGCCATTACGTTTGCAGTGCGGAATGTCGCAGAATTCCTTCTCGACCTCTTCGTCCGTGGTGTAGCACCACGGCCGTGCGTCGACGTACGCGGACATGACCGGGTTGCGACAGTAGTTGGCGACGTCGTCCAGCGTCGCCGTCGCATCCCACGAGTAATCCGCGAAGTACTTGATGTCGTCATACGAGTGAGGGTGAGGCCATTGCTCGGCCCAGTCCTGACACGCGAGTCCAGACAGAGTTCGACTAGCCTCGCCGACGTATTCCTGACCCCAGCTTGAGCTCATGCACTGATCGTCGAAAACTTCCCAGTCGATTTTTCCTAACAAACAACAGCAAATACTTCTCACACAAGCCGTGATCGTTACAAGCCATTTTATTCCCATTTTACACACAACAGTTAATCGACCTGGCTCCACAAAATATCTAGACAAAACGTTTTATCGGAGGCTCTTCACCTTGCAGCTTGAGTCTCAGTACTCATGTTGATAACGTTAAAAGGCGTTTCTAAGATTAGCTAAATTGGTATCGTAGATTGTAATAATACAGTCGACATCACAGCATTCGTTGTAATTACTTACTTGTCGAAGTGTCCGAATACTCTTCGGCAACAATTGCCCATCGACACCAGAAGGACGACTTGTCAACAAAACCACAGCTTTCAAAGTCGTCCCAAAGACACCAATTAAACTCCAACAAACGATCTATAGATTCATTCCAACAAACACACGTGATACATGCAAACTAGTAAATGCAAGCCCATAGCCAAAGAGGTTCGATTAAACACTTCAGTCAACTGAAACCAAAAGACGTTTCACACAAAAAATAATTGAAAAGCCACTATCTGACAACATTTTTCGAGATCGAAAAACGCTTGTGGCCGGAAATTTCTGGATTACACTAAGTGAAAAAGTGTACCGATGAAAAGTTGAACATCTCGCAAAAATGTGCAGCTTGAAAAAATAATGTACCATTCAAATAAAGACAAAGACAAAAGACGGAAGGACAGATTTTGTGACGTGACTCATTGCTAACGAAAGTTGTCAGAAGATAATGAAAAACATCTTACCAAAACAGCAACATAGCTATTAAATTTAATGGACTTGCTGCTGGAGAAAAACTATTAACGACGCTCAGGAAACATTCACAAGGTGGCAGTGCCAGTTTGACAAAATACTAACGACGACATCGGTCGTACGAATAAAATTATTGTTATATTCAAACTAACGGCCACATCACAATACAAACATCCTTTAATAACTTACCAGTGCTGTTGCATTGTTGGTTTTGTATGTCGACGTTTCGAATGACGGTTCCTTGAGACACGTAGACCACAAGCTGACTGTAGCTGGTCTGTGTCGCGTCAACTTGGACTTCGAATACAGTTAACATATCAGTCGCAACCGTTTCACCGACGACGTTGTCGACAGCATAAACTGTCTTCGTGCTGGTGTTTGTCAGAAGATCCACGGACACATGGAACGTTGCCGGGACTGACAGATTCAATGATATGCACAACCAGTCATTGCTGATTGGCGTTACCCTTGAAACCCATTCACCTTGGTACGGAGCCACGTTTTGTTCATTTGAACGTGAGAAAAGCTGCAACGAGTAACCTAACAACAAAATGCATATGACACGAGTTATACAGTAAAACGTTCAGTCAAAGTATCAATCGGTCAATCAGCCGGGCAATTAAAGCAAACAACTCCAAAAATATTAAAGTTTTTTAAACAAAAATTTACGTTTGCCTATAACAATTATATTTATAAAGTCTTGCAAAATGCGAGCATCGATGTGTGCTACGAAAACAATTAGGCCTATACGTTTAAAACTCAAACAATGTTGTCAATCTAGTAAGTTCAAAAGCTATAAAAGATTTCTTAGAATTTATTTATTAGCTGAACAGCAAACATTTCTAGAATGCTAGTAAACTTTATTATGTGTAATGGGTAGTTCATGTCAAAAAAACGACTTCAAAGACAAAAGTAGTTTATAGGGCTAGTATATGTAAAAACCCAAATTATTAGTATTTGCCATTGTTTAATCAAGTTACAACTACAATTACAATTGTGTAACAAACACATTCTTGTACATTCCACAGAGATGTGCTGCAGATGAGGTCATACCTTCTACAGACGTTGAAACCGAGTACGATATCTTAGACATGTATGCTGCAATCTGCGATGGGATTTCTAGCTTGATAATTCCTTCGCTGGAGAAAAGTTCAAGCTCGTAGTTGCATTTCCACGGTGTAATTTCGACCTCACTAATGTCGAATTCATTTTTTATTGCTTCAAATACCTGTAACAATTTTATTAACAAAAAATAGCAAGAAGCGTAGATCATAATAAACATTCACACATCCATGAAACAAAAATTCATTTGTAATTAAAGAAATTAAAATACGCGTCTTGTTTGCCACACAGTGGACCATTTCAGCACTGGGCATAACATTTTGGCGATTTTTTATATTTGCGGTACCCCCATATCAAAAAGTGCACGAGACCTTTCGAGCCAAGACCGAGACGTTAAGGATTTTGTCAGAGATGAGATTGAGACAAAACGTTAATACGTTTCGAGACAGTCTCGAGACCAATTCGTCGAAACCGAGACCACATCTTTGTCGTATGTAAAAAGTAAGCTGATCGTAAAACATGATCATGTTGGCCTATTTTGTTGTTTACACAAAAGAAATTCTCAACAAAATATAGGCAATACGTTTGTACGTTGATTCAGCACGTGTTTGCTAAAACGATTCGCGTAATTAATTTGAAATGTTCACCGTTTGACATTTGACACTCAAGTATCTTGTCAACTGTGTTAGTCTCACACTGCTACTGAGTTTTGTTTGTAAAATGGCGGGTTAAAGCAGGTCGTAAATTACCTGCTGCCGGTTACGATGTGGCAATAACAACTTATAATCTGAATAACATAGTTAAACTAAAGTATAAAAAAATCCTCATAGCAACTTCACACGAACTTGGTCATTATTTAAACTAGCAAACTCGGTGACAAACCAACCGTTATTTCAAATTCCTGCCCGTAGAAGTGTGTTTCGCACGTAAAGTCAATGTTGACGGTGACTGATGCATTTCCATTCGTCAAGAAATACACGTAGTTGTCAATAATGAGCCGATTCGGTGTAATAACTCCAAAGTTGTCTCTTCGAATGTATACATCTGACACTACAATAGTTACCATAATTTCTTAATGACAATTACACGGGTTATAATACTTATTAATGTTAAGTTGCCTGCGTTTTATCCGATCGCCGAAGACAAAAATTACTTTTGTGCAAAAGCGTCTAATTAGCAAATTAAATCAAATGTTTATTTATTACAAAATTTAAAAAAATATGCTTGCTAAATAATATGATTGCGATGAAATGTTAAGTTAACGTTTGTGTAACGTAAAGGTACTTTGATAGCTATTTGTTAAATAAGCAACTGAGACATATGAAATAATTCGGCAGTGTTTGAAAAGCACTGATACTGTCCACAACAAAAAGTGTTTACAACACTGAACTCAAGATATTATCACCAGCTCGTTTACGCCAAAGCTCAAATGCCCATTCAATCACAGTGCAGCACGGTAGTGCTGACACTGTTGTAAGGGCGATGAACGTTAAGTATAGGAAATGGCGTTTGGGGGGTCCTGTAACTCTGAAACCCCTTAACCGATTTCCATAAAACTAGGTACCAGTAATCAAGTCGCCTACTCGACCGCACATGCAAAATTTGGTTACAATCGGTTCAAAGGGGGCGTGTCTGCGCATGCGCGAAATTCGCCGTTAGGCGTCTTTTTTTCTTTTTTTCTTTCGCACAACTACAGATCAGCCCGTTGGACCGACCGACGCCGCTAATGGCTCAAACGAAGCGTCCTGACGCCGGACACATTCCTTATATATTTTCGATCAAATTTTTTAAAATTCACCTTTTTATGCCCCAATTAAAAAAATTGAACACTTACATTACAGCCTATGGGGACTTCAAAGCGGCATAACTCGGTCCTTGTAAAAGATAATTGCGCATTCACTGTGTTTACCTACCCCTTATTTTTGGGGTCGGGCAATCTAATGGTGTTTTTTTTAATTTACCCCCTAATGATCCCTGTTGTCACAGCAACCATTCAAAAGTTGAAAAGTTTGCATTACAGCCAATGGAGAGTTCAAAGCGGTATAACTCGGTTCCCGTAAGAGATAATTGCGCGCTGTTTGCACCTATCCTTTATTTTTAGGCCCGGGCTATCCGACGGTGTCACTTAAATTTCTCCACTGCTGACCCCCGTTGCCTTAGCAACGAATTTTGGGACAAAATTAACTATAACTTGGCCCACGTTAAAGATAATTGCGCGCGGTTTGCACCTACCCCCTATTTTCGGGTCCGTGCTATCCGACGGTGTCATTTAAATTTCTCCCCTGCCGACCCCGTTGCCATGGCAGCGAATTTTGGGACAAAATCGACTATAACTCGGCCCCCGTGAAAGGTGATTGCGCGCGGTTTGCACCTACCCCCTATTTTCGGGCCCGGGCTTTTCGATGGTGTCATTTAAATTTGTCCCATGACGACCCCTGTTGCCATGGCAACTAACCGTTCTTATACAAAGACAAAATTGGCTGGAGCAGACATTGTTACATCACCCAGAATTTTTTCTTTGCACCGACTACCTTTACCCGCCCGGAGGTATTCTGAAAACAGTAAATAAATTTACTGTCATAAAATCAAATACCAAAAATTTGGACGTGTCTTTCTACCATGGCCATTGGCATTCACTGCAATATACGTGGTGTCAGCACGGACTGGTGTACTACATTGTTTCAGCTTGCGACTTCTGTTTTTGTATTTTTATTTCAAGTATTTAGAATGGCTAGTCTTGTAAGGGCCAGTCTGGAATTTAACACGCGATAATATCGCCCCAAAACCATTTTTGCTGTTTTCGAGTTTTAACTCATATCGCCTTTACACAGCTGTGTAAACTGTTAAAGTTTTTTTGCTCTAATGTCTCGGTATCGTTCGCGGCACATGGCGTTATACTAGTCGACAGACTTACTAAATAAACGGCTGATTGACTATATAAAGCAGCTTTACATAAATGCGACAATCGCTCTTACATGTTCCGTTGATGAACGTCGGCAAGTCTTTTGTATTGACCCATTGAGTGCCTGGCGACCAGCTGATTGTTCTCGCCAAACACAGGTCATTGACGTCGCAGTCTGACAACAACATCAACTGCACCATTATTTATTATTATCATCACATCATCATCACAGGTTTATTTCAGGCAACACGGCCCATAGCAAACACAAATAACACAAAGTTACACACACACAAAAAAACACTCACAAACACGCAAACATATATACACGGTAAGTAAAAGAAAAAAAAGAAAAAACACACAAAAAGGTAAAATACGTATAAGCCC